>Ga0164242_10003401_pt1 | contig 18191 bp, 14 predicted proteins | sample OricomgcompostMG_FD_108783 | JGI IMG/M metagenome (GOLD analysis project Ga0164242, IMG submission 108783) | Miracle-Growth compost microbial communities from Emeryville, California, USA - Original compost - Miracle growth compost (MG) ... | reverse complement strand
TGTTGAACTATGCCTTCGACGAGATCAGCAATCCGGCGCTGCGACCGGTCCGCCGGCGGAAGGGACGCAAGTGAGCAGTCTGCTGGAGGTGACGGACCTGTCCGTCACCTACGAAACGTCCAATGGGCCGGTCACCGCCGTCGATCATGTTGATCTGACCGTCCAGCCCGGCGAGTTCCTCGGGATCGTCGGTGAGTCCGGTTGCGGCAAGTCGACTTTGCTGTTCGGGATCGCCCAGTTGCTGACCGCGCCTGCTGCAATCGCCGGCGGGGAGGTGGTGTTCCGGGGGCGGAACATGGTCGCGATGAACGCGAACGAGCTGGCTCCGATCCGCTGGCAGAACATGTCGGTGGTGATGCAGAGCGCCATGAATGCGCTGAACCCGGTGAAGCGACTCCGGGCCCAGTTCGCCGACACGATGAAGGCGCACGGCATCCGGGACAAGGCCCAGATCCGCGAGCGATCGGAGTCGGTCCTCGACCTGGTCGGCATCGACCGGGCGCACCTGGCGAGCTTTCCGCACCAGCTCTCCGGCGGGATGCGGCAGCGGGCGATGATCGCGATGGCTCTGCTCTTCACCCCGGAGCTGGTGATCATGGATGAGCCGACCTCCGCGCTGGATGTGGTTGCGCAACGGTCGTTGATGTTGCAGATCAAGGAGCTTCAGGAACGGCTCGGATTCGCCGTCGTCTTCGTCACCCACGACATGAGCCTGGTCAGCCACTTCTCTGATCGGCTGATGGTCATGTACGCGGGTCAGGAGGTCGAGTTCGGCCCGACCCGACAGGTTTTCGACACGCCGGCACACCCCTACAGCAAGGGTTTGCTGGACGCGTTCCCGTCGATCAAGGGGGAGCGAAAGCCGTTGGAGGGGATTCCGGGGGCGCCGCCGAGTCTCGCGGCGCTGCCGGCCGGCTGCCGCTTCGAACCGCGCTGTCCGGTGGCATTCGCCGACTGCGCAACGGTGCGGCCGGAGCTGTACGACGTCGCTGGAGTCGGATCCCGATGCCTGCTCCAGGATCCGGCCCGCCGTACCGTCGATCCGCTGGGAGATGCCGAACGTGACTGATACGCCGCAAGCCGGAAAGAGCATGGCCGAGGAGAGCATGCCCGAGAGGAGCATGCCCGAGAGGAGCATGGCCGAGAAGCGCGTAACCGCGAAGGGCACGGCCGACAGGGGATCCGCGCTGCTGGAAGCACGTGACCTAACCCGGACCTTCCGGGTCGGCAGTGGCCTGCGATCACGCAGTCTGCTGCACGCCGTCGACGACGCGAACTTCGCGATCGGCAGCTCCGAGATCGTGGCTCTGGTCGGGGAGAGCGGCAGCGGCAAGAGCACCATCGCCCGATTGCTGGCTCAGGTCTACACACCGAGTAGCGGCGAGATCCTGTTCGAGGGAACGCCACTGCGACAGTTACGGTCGCGAAGCGATGTGCTGCGTTATCGCGCCGCAGTGCCGATGGTGTTCCAGGACCCGTTCAGCTCACTGAACCCGGCCTACACGGTCTCGCACGGCATCATGCGCGGGTTACAACTGCATCGGCCGGATATCGCTGCGTCGCAACGGCGTGCCGAGGTGGCGCGACTGTTGGAGGCCGTCGGGCTGGCGCCGGCCGGACAGGTCGTCAACCGGTATCCGTACGAGTTGTCCGGCGGGCAGCGGCAACGGATCGGCTTCGCCCAGGCGTTGGCGTACCGACCGAAGGTGATCTTGGCCGATGAACCGGTGTCGATGCTGGACATCTCGATCCGGATCGGACTGCTGAACGTGATGGCGGCCTTACGGGACGAGCAGGGCGTATCGCTGCTCTACATCACCCACGACATCGCCAGTGCACGGTACGTAGCCGATCGCATGATGGTGATGTACGCCGGTCGGATCGTGGAATCGGGTCCGGTCGACGACGTTCTCGGCGACCCGCGCCATCCCTACACCCAGCTGCTGGTTGCTGCCGTGCCGGATCCGCGAGCAGAGTTGACGGTGACCGCAGAGATGGCCAAGGGCGAGCCGCCGAAGGTGATCAATCCCCGCCCGGGGTGCCGGTTCGCCGATCGTTGCCCACTGGTCCAGGACGTCTGCCGAACCACGACGCCACCGCTGTTGGAGCTCACCCCGGGCATCGAGGTCGCCTGCCACGTCGCCGCCGCCGACGCCGGCCGGGGTGCCGAGAGCGCGACAGCTGCCACATCGAAGACGCCCGTCTCCTGAGCAGGTCGCCAACGAGGGCATTTTTCGTAACCGAGGCGATGTTTTCCGGCCTTGACGTCGCTGGGGTGGACACGTCGTAACCGAAGCTACGTTCTGGTGACTGACGGTGACCGACGCCGATCGTCCATCACCAATCTCGGCCGTCGGAGGCAGATCAGTCGAATGATCGAGCCCAGGTGAGATCGGCGCCGGCCTGGATGGCGACCTGTTCGGGTGATAGGTCCGTGTACTGCGCGGTCAGGCAGATCGGGCCCCGGTAATCGATCCGGTGCAGGGCCTCCATGATCAACGGCCAGTCGGCCATTCCCTGATCACCGGGGCCGAACCAGGTCCGGTATCGAGCCGCGGCATCGGGTGACTCCGCCGAGCGGCGATATTCGGCATTCTTCAGATTGACCAGCCCGAGTCGATCCCCGGCCTGTTCCAACGTGTCGGCGGGGTTCTCGCCGGCCAGTGCATCGTGACCGGCATCCCAGACGACCCGGAACTGGTCCGGGAGGTCCTTGATCAACTCCAGTAAGCCGAGCACAGTGCTGACGAACGCTCCGTGGTGTGGTTGGATCCCGAGGTTCACCCGGTAACGCTCCAGCAGCGGGGCAATCGACTCCCACTGAGACCGGAGCCGTTGTGTCGAGGCGTGATAGCCGCCGGCGCCGATCGGCGCCATCACGCGGAGCAACGGCACCCCGGCCTCGGCGCAGGCAGCCAGCACCGGCTCCGTCGGTTCGGAGGCAACACTGATCACGTGCACACCATGATCGGCAAGCTGACCGACGAAACCGGCGAGCCGCTCGGGAACCGAAACGGGTGTCAGGTAGGCCCCGTCGCGGACCGGGATCTCGGCGGCGGTGAATCCCATCCGGTTGATGAGCGGTCCCAGTTCGTCGGGCGGCAGTGCCGCCCATGGCTTGCTGAAGACGGCCCAGGTGCGGTTCGCCACGGTGGTGCTCCTCGTTCGATCAGGGTCAGCGAGTCGTAAAGCTGCGAGCGATTGCCGTTCCTCGGATGCGTTCCTCGTCCACGACGACGCCAAGACCCGCCCCGGTCGGAACGGTCGCGATCGCATCACCGATCTCCAATCCATCCACGTAGAGATCGTCGAGCAGCTCCGGTCCGTTCAACTCGGCAGGCAGGGCCAGGTCGAGACCGGTGAACAGGTGCAGTGCAGCGGCGAAGCCGATCCCGCAATCTGTCAGACCGCTGGCGAGCACCTCGATCCCGTGCGCTTGGGCGACGGCCGCGGTGCGTTGCGCCGGACGCAGGCCCGCAGACTTGCAGATCTTGATCACCACCAGGTCGGCGGCGCCGAGTGTTGCGGTGCGAGCCAGGTCGGCGGCGGAGAAGCTGCCCTCGTCGATGGCCAGCGGCAGGGACAGGTCGGAACGCAGCCGCTGCATGGCTGCCCAGTCCGTACTCGGCACCGGCTGCTCGATACAGGTGAGCCCCGGCACATCGGAAATCCTGTCCAGCAACGTATGCAGGGCCAGCGGACGGTAGGACTGGTTGGCGTCCAGCCAGATCGGCTTCCCCGCGGTGTGCTCGGCCGCTGCACGGACGGCCGCAACATCGGCGTCGACATCCCCGGAGATCTTGATCTTGTACGCGTGGTAGGCCGAGCTCTCCTGAACACGTTCGGCGACGACTTCCGGCTGATCAATACCGATCGCACTGCACAGCTTGATCCGATCCACAGCCCGGCCACCGAGCAGGTCATGAACAGGGCGTCCGACGACCTTCCCAGCGGCGTCATGCATGGCGATGTCCACCGCAGCGCGGGCGAACGGGAAACCGTTCGACACCGACGGGCTGAGGGCCTTCGAGGCGCGTCGTCCGAAGAGTTCGCTGTCGAACGGGGTCAGTCCGATCAGCAGCGGCGCCAGGTACTTCTCGATCACGACCATGATCGACTCGGCGGTCTCGTAACTCCAGCTGGGCAATGCTCGTTGTTCGCCCCATCCGACGATCCCGTCTGCTGTGGTGAGCTTGACGAAGATCACGTCACCGGTGTGGTCCCTGCCGCCGACCGCCCCGCTGCCGAGGACGAAGTCCCGGCGGAACGGGACAGGGACGTGGAGAGCTTCGACCGAAACGATCTGCGCGCCGTCCGTAGTCTGCTGTTGCGCGTTCATGCTGTGATCGCCAATGCAGCCGGGTCGACCCAACAGGGGCCCCGTCGGCCGGTGTCCAGGTAGTCGATCACGTCGCGGATCACCGTTGCGACCAGCGCCCGGTGTCCCTCCAGCGTATCGCCGGCGATGTGCGGTGACAGCAGCAGATTGCGATCGGCCAAGACCTCCGGCGGCAGCGACGGTGGCTCGGACGGAAAGACATCCATCGCCACCCGCAAGCGACCGGTGGACGCCGCGGTGAGCAGTGCAGAGGTGTCCACGGCGGTGGCCCGGGAGGAATTGATCACGATGCCGTTGTCGGGGATCCGGTCGATCAACTCGGCGGTGATCATGCCCTCCGTGGCCGGCGTGGCCGGGACATGAATCGACAGCACAGGACACGCGACAACCTCTTCCAGCGAGACCGATCTGACGCCCAGCCGTGCCGCGCGATCGCCGTCCAGATAGGGATCGTACGCCAGGACGTCGACGTCGAACGGTTGCAGCAACCGGATGAACGCCTGCGCTGTCGACGACACTCCGACGATGCCGATCCGTAGGCCCCGAAGCTCGCGACCACGGAAGTCGTCAGGTTTCCAGTCACCGGAGCGGACCCGGTGGTCGTACTGGGGAAGACGGCGGAGCAACGTCAGTAGTGCGGTCAGACAGTATTCTCCCACCGACCAGGCGATGCGCGGCGCCGCGGAGAAGACGGTGACCCGATCGAGGGCTTGCTGCGGGATCAGATTCTTGATCGTCCCCGCCGCATGCCCGACAACGGTCGGGCCCGTTCCGGATCCGTCGTTCGTTGCTCGTCCGTGAGGGTCGCCGAGGCAGTCTGCCGGCAGCGGTGGCGTGCCCCAGCTGGTGATCACCACGTCGTGGCCAGGGAGCAGCCGGCGCAGGGTCGCAGTATCGAGTCCACCGTCGACCCACGTGGTGTCGAATCGGTCGTTGATCATGGAACGGGTATCGGGGGAACAGACATCGACCACTCGGGTCGGCATCACAGCCATCAGCAGACGGGTCACATGCTGAACGCTACGCAACCGGTCCGATACCTGTCCAAGCCCAAATCGGTATCACGCGATACTCTGACGGCATGGAGTATTCGCTGGCTCAATTGCGCGGATTCGTCGCGGTCGCCGAGGAGCTGCACTTCGGCCGGGCAGCCGCGAGCCTGCGGATGACCCAGCCACCGCTGACCCGACAGATTCAAACCCTGGAACGGATTCTCGGGGTCCGGCTGTTCGACCGGGAGCACGGCGTCCGGCTTACCGCCGCGGGCGCGGCGTTCCTGGTCGACGCTCGTCGGGTGCTCGCCCTGGTGGACGCGGCCCCCGAGACAGCCCGCCGGGTGGCGGCAGGAGATGTCGGGACGCTACGGCTGGGTTTCACCGCTATCGGTGCTTACGCCGTGCTCGGCCCGACGCTGACGATGATCAACGAGCAGCTCCCGCAGGTGGGTGTGGAGCTGACCGAACAGGTGAGTGAGGAGCAGTTCGCGCTGCTGACCGCCAATCGGCTCGATCTCGGGCTGGTTCGGCCACCGATCCCGGACGGCCTTGCCTCGTTGCCGGTGCACACCGAGGAACTGGTCCTTGCCGTGCCCGCCGATGATCGGTTGGCGACATCCTCCGGCCCGGTGCGGATGCGGGATGTGTCGGCCGACTACGTCGGCTACAGCCCGGAGGGGTCTCGGAACCTGCACGAGGCCTGCGCCGCACTGGTGCAGGTGCAGGACTTCATCAACGCCGAGATCACGTCCCAGTTTCCGACCATGCTGGCCCTGGTCCGAGCCGGCCGAGGGTTTGCGCTCATTCCGCGCTCCTGCACCGCGATGCGGGTCGACGGCGTCGTCTACCGTGATCTTGCAACCGGGGATGCTGACACGGTGCAGCTCCATGCCTGTTGGAATCCGGAGTCCGTCGACCCGGTGCTGGCCCGGATCGTGCCCCTGCTGTCCCAGGAGTGCTTCAGCGGGCAACCGCAATGACGACGACCGCAACGTCCGCTCAACCGTCCCGCGGGACGGCTGTCCGATCGAAGAAGATGCTCGCTCGGTAGACGGTCGAGTCGACCTCGGTCAGTGTGCAGAACCCGAAGCACAGCCGGGGTCGCTGGTCCGGACCGATGTCGATCGCCATGCCCTCGGGCTCGCGGAGATCGAGTGACGCGCCGGCACGGGTCCTGGAGCGCTGAACGATCCCGCCGCTCCGGAGGTCGACGGCGGTGAGGTAGGAGTTGATCTTCGTCCGATCGGGGATGTGATCCGGGTACGCGGTGCCGTCCAGCAGATAGAGAAAATTGCCGGCGGCGGTGAACCCTTGGAACGTCGGCGCCTTCCCGTCGCTACCGGCCGGCAGCTTCGGTTGAACGATGTCGAAGACGGGATCGTCGAACTTGCCCGCACACGCCGCGGAGAGGGGGAACGTCGTGAATCGGATGGCGTGGGCCGGTCCACGCACACCGTCGACGTCGTTGTACCGGATCACCAGCCGGTCGGTGAGCGGGTCAACAGCCGCAGTGAACGCACCAGCACCGGCAACCGGTGTGAAGACCGTGATGTCCTGGCCGGATCGGATGTCGGAGGAATCGATCGTCGTGCCGGGGACGTACTTCAGCCGCGCGAGTTGACTTCCCCAACCGCTGGCGTTGGGGTTGATCTCCACCCAGATGTAGGTGCTGCCGCCCTCCGGGACGGCCGCAATCGCCACACCATGACCAAAGCCCAGCAGGGACATCCGACTCTGCACCTTCCCGGTCATCGACATCTGCACGATGTTCAGATCGACCGCCGGCTCTCCCGCCGCCGGCTTGTGCAACTGGGCAAGGAAGAGACGCCGGTTCTGGGTGTCGAAACTGAACGACTGCAGATAATAGTCACCGCCGTACATCCGTGCGTTGGCGAACAGTCGGTGAGGATCACCGTCCAGCTCGAACCGGAACGGCGTCTCGCGCCGAGGCAGGGTCGGCACCGGGGGCCCGGCAGATGCCGGCGCGGCCACGCCGCCGGCGACTCCGAGGCCGGCCAACGCCGCCGCGGCGATCACCCTACGGCGTCCCAGCTTTGGACCGTCGTTGTGCATGACTTCCCCTTCCCTGTCAGTTCTTGGCCAGCGCGTCCTGATACTCCCGGCGGATCTTGTCGCCGCCGGCCTTCTTCCAAGCCGCCCGGTACTCCTTGAGAGCGCTGATCGGCTTCTTGCCGCTGACGATGTCGTTGAAGTAGGTGTTGTCCAACTGCTCGAGGGACGCCGAGAGCTTGTCCGACGAGGGGGAGTCCAGGTTGGCGACCGGATTGGGTACGCAGGTCTTGGACAACGGTTCGTGGTACTCCTTCGTCGCCTTAACCGAGGCCTGCGGGTCGGACGGTTCGAAGAGCAGCGACGGGCCCTCGCCGTTGTAGTTCAGCCCGGCGATGTTGGCGACGAGCTTGCTGTCGCCGATCATGACCGGCAGGTGGTTCTTCACTTTGTAGCCAGTTCCCTCCGCGCCGTACCGCATGAACATGAACTCCTCGCTGCCGAACGGGGCGCGGAAGAAGTTGAGCATGCCGAGCAGGACGTGCAGCTTGTCCTTGTCCTTGGCTGCCTCGGCCGAGATCGCCGTCCGCAGATACCAGGACGGCCCGCTAGGGAAGCCCGGGTCGTTGCCGTCCGAGCCGGGCGGCAGAAGGAAGTCGAGCTTGGCCTTCGGTTGGGCTTTCATCGTCTGCTCGATGAAACCTTGAGGTCCCTGCCAGAAGCTGAAGGACCCGTCGGTGAAACCGATGGTCCCGGAGGAGAACATGCCGCGGACCTTCGCGCCCTGCTCGCTGAGAGCAAAGCCGTCCGGGTGGAGGCAGCCGGCCTTCCACATCTTGGCCATCGTCTCCATGGCCGTCTCGTACTCGTCGCTCTCGATCGTGTTGGTCAGCGAGCCGTCATCCTCCAGCCGCCACCCGTTCGGGACCCGATACATCGCATAGATGAAGTGGATATTGTTGGCGGTCCAAGCGCCCATCAGGTATTTGGTCTTGCCCTTCTCGATCGCTCCCGGCTTGGAGATCTCCTTCCCCAGGGCGATGAGCTCATCGGGAGAGGTCGGCGCGGACATGCCGACCTTCTTGGCCCAGTCGGCGCGGTACTTGAACTCGGGGATGATGTACATGCTGTCCATCGGCGTGCCGTACAGCCCGCCGTAGATCGCGGAGTCCTTCCACTCGAACGTGGGAATGTTCGCGAGGTTGGGGTACTCCTTGATCTTGTCTCCGCCGAGGACCTCGCTCAGGTCGGCGACCGCGCCGTCCTTGATCGCTCGATTGGAGTCCGCACCGCGGGTGAGCATCAGGATGTCGGGGACCGACCCGCCCGCGAGCGTGGTGGCGAACTTAGCCTTCCACGCATCGGCCGGGACGAACGTCGGGCGATAGTCGACACCGAGTCTCTTGTTCAACTCCTGCCAGAACGGGTTCTTGTCATACGGTGCCGCCGGTGTCGCCCAGGTGATCTGCAGGGAGGTGATCTTCATCGACGGGTCACTGCCGGGCTTGCCATCAGTGGACTTCTCGATGGTGTCGGGCAGCCGGGTGTAGGCCGGAGAAACGCCTTTGACCTTGGACACGTAGGCATCAGGTACGGTCGGTGGCTCGACATAGTGCGGCCAGCTGATCTTGGACTTGTCGTTGGCCTTGGATGCCGCGCCACCGGACTTCGAGGAGCAGCCGACAGCCGCGGTTGCAGTGGCGGCACCGGCAGCGGCCAGCAGTGAGCGTCGGCTCAGTCGGGACGTGTGCTCGGAGGACATGGATCGGATTCCTTTCTCAGCAGGATGAACGTACGGTCGGCCCTCACCCCTTGATCGCGCCGGTGAGCACGCCCTTGGCGAAGTACTTCTGAGCGAACGGGTAGACGAGCAGGATCGGAATCGTCGCGACCACCACGACGGCCATCTGGATCGATACCGGTGGCGGGGCCACACCACCGGGATTCTGGATCTGATCCAACGGGGACCCCATCAGGACATATCGGTTCAGGACGATCTGGATTGGGTACTTCTCCGGGCTGTTGATGTAGATCAGCGCATTGAAGAACGAGTTCCAGTAGCCGACGGCGTAGAAGAGTGTGATGACGGCGATCGGGGCTTTGGACAACGGCAGGATGATGCGGGCGAAGATCGCGAGATCGCTGGCGCCGTCCACGCGGGCGGACTCGATCAGCTCGCCAGGGATCTGCATGAAGAAGTTGCGGATGACCACCATGTTGAACGCGGAAATGGCCGTCGGGATGATCAGTGACCAGTAGGAGTCCAACAACCCCAATTCCTTGACCAGCAGGTAGTTGGGGATGATTCCGGCACTGAACAGCATGGTGAACAGCACCAAGTAGAGGACGACCTTGGACCCAGGGACGTCCTTGGTGCGGGTCAGGCTGTAGGCCAGGGTAGTGGTCAACACTACCGCGATGGCGGTGCCGACGATCGTGATGAACGCGGAGACCATCATCGCGCGGGTGACGATCCCACCGCCGAGGATGGACCGGTAGGCATCGAGGGTGAACTTGCTCGGGATCAGCGTCGCCCGCATATTTGCCCCGAAGCCAGCGAACGACTGCATGATCATGCTGGCGAACGGATACAGCATGATGATCACGATGGCTGCGATGATGATGATCTTGAGCGCCCGGACCGGGAGGGACGGTCTGCCCTCCCAGATCGCGCGCCGCTCGCGGGATAGACCCAGCTTCCGGGGTGTGCGATGGTGCTCGGTGGTTTCGGCTGTGGTCATCAGAAGAGACCTTCCGTGCCGGCTCGTTTGGCGAGCTTGTTGGCCCCGAGGACGAGGGCGGTGCCGATCACGCCTTTGACCAGGCCGGCCGCCGTCGCGATTCCCCAGTCGCCACCGACGAGTCCCCGGTTGTACACGAAGGTGTCCAGGACGTCGGAGACCTGAACGCCGACCGCGGGCTGCTGCAGGATGATCTGCTCGAAACCGACCGAGAGCACATGGCCGAGCCGGATGATCAGCAGCAGCAGGGTCACCGGCAGAATGCCCGGCAGTGTCACGTGCCACATGCGGCGCAGCGGGCCGGCGCAGTCGCAGGCGGCGGATTCGTACAGGTCGGTCGGAATGCTCAGCATCGCGGCGAAGTAGATGATGGTTCCCCAGCCGATGTCCTTCCAGATCACCTGGCTGGTGATCAGGATCTTGAACGTGTCCGGATTCGTCATGATGTTGATGTGACCCAGCCCGAGGCTGGCGAAGAGCTCGGAGACCGGGCCGGCTCCGCCAAGGACGTCCTGCCAGATCGACACGATGATCACCCAGGAGATGAAGTGCGGGAGGTACACCACCGACTGGACGAAGCGGGTGATCTTGGTCGAGAGCAGAGAGTTCAGCAGCAGGGCCAACAGGATTGGTGCCGGGAAGGCGAACACGATCTGTAGCAACGAAACGATCAGCGTGTTCTTGATGGCGTTGATCGCTTGCGGATCGGTGAGCAGGGCAACGAAGTTGGACCAGCCGACCCAGTCCGAGCCCTGCACACCGAGGAATGGTGAGTAGTCCTGGAACGCCACGGCGTTACCGGCCAGCGGCACGTAGTGGAACACGATGAAGTACACCAGTCCCGGCAGCATCAGGGCGTACATCCAGCCACTGCGCCGCATCTTGCGCCAGGTGACGGAGCGTCGTCGTGGACGGTCTGAGGTGCTGGCATCGTCTCCGGCGAGCTCGCGATCCGTGCGGGCATCGGCCCATCGTGCGGTACGAGCGTCTTCGGGGGTGTCCAGATCCACAACCAGCCCCCTCGGGTGTGATGCGGAGACGGTCATCGGCTCCGGCTAGAACGATCTAGCACGACGGTACGTAGAGTGCGAAGTCCTGTCAAGGTCTGATGTGAAAGTTCCTTCTGCGGTCCAGGTCCGGATCCGCGCGGGTCTCGGCCCGGCTGTTGTCGGCCGTGGCTGGTCCGGGGTACGTCAGGCGAGAGTTCGCGACGGTGCCTCGGTGGCGCGGCGTGGTGCCGCAGTGCTTGTCGTGGAACGGCCGTCGGTCTGCTGGGGTGGCGGGCAGCCACAGGACTGTCGCACGACGATGGAGGGCATGATCAAGGAACGTTCGATCGGTGAATCAGGATCCTGGATCCGCCGGTGCAACACCTCCGCGCACCGAATGCCGACCTGGCGACCGCTGGCGGCGATCGAGGTCAACGGTGGCTCCCAGAGGGCAGCTTCGGCGACGTCGTCGAAGGACACGACTTTGATCGCCTCGGGGCCGGTGTCGGACCCCGCCTCGCGCAGGGCGCGATACACGCCGAAGGCAACCTGATCATTCTGGCAGATCAGCCCGGACGGAAGACCGCCGTCGCGCAGCGCCCGGCGTGCCACCGACAGTCCGAGGTCTCCGGTCGGTTGGCCGGTGACATCCATGGTGATCGGCACGCCGTGCTTGGCCATCACCGATACTGCGGCGGCATAGCGGCCCTGCCGTGGGCCGATCTCGTTGTGTCCGCCGAGGTAGCCGAATTCCGTGATGTCATGGGTGATCAGGTGCTCTGCGGCGAGCCGACCACCCTTCAGGTTGTCGATCCCGACGTAGGAGAGATCATGATCGTCCGGCTCGCGGCTGGCGATGATCGCCGGCACCCCGATCCCGGTCAGTTGGTCGACAAAACGTTGATCGGTGTCGATCACTGGAATGATCAAAATGCCGTCGACCTGTCGTTCGAGCATGGACCGGAGCAGCAGTCGTTGCCGGTCGGGATCCTCCAGTGAGCTCGCCATCAGCGTGACCACGCCACGCTCGGCCAGGGTGGACTCCAGGCCGATCGACAACTCAGCGGTGAAAACGTTGGAGATGTCGGAAACGATCAGACCGATGGTCTGCGAGCGTGTGCCACGCAGCGATGCGGCGCCGCGGTGATAGACGTACCCGAGCGCCTCCATCGACGCCTGCACCCGCTGCCGGGTGGTGTCGCTGAGACGTCCGGTGCCGCGCAACACCAACGAGGCGGTCGCCGGGGAGACGCCGGCGTGCTGTGCCACGTCGGTGAGTGTGATACGTCCGCTCACGTTCAGCTCCCGTTGGTCCTGACGATGATCTTTCGTTCCCGAAAACAAGTTACCTGAGGCGGGGCATCGGTAAGCGCAGCAAGCCGCGTTGTGATCGTGCTGCGTTCGGCGAGATGGCGGGTCCGACCCCATCCGATGGCTTGACGTGTCCGGTGAACCGGCTAACCTATGCTAAATCGATCTAGCAGATCGAGCAATGATGTTGCCCGAGGGAGTGCGCGTGCCCCAATCCGACGACGATGCCTTCGACGGCGTCATCACCGAGACCTACCGGGATGCGGTGCCGTCCTGGCCGACTCCCGTGTCGTCTGCTGGGCGACCGAATGTCGTCTTCGTCGTGATCGACGACATGGGCTACGGCACCCTCGGTTGCTACGGGTCGGAGATCCGTACCCCGTCGGTCGATGCCCTCGCTGCCGACGGAGTGCAATTCACCAACTTCCATGCCACGGCATTGTGCTCACCGACCCGTGCCAGCTTGTTGACCGGACGCAACAGCCATGCGGTCGGCATGGCCTACCTGTCGAATGTCGACGACGGCTTTCCCGGGTATCGCGGGCGGATCAGTCATCGTGCCGGGACGCTGGCGGAGATGCTGGTCGGCCAGGGATACAACACCATGGCGCTGGGCAAATGGCACCTCGCGCCGATCGATCAGACCAGCGCGTCGGGGCCGTATGACCAGTGGCCGCTCGGGAGGGGTTTCGAACGGTTCTACGGCTTTCTGGAAGCGCTCACCGACCAGTATTATCCGGAGCTCTTCTCCGACAACCACCCGGTGGACCCGCCGGCCGCACCCGAGGACGGCTATCACCTCACGACCGATCTTGTTGATCATGCGCTGGGCTTCATCACCGACCAGACCTCGGTGACGCCGGAGAAGCCGTTCTTCTGTTATCTGGCGCTGGGTGCGACGCACACGCCGTTCCAAGCGCCGGCGGACTTCGTCGCGCGGTATCGCGGATGCTACGACGAGGGCTGGGACGTGATCCGGGAACGCCGTTATCGACGGCAACTGGAGCTGGGGGTCATTCCTCCCGGCACAGCGCTGCCGCCGTCGAACGACGATGTCGTCAGTTGGGCGGGCCTGGACGACGCTGCGCAGCGAGCCTACGTCAGATACCAGGAGGTCTACGCAGGATTCGTCGAGCACACCGATGCCGAGATCGGTCGATTGATGGACGGTCTGCGTCGGCTCGGCCGGATGGACGACACCATCGTGGTGCTGCTGTCGGACAACGGCGCCAGCCAGGAGGGCGGCCAGCACGGGGTGCTGAACACCACTCATTATGAGAACGGGCACTTTCCCGATCTCGACGAAGTCATCGCGCGCCAGGGCGAGATCGACGGCCGGACCGCGCAGGTCAACTACCCGCTGGGCTGGGCTCAAGCGGCCAACACCCCACTGCGCCGCTACAAACAGAACACCCACGCCGGGGGTATCCGGACACCGATGATCATGAAGCTGGCGGGTAACCGTGCCTCCGGTCAGCGACGATCGGGATTCCAGCACGTCAGCGACATCGTGCCGACCGTGTTGGATTTGGTCGGGATCGAGCCGCCGACTCAGCTGCACGGCGTCGAACAGTTGCCGATCACCGGCCGGAGCATGGTGGAGACCCTGGCCTCGGCCGAGTCCGCATCCGCGTCGAGGACGCAGTATTTCGAGACGGTCGGCCACCGAGCGATCTGGAAGGACGGTTGGAAAGCCGTCGCGTTTCACCAGCAGGGCAGCGATTTCTCCGACGACCGGTGGGAGCTGTACGACCTGGACAACGATTTTTCCGAGACGTTCGACCTTGCCGACAAGGAACCGGACAAGCTCGCCGAGCTGATCGACTCATGGTGGTCCGAGGCCCGGGCCAACCAGGTCCTCCCGCTGGACGACCGAGGGTTTGCGCAGCGATCAAACGTCCGCTTCCGGCCGCACTCGCCCCGTGGGCGGCAGAGGTTCCGGTATCTGAACGGCATGCAGCACCTGGGCAACGGTGCTGCGGCGCCGGTCGCCGGAAGATCATTCAAGATCAACACCACCGTCGACCGACCGACCGGAAGTGAGGGCGGCGTGCTCATCGCCCATGGCAGCTGGAACAGCGGCTACGCGCTGCTGATCAGCGATGGTTACCTGGTCTACGACCTCAATCATTACGGCAGCCATCATCTGGTCCGGTCGACGCGTGCGTTGCCGGCCGGACGGGCACGGCTGGGGATGATCTTCGACAAGGACCGTGACGGGACAGGCGGGACCGTGTCGTTGTCCGTCGACGGCGAGCAGGTCGCCCGGCAGCGACTGGATGCGACCTTCGAGAACTTCATCGCCTTCCAAGGATTGGATGTCGGTGCCGACCGCCTGTCACCGGTCCGGGAGAACGGTCATGGCGCACACGAGTTCAGCGGCACCTTCGATCAGGTGACCATCGAGTTCCTCGACCCACTACCGCTCGTCCGGGACCATGAACCGCTGGACTGACCGTGCCTGACGAGCAGCCGACAGCCCGGCCGACGAGTGGTGACACCGACGGTCAGTGATCGTCCGGTGTGTCGGTGCTGGCCCGGTAATGCACCGCGGGGATCGTGCTGGAACCGGTGCGGTAGCCACGAACCGACTGCAGGATCGGGCCGGGGCCGTCGGTGCGGATCTCCAGTGCCGACACGGTCGTCGGGTCGAAGGCATGCAGCCGCTTGTTGCCGATCGTCTGCCCTGCCACCAGCTCCTGGTCCGCAGAACGAACCGAATGTGCGGTGACCCGCTGACCGGTGCTGTAATCCTCGACCAGCTCGAGATGATCGAGCTCGACCGAAGCGGGGAACTCGGCCCGCCAGGTGGCTCCGACGCTGTCGCTCGACAGCTGCGTGACGGTCGCCGGTTGTGGGTCGGCGAACCGCCGGTCCAGTTCGGTCCGCCACTCCGTCAGCCGGGCGACGTCGGCGTCGGGCAACAAGCCGCGATTGTCGGGTGGCAGGTTGAGCAGCAGGTTCGCGCCCATACCGATCGACTTGTAGTAGATGCCGAGCAGATGATTAAGCGCCTTGGGGCGATCATGGTCGGCGCAGAACCAGCCCTTGCGGATCGAGACGTCGCATTCGGGTGGCAGATAGAGGGCAGCGTCCAGTTTGGTCGAATAGGTCGTGTACTGACTGAAATCGGTACGGTCCACGACATATTCCACCGGGTCAGCGGCCAAGCCGTCCTCATTGCCGACCCAACGGATGGTCGGGTTGCCCATGTTGAAGATCATCGCGTCCGGCTGGGTGCTCTGGATCACCTCGCCGATGGCGTTCCAGTCGTACTCACGACCCTGCGAGCCGGCGCCGTCGAACCAGAGCTCGGTCAGTTTGCCGTAACGGGTGCACAACTCGCGGAGTTGATCTTGATAGAACCGGTCGTACGCCGCCGGATCCGGATAGCAGGCCGCGTTGCGATCCCAGGGTGACAAGTAGAGTCCGAGCTCCAGCCCGTGCTTCTCGCAGGCGGCGGCGACCTCGGCCACGACGTCGCCGTTGCCGCCTCGCCACGGGGACGATGCGACCGAGTAGTCCGTCGTCGCCGTCGGCCACAGGCAGAAGCCGTCGTGATGCTTGGCGGTCAGGATGACGTACTTCGCCCCCGCAGCTGCCGCTGTCGCGACCCACTGATCCGCATCCAGCTCGGTCGGGTCGAAGTCTGTTGGCGACACGGTCCCGTCGCTCCACTCCAGCCCCGCGAAGGTATTGACGCCGAAGTGGAAGAAGACACCGAGCTCCTTGCGTTGCCAGGCGAGCTGCCCGGCTGTCGGGGCAAGCAAAGGTGTCGGAGAGGTGAAGGTGGTGTGGGCACTCGACGGAGCCGATGGAGTCGAGGTGAGGTCGTGGTCGTCCGCAGCAGTCACGGCTGCGAGCCTAACAAACATCCGATGTCTGAATCGGCTGGGCTGGCGATCTTGAGGTGGTTGCCGGATGGTGTCGGCTCGCCCGGTTACAGTGCAACCCATGGGCGAACTGCCGGACTCCTATCCGCTACCGGGGCTGCCGGAACACGTGACGATCTACGAGGTCGGACCACGCGACGGGCTGCAGGCCGAGACGAGGCTCGTCGACACTGCGACCAAGATCGAATTCATCCGGCGGCTGCGTACGACGGGGTTGACGACGATCGAGGCGACAAGTTTCGTGTCGCCCACCTGGGTGCCGCAGCTGGCGGACGCGACCGAGGTGCTGTCCGGGATCGGAGCGCCGGAGGGATTTCGACATCCGGTGCTGGTGCCCAACCAGCGGGGCATGGATCGTGCCCTGGAAGCGGGTGCGACCGAGATCGCGATCTTCGTCAGTGCCACCGAAACCTTCGCCCAGAAGAATCTCGCCACCACCGTCGACGGAGCGATCGAGACAGCCGGGTCGGTGGCCCGTCAGGCGTCGGAAGCCGGCATCCCGGTCCGCGGCTACGTCTCAATGTGTTTCGGCGACCCATGGGAGGGCCGGGTACCGCTCGGGCGGGTGGTCGATGTCGTTCGCCGCTTGGCCGATCTCGGCTGCCGGACAATCAGTCTCGGTGACACCATCGGCGTCGCCACGCCCGGACACGTCCGTGCGCTGCTGGATGCGCTGGGCAATGCGGGGATCGCGATGGACAGGCTTGCCTTGCATCTGCACGACACCTACGGGCAGGCACTCGCGGGCGTGCTCGAGGGCCTGCGGTGCGGGATCACCGAGTTCGACGCCGCGGCAGGCGGCCTGGGTGGCTGCCCGTTCGCCAAATCGGCCACCGGCAACCTCGCCACGGAGGACCTCGTCTGGATGTTGACCGGGCTGGGTGTCGAGACCGGCGTCGACCTCGATGCGCTGGTGCAGATCAGCGGTTGGATGGCGGAGCAACTCGGCCGACCGTCGCCGTCCCGGGTGGTGAAGGCGCTGTACCGGGAGTCGGCCCCGGACCCACTCTTCTGATCCGGAGGCATCGTCGCCCCCGCATATCCCGTCGGCCGACCGTGTCCTGACAGGGGGCACCCATTCACGATAGGTTCGACGGGTGGATGCGACGGATTACGAAGGCTTCGACATCGACCGCAGCACAGCACAGGCGTGGAGCGAGTTCCAGACCCGGCTGAGCGAAGTGGTCTCGGTGATCGACGACTCTGGCGATCTGATCATCGGGACCGAGACCGAGCCCACCCAGGACGGCGGACCGTTCGTGTCGTTCGGCTCGCCGGAACGCGACACGATCCGGGCAGAGGCTGCGAGTAACAGCGTTCTGTGCGAGGACTATCAGTTGGGTCCTCAGCCACTCGCCGTGATGGAGAAGGCCGGTTGGAATCCGCCGAGTGTGGAGGAGTCGGCCAACTTCTGGGTCCAGCTGCCCCAGGAGGAATCCGATCGACTCGCCGAACTGGCGGTGATCGCGCTCCGCGACGTCTACGGCGTACCGCATCCTGTCTTCCTCGCGCCGGACCAGCTCTCCGAGATCCTGACACCGAAGGCCGACGACCCGACCGAGCCGCCGGACTTCGACGAGGAGGATGTCACGGCGGTGATGCCGAGCAACCGCGAGCAGCTCGATTCGCTGGTCGAGGCCGAGCTCACCGAGATGTACGGGCACAGCCCGATCCGTGACGAGGAAGGCGACATCGCCATCCGCGTCGGGTCGACGATGATCTTCCTGCGGACATCTCCCGATGGCCGAGAGATTGTGATCTTCGCCGCGATCGTGCATGAGATCGAGGGAGGCCGGTCACGTGCCGCAGAGGTGTTGAACGATCTGAACTGCGAAGCACGCTGGGTGAAATTCCAGCTGATTCGTGATCGGGTCTTCGCAACGCTGTCGGTGATCGCCCAGCCGTTCGTTCCG
>Ga0164242_10003400_pt1 | contig 18193 bp, 21 predicted proteins | sample OricomgcompostMG_FD_108783 | JGI IMG/M metagenome (GOLD analysis project Ga0164242, IMG submission 108783) | Miracle-Growth compost microbial communities from Emeryville, California, USA - Original compost - Miracle growth compost (MG) ... | reverse complement strand
GAGCTGGGCGCGATCCGGCTGACGGCGCGCGCCGACTGCGAGCCCGGCGACAGCGAGACCGCCGACGCGTGGTTCGCCCACGTGGAGGCGGCGCTCGCGGCATCCACCCCGTCCGTCTCGATGAGCGCGCGAACGCCGACGCAGCCGGAGACTCCCACCACCGGGCCCTTCTCGCGGAGCAATCCGCTCGTCACGCGCGTGACGCTCAACCACGTGCTCGGCGCCGACGGCTCGACGAAGGAGGTGCGGCAGTTCGGCTTCGCCACCGACCCGGCATTCCGATACCGCGCCGGCGATGCGCTCAGCGTGCGCCCCGAGAACAGCCGCTGGGCCGTCAGTGCCTGGCTCGAGGCCACGCGCCTCGACGGTGACGCCGTCGTCGAGCTTGACGGAGTCGGCGCGCTGCCGCTCGTCGAGGCCGCCACCCGCCACCTCGAGATCGTCAACGTCAGCCTCGATCTGCTGCGCTTCGTCAACGAGCGGGCCGGCGATCGCGACCTGGCGACCATGCTGCGCCCCGACGACAAGCTCAAGCTGCAGCAGTGGTTGTGGGGGCGGCAGGCGATCGATGTGCTGCACGAGTACCCCGTCGTCGCATCGCCCGACGAGTGGCTGCGCGTTCTCAAGCCCCTGCAGCCACGGCAGTACTCGATCTCGTCGAGTCCGCTCGCGCAGCCCGAGAGCGTCGAGCTGACGGTTTCTGCGGTCCGGTTCGCGTACGACGGGCAGCAACGCAACGGCGTGTGCTCGACGTTCCTCGCCGATCACAGCACGACCGCCGATGTGCCGGTGTTCGTGCAGGCGACGACCCACTTCCGGCCGCCGGCCGACCCGAAGACGCCCATGATCATGGTCGGCGCCGGCACCGGCATCGCGCCCTTCCGCGCGTTCCTGCAAGAACGCCGGGCGCTCGGCCACACCGCACCGAACTGGCTGCTCTTCGGCGAGCGCAACTCCGACACCGACTTCTACTACCGCGATGAGCTGCAGGCCTGGCGGAGCGACGGCCTGCTCACTCGCCTGAGCCTCGCGTTCTCACGCGACCAGCGGCAGAAGGTGTACGTGCAGGACCGCATGCGCCAGCACGGCGCGCAGTTGTGGGCGTGGCTGCAGGACGGCGCGCACTTCTACGTCTGCGGCGACGCCTCGCGCATGGCGAAGGACGTCGACCGTGCCCTGCACGACGTCGCCCGTCAGCACGGCAAGCTCTCCGAAGACGACGCCGACGCCTACGTGACGAGTCTCGGCAAGCAGCGTCGCTACGTGCGCGACGTGTACTGAGCGCAGCGGATCAGACCGCCGTCGCGACCTTCCACGACGAATGCATCGCGCCGTGGATGTAGTTCACCGCACCCGCGTCGCCCACGACGTCGACCGTGAATCCGGCGGCACGCAGCTCCTCGGCGACCGGTGCTGCCGAGGTCGTGCCGTCGGCGTAGACGACCATGTCGGCCGGCGCCGTGAGCGAAGCCTCGCCCTCGGTGTACTCGACGCTGCTCTCGGTGATGCGGGTCACGTGCACGTTGCGGTGGATGTCGACACCGTGCGCGGTGGCATCCTTCACGGCCGTCCAGCGCCGAGGCATCGCCAGCGGGAGCCCCAGCTGCTGCTTCTCGTGCAGCAGGGTGACCTTGCGACCCCGTTCGGCGAGGAACTCGGCGAGTTCGAGGCCCACGAGCGACCCGCCGATGACGGTGACGCTCTTGCCCATGGGCAGCCAGTACTTGGTGAACTGTCGCACGAACTCGGGGCTCTTCGTCAAGCCCGACAAACGGCCCATCTTGCCGAGCGTGCTCAGGACGAGGCCTGCCTCTTCGGCGGTCGCGGTGCCGAGCATCATGGCGCGCAGTGTGTCGCCGGTCTGTACGTTGGGCAGGTCCCCGCCGGGCAGGTCGGGCTTGGGGCGCACGGCGCCGGTGGCGACGATCACGCGGTCGGGGTTCAGCGCACGGATCGTCTCGACGGTGGCGGGCGTGTTCAGCTTGACCGCCACGCGCAGTCGCTTCAGCTCGCTCTTGTGCCAGCGCAGCAGCCGCTCGTTGTCGGGCGTGGTCATGGTCGAGAACCACATCGTGCCGCCCAGACGGTCGGCCTTGTCGATGAGTGTCACGCGGTGACCGCGCTCGGTGAGCACCCGCGCGCTCTCCATGCCGGCGGGGCCGGCGCCGACGACCACGATGTGCTGGGCGGACGAGGCGGGCTTCCGCGGCAGGATCTTCTCGTTGCCCAATGCCGGGTTCACCGCACAGAACGGAGTGTCGTCGAAGAAGTTCTCGCCGACGCACAGGTAGCAGTTGATGCACGGGCGCACCTGGTCGAAGCGGCCCTCGCGGATCTTCTTGGGCAGCTCGGGATCGGCCAGCAGCTGGCGGCCCATGGCGGCGAAGTCGATGTCGCCCGCACCGATGGCCTTCTCGGCCACCTCGGGCAGCATACGGCCGACGGCGATGACCGGAATCGAGACGTGCTTCTTGATCTCGGCGGCGTTGTCGAGATAGGCACCCACCTTGTTCGGCAGCGGGCCGTCGGTGAAGTTGTCGAAGGGGTTGCGCCCCCAGCCCGTGACGTGGATAGCGTCGGCGCCGGCCTTCTCGAACAGCTGTGCCGCCTGCGTCGACTCGGCGAGGGTCAGGCCGCCCTCCTGGCCGTACTCCTCACCGGCGACGCGCACGAGCACCGCGAGCCGATCACCGACGCGTGCCTTGACGGCGCTGATGACCTCGCACGCCAACCGGGCGCGGTTCTCCAGAGACCCGCCGTACTGATCGGTGCGCCTGTTGTCGCGCTCGTTGAGGAACACACCCAGGATGTAGCCGTGCGCGACGTGGATCTCGATCGCGTCGCAGTCTGCCTTGGCCACACGCTCGGCGGCATCGGCCCAGTCCGTGACGAGCGTGTCGATGTCGCCCTGCGTCATCGCGTGGTACGACGGCTTCTTTCCAGCGGTGGCCGCGCCCATCTTGGCGAGCTCCTCCGGCGTGCAGTCGGCCATGGCGGCCATGCTGTACGTGTAGTCGGGCTCGCTGGGTGCGATCAGCGGCCGATCGTTGGCCGTGTCCACACGGGCGACCTTGCCGTGGTGGGTGGACTGGATGCACAGCTTGGAACCTGCCGCGTGGATCGCGTCAGCCAGCATCTTCAGACCGGGGATGAACCTGTCTTCAGACAGACCGGGTTCTTTCATGGATGCCGCGCCATACGGGAATGCGATGGCGCAGGCGCCGGTGATCACCAGGCCCACGCCGCCCTGGGCGCGTGCGACGTAGTGGTCGACCTCCGGCTGTTCGATCTCGCCGTGCTCCGACACGTTCATGTCCATGGCCGGGAGGATGATGCGGTTGTCCAGACGCATCGGCCCGATCTGACCGGGTGCCATCAGATGCGGAAACGATTTATTGCTCACTCTGCCATAATAGCTCTCTTCTCCGAGGGGCTTGTGACCGCGATCATGGACGCATGGCACGCATCGTGATTCTGCATCCGGGCGCGATGGGCGCCGCCGTCGGCCGAGCGCTGCGCGATGCCGGTCACGAGGTCGGCTGGATGCTCGCCGGCCGCAGCGCCGCTGAGGTCGCCGGCGTGGTGCGCGGCGCGGGCGCGACCTACGTGGATGGGAGCGTGATCGGGCCACCGCCTGTGGCAGCCGGAACCAGCCGAATGCAGCTGTCGGGGGCTGCGGCATCCCTCGCCGCCGAGCTCTTCACCGGATCCCGCATCGAACCTGTCATCGTCACCGAGCACGAGTACGGCGCGTCAGCCGTGAAGATGGCGTACGCCGCGTGGACGAAGATCAGTGCCGCGCTTCTTCTCGCCGCCGATGCCGCTGCCGCCTCATACGGCGCCGAAGCCGTCCTGCAGGCCGAGTGGGCTCGATCCCAGCCCGACCTCGCGCGGCGCCTAGAGCATGCGCACGCCGCCGCGCGAGAGAAGGGCTGGCGCTGGACCGACGAGATGCGCCAGATCGCTGAGACCTTCACCGCCGCCGGGCAGCCATCGGGATTCGGGGATGCCGCGGCCGCCGTCTACGCGCGGCATCCGAAGCCCTGATCGATCCCGGCCCGCCTCAACGCACCCGCGCCTCGAACACCATGATCCGTTGCGAGCCATCGAACGGTGTCCGACGCCAATCTCCCCAGATGTTCGTGACGTCGAAGCCTGCTTCCTCGAGCTGACTCCTCAACGTGCCAGCATCGCGGAAGGTGAGCACATCCTCCTGCACGACGGTGTCGCCCGTCGACACGAACCGGTTGAACGAGCGGAGCAGAACTCGGCCCCTCTCCCGCTCTTCGACCTCACTCCATTCTTCAAGGGGCCCGTGCACGGTCTGCCTGCGCGTCGCCGTCGGCTGATGCCATGTCTCCCACGCGCGTATCGCCGGGTTGCGGCTCTCGAACGCCAACGTCGCGCTCCGACCCGCAACCGTCCGGATGTCGACGAGCGCCCGCGACCAGTCGGGATCGGGAATGTGCTGCGCCACGTTCCCTGACATGACGACGAGGTCGAACGGATCGCCGGATGCGCTGGACGCATCTCCGTCGATCCATGTCACTCTCTCGGCGCCCTCCCTCCGCCGCGCGTACGCGAGCATTGTCGGTGACGGATCGACACCGACAACCTCACGCCCCGCACTGGCGAACGTGACGGTGAGGATGCCCGTGCCACAGCCCACGTCGAGAATGCGGCGGGCACCGATCTGATCCGCCAGCCCGCGGAAGTAGTCGTGGTCGGGCCCGTCCGGATTGTCTCCGTCGTAGAGGTCGACGATTCTCGGATCGTAATCGCGCATCATGCCCTTCCCGTCGCGTGAGAACCTACCCGATCATGTACACGAACCCGCGTCGGGTCGCCGCGATCTGGGCAGCGAACTCTGCGGCGCGACTCAGGTACTGGAAGACGTACCGCCAGTCGTCATCGTCATCCGGCGCTTCGGCGGAGACGCTGCGCACAAGATCGGCCAGGTCGTCGGCGATCTCCGGGATATCCTCCGGCCGCACGACCCGCACGCAAGGCTCCCACCCATAGTCGGTCATGTGTACCTGCCCCGCGAACATGCGATGACACGGGCGCGGGCGCGCACCTCGTGACATTGGGGTGCTCAACGCCTGCAACGACGACCACGCCTTGTCGAGGTAGAGCATGTCGGTCTCGGGCACCGACTGCGCGAAGGTAGGGCTCGCGACCTGCGCCCCGTGCGGCATCCCCCACGCGTCCGCCAGGGGGTCATCGCTGAGGAACCTCCTCGGGTCGGCCACGGCGAGCTCGGTCTTGTCAGCATCAAAGGCGTATGCGTAATACCTGATTCCCATGCGTCGATCCTGTTGGCCGCGGGAGGTCGCCATGGGGCCTGTTCGCACATCCGTGGATAACTCGATGATCCGCCGACTCACCGGCCACCTGTGGAGGAATCGGCCCTCGACGCCCCTCCCGCCGCATACATCTCCGCTTCACCCGCGACAATGCCGAGCCCCTCGCGGTACGTCGTGACGTGAAACGAGGGGAACCTCTCGCCGAACTTCGTCGCATCGAAGATGTTGTCGTGTGCATAGCGCGGCAAGAGCTCTCTGATCTCTCGCGCCGGTCCCGACACGATTCCGGCGGCTCCCAGCATCCACTTCGGGATCACGGTGTACCTCGGCGTGACGCCGAACGCGTCCGCGGCGATGGAGGCGAACTCGCGATAGGTGGGGTGCGCTGTGTCCACCGGAAGATGCCAGGTCTGCCCATACGCATCGGGTTCGGTGCCGAGTGCAGCGAGCGCGCGGCTCGCGTCGGGCGTCCAGATCAGGGTGCGGCGACGGTCGGCCCGCACCGGCACGAGTGGTCGCTTGCCCTTCCTCAGGCGATCGATGACGAGCGCGTTGGTGAAGCCTTGGGTGCGGCCCGGCCCATAGAACTCAGGAGCCCGCGCGATGAGCACGGGGATGTCACCGCGCGCCATCTCTTCGAGCACCATGTCGGCCATCCGTGCGCGTACGGCGCCCTTTCGCCCGACGGGCGCGAACGGCGTCTCCTCGGTCTGAACACGGTCGTCCTGCGGGTACATGTACGTGTTGTCGAAATACGCGAAGCGCGCACCGCTCGCACGGGCCGCATCGAGCGCGTTCCGCAGCATCGTCGGAAACCGGCTCTCCCACAGAGCGGTGTCCGCCGGCAGACCGGCCGTGAAGTAGACGGTGTCGCTCCCCACGACGGCAGACCGGCTCTGGCCCGCATCGAGAAGATCGGCAGGCGCCAGCGTGTCCGTCTCATTGACCTTCTGCGGCCTGCGGCTGACCAGACGCAACTCGTCGTTCTGTCGCCGATGCAGTTCACGCGCCAGCTCGATCGCGATCTGACCGTTCGCTCCGAGGATAGTCTGCATAGCGGCTTCTTCCTCCTCGTCCGAACCGGCGGCCGTGCTGGACAGACCGGCCCAGACAGCCTATGTTTGCAGTGCTTACATCAAGGTAGACGAGGAAGTGAGCAGTGTCAACATCGATCAGGTCGTATCATCACGGCGGTCTTCGCGCAGCGCTCGTCGCGAGCGCGATCGAGATGCTCGAGGCGGGCGAGCCCTACTCCATGAGAGCCGTCGCACGCCGCGCCGACGTCTCGCCCACCGCGCCATATCGACACTTCGCCGATCGCGATGCACTGGACTCGGCGGTCGCCGTCGAAGGGTTCAAGGACCTGGGGAACGCCCTCGAGCAGGTCATCGCAGAGTCGCCGAGTGAGACCCGGCCGACTCCCCTGCTCGCAGATCTCGGGGTCGCGTACGTGCGGTTCGCGCTCCGACGCCCGGCGGTGTTCCGTCTCATGTTCGGCAACGAGTGCGACGAGGCGAACAGCGACCGTGTCCAGGCGTCGCATGCCCTGCACGCCACCCTGAACGACGAACTCGCCCGCCTCTTCGGAGACGAGGCGTCACCCGCGCTCGCGACGGCACTGTGGGGTCTCGCGCACGGCCTCGCGTTTCTTCATCTCGACGGCAAGTACCGCCCGGAGCCCGATGACGAGGTCGCAGGCCGAGTCCGGGCATCCATCACCGCACTCCTCACCTTGAATCCCACGCCGCTGCACGAAACGAACTCGCACGAGGAGAGAGCATGAGCCACAGCATCCTCCATGTCGTCACGAACGTGAGCCACTACGACGATCCCGACCGCCCCACGGGGCTGTGGCTGTCCGAGCTCGCCCATGCCTGGGAAGTGTTCGGACAACACGACTTCGCCCAGGCGATCGTCAGCCCCCACGGCGGCGTATCCCCTCTGGAGCCCCGCTCGCTGAAGTTCCCCAACTATGACCGGGTTGCGAAGGCATGGCACGGCGATCCCGACCGGATGGCGCTCCTGCAGACCACTCATTCGCCCGATGAGATCGACGCCGCCGACTACGACGCCATCTTCTTCACGGGTGGGCATGCGGTGATGTACGACTTTCCCGACAGCGAGGGTCTGCAGCACATCACCCGGCAGATGTGGGAACAGGGCGGAATCGTGTCATCGGTGTGCCACGGATACTGCGGGCTGCTCAATACGCGGCTGTCGGTCGGCTCATCACCGGTCAGAACCCCGCTTCTGCCAAGGAGACGGCCCAGAAGGTGGCCGCGGCACTGTAGACCGTCGTCGCCCCCTGCCATGATGGGGCGATGCCGATCCGCTACCCCGCCCCGCTGCGCCCCGGCGACACGATCGCCGTCACCTCTCCGTCGAGCGGTGTCACCGCTGAAGAGCGGGCACGGCTCGAGTTCGCGGTGACCGGTCTGCGCAACCGCGGATACGCCGTCGTCGTCGGCGATTGCATGGACGGTGAACGCCACGTGAGCGCGCCCGCGAGAGATCGCGCACGAGAGCTGACCGCGTTCCTGACGGATCCCGTCATCCGGGCCGTGATTCCGCCGTGGGGCGGCGACCTCGCGATCGACCTCCTTGCCCTGCTGGACTGGGACGCGATCGACGCCGCGGACCCGACCTGGTTCGTCGGCCTCTCCGACATTTCCACCCTGATGACTCCGATGACGCTGCTGACCGGTGTCGCCACGGTGCACGGCAACAACCTGATGGAGACCCCGTATCGGGTGCCCGAGGGGCTCGTCGGCTGGCTGGACATCGCCACGGCGAAGCCGGGCAGCACGGTCATCCAGACGTCACCGGGCCGATTCCGCGCCGAGGGCTGGGACGATTTCGTCTCGCAGCCTGATGTCACGACGATGACGCTGGACACGGCGGGATCGTGGCGGCGTCTCGACGCCGCCGGTGGCGTCATCGATGTGACAGGTCGTCTGATCGGTGGATGCCTCGACACGGTCTGCAACCTCGTCGGCACCCCGTTCGCAGACCTGAGCGCCTTCGCCGACGCGCATGCCCCCGAGGGGCTCATCGTGTACATCGAGGCCGCGGACCAAGATGCGCTCACGATCTGCGGGCACCTGCACGGCATGCGTCTGGCGGGGTTCTTCGATCGGGCGAACGCCGTGCTCGTGGGCAGGACGCGCGCACCTGACGCGCCCACGATGACCCAGCACGAGGCCGTACTCGACGCACTCGGCGGCCTCGGCATCCCGATCATCGGCGACGTCGAGTGCGGGCACGTGCAGCCGTTCATGCCGATCGTGAACGGCGCACTCGGTCGCGTGCGTCACGGAGACGGGCGCAGCTCACTCGAGCAGATACTCGCGTGATCCGGCCGCCCCGCAGCGGCCATCGGCAGGGGCTCGTATGCGGGGACCGGATCGGACCGCAGCCTGCCGTACGTGTCGACGTCGATGCGCCGGCCGTCGACCAGGAACTTCGCCCGCTCCGTGCCTTCTTTCACGAAGCCGGCGTGGTATGCGACCGCGGCGGAAGCGGGATTGTTCACGCGGTGACCGAGTTCCAGACGCTCCAGACCTCGAACGGTGAGCGCCCAGTCGGCCACCGTGGCTGCTGCTCTGCTCGTCCAGCCGCGCCCGCGCGCGGCATCCATCATCCAGTACCAGAACCAGCCGTTGCGGTTTTTCTCATCGACAGTCACGCAGACGAGGCCGACGAGGGCGTCTCCGTCGGCCACGGCCCAGGGCTCATGCGGTGAGTCGTCCGCGATGAGTCGCGCGACGAAGGCTTCGGCGTCGGTAAGGCTCGAGACGTCACCCTGACGCGCCATGTCGTCGTTCGACGCGAACGCCGCGAGGACAGCCGGCGCATCATCGGGGCGAAGGCGGCGCAGCGATGGCGTGGCGCGGGAATCGACCTCAGGCCCTGGATCAGTCTTCATCACGTGTATGCCCGTCGCCGACAACGGTCTGGATGTACGTCCGGATCGTCGGGAGGTCGTTCACGAGGGTGTCCCACACCGCCTCATAGTCTGTTGCTTCATAGTGATGGGTCAGACGGTCTCTCATACGTCTGATCAGCGACCACGGAACCTGCGCGTGGCGGGCGATCATCTCCGCGCTCAGCCCCGTCACGTTCCCGCCGATCTTGATGATCAGCGACTCCGCCGCCAAACCGGGCACATTCGAGACGTCGCCGGCATACCACTCGTGTCCGCGAGAAACGAGTTCGTCACCGGCGTCGCAGAGCCGGAGGATCGCGCGCAATGCCGCCGCATCGCGCTCGTTCATACCGTGACCGCCGAGGCAAGAATCTCGTGATCGGATGGCAGCCCGCCATCGGTCACGACATCCACGTCGACGCCGAGCAGCTCGCTTGCCGCTTCGGCGAAGGCCGCGACCGTGAGAAGGCCGACTCCCTCATTCCGGCTGACCAAGAGATCGAGGTCACTCCCCGGTCGGTTGGTGCCGCGTGCGCCCGACCCGAAGACGCGCACATGACGAAGCCCGTAGGTGCCCGCCAACGCTTTCAACTCACCGCGATGCGCGGCGAGCGCCTCGCGCGGCAACGGGCGGGCAGCCCGCCGCAGGCGCTCGAGCATCTCGGCAGAGGCACCGCGTCTACCCGACTCGTAGGCGGCGATGTTCGGCTGAGCAACACCGGAACGCGATGCGAGCTCAGCCTGGCTGAGACCGGCCGCCTCTCTCAGCGCGCGCACGCCATTCACCATGGGGCCCATCATATCGTGTGATATGGACCGGCGGATCGGTCGGAGCCGTCGGTCGTTCGTCGCGATTGTCGAGCGGCCACGGCTCATATTTCACGTCGGCGACCTCGGCGACCTCGGCGCGCAGTCGTGCCACGATGTCGATGCCATCCCTGCGCCACCGCTCACGCGAGACGTCGCTCTTCCATCCGTCGAACGGGTCGAAGTCGGCATCCCAGAGCGCGTTCCACTCGGCCAGGTCTCGTGTGAGCTCCTCCGACAGCCCGTACATCTCCGGCGTGGTCGTGTAGCCGACATTCCACGTCGGGGTCGAGTTCTCCCAGAGCGGCCAATCACGCCCGTAGTCGGGAAAGAGACGGATCACGCGTCGCGCCGGAGGGGTTTGATCCATGCCTGGCAGAGTATCTCCGACGTCAAGGATGCGAATGGTCTTCTGAGAAACTGAACGTCATGACGCTGTCTGTCGAGGAGTGGGAGGCGCACGTCGCCGATCTCTGGGACCGGTTCGATTCCCTCGGCCGCGAAGAGGGCGTGACGGCGATGCGCGGTCTCGCTCAGGCGTGCCCTGCGCGAGATGGCCGGGCAGCCTTCGAGCTCGCCGGCATGTACGACTCGATCGGATATGAGGCTGAGGCGGGCAAAGAGTACGAGCGTGCGCTGTCGCTCGGGCTCGATGATGCCCGACACGCACAACTCGCCGTGCAATACGGATCCACACTGCGCAATCTCCGCCGCATTGACGAGGCGATCAGTGTCTTGCAGTCGGCCCCTGTGCACGAGTCCACAGGGTCGGCGCCACGCATCGTCCTGGCGCTCGCGCTTCACAGCGCCGGGCGCAAAGACGAGGCGCTGCGCGTCGCACTCGAAGCTCAGATCGACGGCTTGCCTCGCTATCAGCGCTCGATGCGCAACTATGCCGCTGCGCTGACACAGGCGTCGACGCAGGCGGATTCCACCGCGGGCCCCGATTAGACGAACGGAACCCGCCCTCCGCGGCGTCATCGAGCGCAGACCGCAGTCACGCGGGCAGCGACTTCAGGAGAAGAGCTGACGCAACGCGTCCGGGTCGCCGGAGTCGACCACCTCTTGGACCGCGTCAATAGTGCCCTGGTTCGTGAACATGCCCTTGAGCGTGTCATTCCAAATCGCCCGCACAGTGTCAATGTCGCCCGCGTCGACGGCCGCGCCCGCGGACTCGATCGCTCGCTGGTAGGGGATCTGCTGGAACCCCGCCTCTGCTTCCATCGGGCCGAAGTACGGCACCCAGGGAGTGTCGGGGTTGGGGGTGAGCCAGAGCACCTGGCCCGGCTGAATCATGCGCACGTGGTTCATCGAATCGAGGTTCGGATACGCGCAAAGCCGCTCAGCGATCACGGCCTCGACGTCCCCTGCCGCAACGGTATAGGTCGAGGGGTTGCCGTCGTCGTCGAATGCCACCGTGCCTTCTGCGAACTCTCGGGCGCCCAGGTCCCGCAGAATCCCTTGCCGCTGCCACGTCCAGTCGTTCGTGTAGCTGACGACCTCAGACATGCCGTTGCAGGTCTCTGGCTCGGTCGGCTCCGGCGTCGGCGTCGCATCGGTGACCGGGTCAGCGGCAGCCGCAGGCGCCTTGAGTGTCGGCTGCGTGTCGTCGCGGGCCGTGGCGGCGGTGCACCCGGCGAGCCCAAAGCCGGCGAGGACGAGAACTGCAAGGGTCGGGGCGAGCTGGGCGACGCGAGGCATGACGCTTATGTTGGCAGATGGATGCCAGGATCTCGACGCGGCCGGACCGCCCAGGGCTTCGGCTCGCACAGTTCGCTTCGTCGTGAGTCCTTCAACGCCAACAGCACCCTGCGTTCGCCAGTCAGCGTCCAGCGACGGAGTGGACGGGATGCCGCGGGTCCTGGCTCCGCCGTGCGGACTCACGGCCACCCTGCCCGATGCCGCGCCAGAGGGTGCACGCAGAGAGAAGCTTGGGGACGAGATCGGGCTCAAGGTCACGAGAAGTCACCGAACCATGGTGCCAGCACAGTCACTGCCCTATCCGACTCTGGAGAATCGTTCAGGACATTTCGTCTCGCTCCGCTCGCTCAACGACCGGGGACGGCCGTCAGACGTTGAACCAGAACTCCACCGAGTTCCGGCACGTAGAAACACCTGCGGAGCACGGCTGGGAGCGCGCCGGATCTCGCAGCAGTCCTTTGGGCATTCCGCTCGCATGCCGCGCTCATGCCCCCTCCGCATGCCGCGACACGCGGACGGCTACGCCGCATAGGCGCGAAGAAAAGCCTCTGTCCCAGCCTTCACGACGGTGGCCTGCTGTTCGGCATCAGCTACGCGAGCATTGCTCAGGAACATTGCGCGGTTTGCCGGTATCCAGAGCAACAAGCCTGCGAAGTGCTCCGCCGCGAGCGGCGGCGACGGCACGCTGAGAAGCCCTCGTTCATCGAGTACTGCCAGACACTGACCGATGGAGCCGAGCATCCGTTCGAAGCCGCTCTCCCAATACAAGCGGCCGAGCGCCGGGAACCGCGCTGCCTCCGCGATCACGAGCCGGCGCAGTTGCTGAGTCTGCGGAGACAGAATGAGGCTGCTGAATTCTCCGGCAAGCAGATGCACCGCGGACGCCGCGCCGTCCGCGGTCTTCATCCGCTCGATCATCGGTGCGAACGGGTCGTTGACCTGTTCGCACACCGACAGGATCAGTGCAGTGAATATACCTTCCTTGTTGCCGAAGGCTCGGTAGAGAGTCTGTTTGGACACGGACGCCGCCGCCGCGAGGCGATCTGTGCTCGTGCCGACGTATCCGTTCGCGATGAACACCGTCAGCGCCGCGTCCAGAATCTGTGCGCGCATCTGTGCCGAAACCGGCTTCGAGGTCTTGTCATTCATTAGTACTAGATAGTACTCTCAATGCGAGTACCGGTCGGTACTCGGTGGATCAAAGGAGTTTTCATGTCGTTCCAGGCGTACCTCGACACAATTGAGAAGAAGACCGGCCTCACGCCACGCCAACTCGTCGGAATTGCCGGCGAGAAAGGACTCGACCAGGCCGGCGTGAAAGCTGGAGAGATCCTCGTCTGGCTCAAGGAAGACTACGGTCTTGGTCGCGGCCACGGCATGGCACTCGTGCACGTCATTCAGAAAGGTCCGACGATCGGCACCAAGCACGTCGGATCTGACGGCACCCACCGCGACGAGACCGAGACACTGTGGCTCGATGGCATCGCCACAAAACCGGCCGACTGACCGCACTTCGCCCCGGCCGTCACCGGCGCAAGCGGATCAGAGGTCACACGTTGAAGCGGAACTCCACCACGTCGCCGCAGGTAACAACCTCTGAACCAACGCCGCTGGACCTGTCCGAGCGCTACAACGGAACCGTCCGGGACCTCTGCCACATGCCCCGGGTGAGGCCGATATTCAGCCCCACTCTCGATGCGGGCGATGCTCAGAGCATCAGGCCCCCGGAAGCTTCGATCCGCTGGGCGGTGATCCACGCGTTCTCGGGCGATAGCAGCGCTGCGATCGTCTGACCGATGTCCTCGGGCCGGCCTGCGCGGCCGAGTGCGGTTGCCTCAGCCATCTGGCGATTCACCTCCGGGTCGTCTCGCACGACGCCGCCGCTGAAGTCGGTCATCGTGGAACCGGGTGCCACGGCGTTGACGGCAATCCGGCGCGCGGAAAGTTCTTTGGCGAGGTAGACGGTCCACATCTCCACGGCGGACTTCATCAGTGCGTAGGACATGCTGCCTGGGATGATGATGCGGGTGACGGAGGAGGTGACGTTCACGATCCGGCCGCCGTCGGCGATCAGCGGCAAGAGCGTCTGGGTCAGGAAGAACACGCCTTTGAAGTGGACTCGGTAGAGCTTGTCGAACTCTTCCTCCGTTACCTCCGGGAACAGTGCCGAGTATGAGGTGCCGGCGTTGTTGACGAGGAAATCGATTCGGTCGGCTTCCCATTGGCCGAGCGTGTGGCGCAACAAGTCGGCGAAGGCGGTGAAGCCCGGGGTGTCGCTCGTGTCGAGCTGCAGCGCCAGCGCTCGTGCGCCCGCCTGTTCGGCCACGGCGATGACTTGGTCGGCCGCGTCACGGTTGTTCTTGTAGGTGAAGATCGTGTCGATCCCGCGCTGCGCAAGCGCTTCTACCGTCGCTCGCCCAATGCCGCGGCTTCCACCAGTCACCAGCGCAATCGCAGATTGTGCAGACATGTCGGTCTCCTGGGTTTGATAGGTGATTAGTCCTGCATGGGATGGTCCAAGTGGTCCACCTGTCCGGTGATGCCGTCAGCCGCGGGCGACCTCGTCCGTCCTCGTTGGCTCATCCTTGTCCGACTCCGCTCGGCGAACCAGGAACGACAGCCCGAAGGCGGCGACACCGACGGCTGCCATGATCGTGAACGCGGCGTGGAGACCCGCGGCATCCGGGGCGACGTCGGCGTGGGTGGAAGCGAGTGTGGATATGGTGACGAACACCGCGATGCCCAGGGCTCCTGCGACTTGCTGGACGGTGTTGAGGATCGCCGAACCATGGGAGTAGAGGTGCTCCGGCAGCGATGACAGTGCGTCGGTGTTGAGGGGTGCCATCATGATGCTGATGCCGGCCATGATCAGCACGTGCATCATGATGACCATCCACACCGGGCTGTTTGTCCCCGTGAGGGCGAACAGTACGAGTGCGAGTGCGGTGAGCGCTGCGCCGGGGATGACCAGAGGGCGCGCTCCCCACCGGTCATGCAGCCGGCCAACGACCGGGCCGAGCAGACCCATGGCCAGACCACCCGGGAGCATGGCCAGACCGCTGGCCGTGGCGCTGAAGGCGAGGGAGGTTTGCAGATAGAGCGGCAGCAGGACAGCGGTAAGCGCCATCATGCACGTGAACAGCAGGCAGACGATCCCGACGGCGACGGCGAAGCGCCGATGTGTGAACGCACGCAGGTCCAACAGCGCCTTGTTCTTGCGCTGGAGTCGCAGCTGCCGACCGATGAATGCAGCCAGGGCGATGACGCCGACGACCAGGGAAACCACGCTGGTCACCGAGATCCGCCCTTCCGAACCTTCCCCGATGATGGAGAGCCCGTAGAGCAGAGCGCCGAAGCCGACCGCTGTGAGCGGCACAGACCGCAGGTCCAGCGGAGTCGGCTCCGCTGTGCGCGACGGGCGCAGCTTAGCGGCACCGACCACGATGACGACTGCCATCAACGGCAGGACAAGCCAGAACAGCCAGCGCCAGCCAAGAGAGCCGAGGACAAGTCCGCCTAGCGTGGGGCCGAGGGCAGGAGCGACAGCCGTGACGATGGTGATGGTGCCGATCACCGTGCCCCTTCGGTTCGTCGGGATCAGCCGCATGACGGTGGTCATCAGCAGCGGCATGATGAGCGCCGTACCCGCAGCTTGCAGCACACGCCCAGCGATCAACACAGCAAATCCCGGCGAAAGCGCACAGGCGAGAGTGCCCGCGACGAACAGCAGAGTCGAAGCGAAGAACACCTGCCGCTCAGTGAAACGCTCCAACAGGTAACCGGTGGTGGGAATCACGATGGCCATGGTGAGCAGGAAGACGCTGGTCACCCACTGGATCGTGGCCGTCGGCAGCGCCAGGTCACTGCCCAGGGTCTTCAAGGCGACGCTGAGCACCGTCTCATTGAGGAACATGACGAACGCGGCGAGCACGAGCACACCGATCGTCAGGCCCGATCCCGACGATTGCGTTGCGCTCTTGTGGTCGTTCCGGGGCGAGACAGTCTGGGTTGTGGTGCTAGCCAAGAGGTTCCTTCACTCAGAAGTTGGTGGATGTGTAAGGGCGGGTGTGAGCGTCTGATCAGACAGCCGAGGCCCTCTGGCGTTCGAGGTCCGCGAACTTGGTGAGAACACGGCCGAATTCGGCCAGATCCTCCGGATCCCATTGGGAAAGGGCAGCGCGACGCCACGCGGAGTCCTGCTTGTGCGCCTCCGCAATTGCCGCCGTGGTCGCTTGGGAGACGCTGAAGAGAACGCTTCGGGCGTCGTTCGGGCACGGCTCCCGCACGACGTGGCCGCGCTCCTCCAGTGCACTCAGCTGCCGGCTCATCGTCCCCTTCCCGACACCGAAGTGGTCCGCGATATCGGTGAGTCGGCTCCCGTCTCGATGAGTCAGCCAGATCAGCAGCACCATTCCGTGGTACCCCACGTCCGGTCCGATGCGAGTGCTCACAGATCGGGAACTGGCCAACCAAGCGTTGAAGATCGTGCTGAGCGCGTCTTCGATCTGCTCGACGTCGTCCATTCTCGGCCTCCTGTCATTGCCCGCAGGCAACCATATCGATATCGTTGCCTGTGGGCAACTAGCACTGTCTGCGATTCAGAACGACGACGACAAGGAGCAGCACAATGAAGATCACGGTTATCGGCATCGGCAACATCGGCGGCACGATCGCTCAGCGGCTCGCCGCCGCCGGCCACGAGGTATCGGTCGCCAGCTCCCGCGGAGGTGAGAAGCTGATCGAGTTCGCACAGCGAATCAGTGCGCGACCGGTCGACGTTCGGGACGCCGCCGATGACGCCGAGGCTGTCATCCTGAGCGTCCCAACCGAAGCGATGCCCGACGTCGCTGCGAAGCTGCGCGGCCGCATTCCTCCAACGATCGCCATCGTTGACACCAGCAATTACGTGCCCGGCTTGCGTGACCGCGAGATCCCCGAGCTCGAGCACGGAGCCGTCGAAAGCGAGTGGATCTCCAACCTGTTCGGCCACCGGGTTATCAAGGCATTCAACAGCATCAACTACCGCTCACTGCAGGGCAAGAACGCGTCTCCAGGGACGCCCGGTCGGATCGCCCTGCCGGTCGCCGGCGACGACGCTGACCAGAAGCGACTGGTGATGGGGCTGGTCGACCTGGTCGGCTTCGACCCCGTCGACGGCGGCACGCTTGCCGATTCCTGGCATCAGCAGCCCGGCACGCCGGTCTACACCACCGACCTCGGCAAGGAGCAAGTGCAAGCGAGACTGTCCCTGGCCAAACCGGCGCAGACTCTGGCCTGGCGCGAAGAGAAGCGCCACACGGGCTTTCCTGGGCAGCGCTAACTCCAGACGCGTGCTAACTGCCTCGGTCATACGATCGAACTCGGCGACCATGTCCCCGGTAACCGCCAGCGAGCTTTCTCACGGAGGTCAGGGCGAGCGCCAGAGGTTAAAGCGCAAAACGAAATTCCACCACGTCGCCGTCCTGCATGACGTAGTCCTTGCCCTCCAGGCGGGCCTTGCCGTGCGCGCGGGCCTCGACGACAGAGCCGAGCTCGACGAGGTCCTCGAACGAGATGACCTCGGCCTTGATGAAGCCCTTCTCGAAGTCGGTGTGGATGACCCCGGCCGCGGCAGGCGCCTTCCAGCCCTTGCCGATCGTCCAGGCGCGAGCCTCCTTCGGGCCCGCCGTCAGGTACGTCTGCAGTCCGAGCGTGTCGAAGCCGATACGCGCCAGCTGGTCGAGGCCCGACTCGTCCTGGCCGGTCGACGCCAGCAGCTCCGCGGCATCCTCCGGATCCAGGTCGATGAGCTCCGACTCGATCTTCGCGTCGAGGAACACCGCCTGAGCCGGGGCGACCAGGGCTTCCAGCTCGGCCTTGCGCGCAGCATCCGTCAGCACCGCCTCATCCACGTTGAACACGAAGATGAACGGCTTCGCCGTCAGCAGCCCCAGCTCCTTGATGGGTGCGAGGTCGACTCCCGACGCCGACAGCAGCACGCCCCGATCGAGGGCGTCCTTCGCGGCGACGGCGGCCTCGAGCACCGATTTGTCGGTCTTTCGGCCCTTGACTTCCTTCTCGTACCGCGTGATCGCCTTCTCGAGCGTCTGCAGGTCGGCGAGCATCAGCTCGGCGCCGATCGTCTCGAGGTCGTTCTTCGGGTTGACCTCGCCCTCGACGTGCACGACGTCGTCGTCGGCGAACCCGCGCACGACCTGCGCGATGGCGTCGGCCTCGCGGATGTTCGCCAAGAACTGGTTGCCCAGCCCCTCGCCCTCGCTCGCCCCCCGCACGATGCCGGCGATGTCGACGAACGACACCGTCGCGGGCACGATCCGCTCGCTGTGGAAGACCTCGGCGAGCCGGTCGAGCCGCTCGTCGGGCAGGTTCACCACCCCGATGTTGGGCTCGATCGTCGCGAACGGATAGTTCGCCGCGAGCACCTGGTTGCGGGTCAGGGCGTTGAACAGGGTGG
>Ga0164242_10003399_pt1 | contig 18195 bp, 17 predicted proteins | sample OricomgcompostMG_FD_108783 | JGI IMG/M metagenome (GOLD analysis project Ga0164242, IMG submission 108783) | Miracle-Growth compost microbial communities from Emeryville, California, USA - Original compost - Miracle growth compost (MG) ... | reverse complement strand
TGGGCGTTATTTTTTTGACATTCTTTTTTTCTCGCGTGTGCTGTTAGTTGTTCAGTCATTGCTTCTGTCCTCCCTGTCCTCCTCCTTTCGCTTCGCCCCAGCGTGTCATAACTATGATTTTCAGTACCAGTTACCTGTGGTAGTGGGCCTTTCTTTTCTCTGCTTATTTGACCGAAGGGCCACACGTCGTCCTAACAATAAGGCGACTGGTCTTTAGGAATTCCAACATGGTCTTCACTGTGGGATGAGCATCTAAGAAGCTTGATGGTCGGCCAGTAGCATGCCAAGGATGACGTAGCTCGGTCTTTGTCGAAGTCTGGGCGCCATTTGAAGAAAATAGCCCGTCTGGCAATTCTTTCATCCTACGACCCATCTAATTTATGAAATAGGGGTTCATCAGGTGTTTATAATCAGGTTAGATTCTCCATTCAATCCACTTGTAACCTTCAAAATAAGCTGGTCATATGTCCATACTTTCTAGAGCTTTGCGAAGGCCAAGCTGTGCTAGGTTCGTATCTAATTTAATTATCCATTTAGCCCAGAACCAGTCACCCCACCCTTCTGCAATTAGGAGGGAACAAAGGACCCGCAGGGCAAACATTAGATAGGTTGTCATGCGGCGCAGCGAAAATTAATTGTCTTGGTGATCTCCCCTCGACGAAGGATCTGCTGGGAGTCACCCGCTTGCTTTCTTTCTTCTCTCTTGTCAAATTGGTCAAGACTGCGATTTTTTTGTGCTCGCTAGTGCAGGTATTTGATGTCAAGATTGGTACCTTCTCAAGTGAGGAAGGCATGTTTGGCTCAAGGTTTCCGCTACTTGTAGCGCTGTTGGCAGCAATCGATTCCGTAGCCGGTAGGTCAAATGCGTCACCACCACCACCTCATCTCGATTTTTTTGCAATTTGAGGACTGACTGGATAATTTTCACATTAGCTCAGGATGATCAGGCGTGTGATGATACCTACATAAAAATTGTGAATCAAGCAGATATCGACTTTTACAAGACTTGTCCAACCATCGACGGCCTTCTGTTTTTTATCGACCACGAGTTCAAGGGTTCATTCGAACTGCCCGGTGTTGAGTCCTTGCCCGAATTGATCTCTGGGTATCTAGGACCAAAACTCAAGGGTTCTGATCGAGTGGACGACGGCGTGACCACCGTCTCCATGCCAGATCTCAAGAACATAACAAGCGGTGGGATATTGTTCGGCTATATTGACAATCTGACAAGCATCTCGTTTCCGTAAGTAAAATTGTCCTTAGTGGCTAAGATTCACAGCATGAAAGGTGGACCTTCGCCTTTGCCGCTGTTGTACTACCGTTGGTACCGTTGCAAGTTTATGGGTGCTAATCATTGGCAACAATAGGAAACTCGACACTATCTCTGGAGATCTTGTCATCGTGGATAGTTATGAACTCCGCAATTTGACATTGCCAGCACTATCTACTGTTGATGGAGGGCTATTACTTGACGGTCATTTTGACCAGTACGTATTGCTTTTTGCGGCATGGCTAACGTCTCAAATTTGTATTTAGAAATTCTGCTAACACATTATAGAATCAATTTACCATCACTCAAATCCCTATCGTTTCTCAGAGTGCTGTCCACCGGAAATATCAGCTGTCCGGCTCTGGGAGAAGCTTTCGCTTCTCTCACCTTCCACCCCAAAAAGAACGACCCCTACACGGGTTTCACTTGCTGGACTGGTTATGAAAACAATAGCTGGAATTCGTCAGATCCTGACCACAACCCAACAACCGGGGGTTCTTCCCCCACCCCGACTGGTTCAGGGTCAAATTCAGCAACGAATACCAAGTATGGTTCTTCAATTCCCAAACTCATTCCTCTCCGTACTGACAACAAATCTAGAATCAGGGCCGCAAACGCAGCGCTTGTTGGTTACGTGGCAGTTTTGTTGTTCTCAGCAGGAGTGCTTTGTTTCTAGCACCCACGATGTAATTAATCTGTAACTGGTGGCCACTGATCGCTGTCTGCTCCATTTTCGATGATTTTCCAAATTTGTAGGCATCACCTACCCTGAATCGTTCCAACGGCGTGCCAATCAAGAGAGTATGGGGTATGATATGCTCTTATGGAACTCTATAACATTATTATCCGAGGTGAAGAGTAGAATGAGAGAATATAATTAGCTAGATAACTACTCTTACTGTGATTACTGTTAAGGAAGTGCTCCCAAACGATGCACTAGCGAAGAGAACTAGTAATTAGTTCTCGCCAAAAATATCATGTCTACGGTGGTTTTTTTTTATTATTTTTTTTATTCCATAAATGGTAGGTCTGGACTGCTATTTTCACAACCCTCGGCCTGACACGGGCACTTTTGGTGAAGGCTCTGACGCATCTATGTGCAAGATAGAAGGTCTCAGGGCAATAGCAAGCAAAGATCACGACTTTGCCCATATGGCCCCATATGGCCCATATCCTACTCCTCTCTGCTTTGTGTCTCCAACGTTGTTAAAGCGCACTTAATTTGAAACTATACAATTATGATTACCACGCGGCAGACTCCGTATATGTCTGCGTGATATCAGGACTGAGTAATCGCCTGGGTACCCTCGGCGTCATGTGCGACCACCTCGATTTCTACCCGCATGTCATCTTCACCTAGCCGTGTAACCCCCACACAAGTCCAGAGAGGCTGATGATCCGGCATGTACTCTTTAAAATTGCGGACCATAGCGGCCATTGCTTCATTGTTGATAGGAACGTGATACGAATTTACCCGATAGACCTGAGACCAGCCTTTACCGCCAGCGTCTTTTAAGCAAAGCTCCACGTTCTTAAAGGCGAGATCTATCTGTGCATTGATCTCTTTCTCGAACTCTCCGGTAGCCGGATCCCAGCCACCTTGAGGAAGTTAGTAAAAGGCCTCGGGTAATTGGTGCGTTTAATCGATGCTCACCTTGCCCCGAACACTCAATACGATCCCCCACACGTACCGCTTGGTTGTAGGAGAACTTTTCACGGTTCCTAGTTCCAACACCCTCGTAAGCGTAATACTTGAGATGTGACATGGTACGGGGTAGACTCCGAAATGGAGGCAATTTATATGGTATAAACAGGAGTGAATGTTTATATGCAGCCCCAAAAGTAGGAAGAAGAAATTAGGTGCAGGCTTTTATATGAACTCCCAGAACCTTCAGCCCCACAAGCCTGCCATGTCCCCCACTTCTACCAACTTCTTGGGACAATCACGAGGATGGCGAACGCCGTCACCCAGAAAAAAAATATGGGATCGACGCCCAACCGTTGATCGACGTGGCCGGCATTCAACCCAGCAGATCGCACCAAGAAAATTCGTACTTGAGTCAGGTGAGAATGCCTATGTTCCCATGTCCGTGTCTGGTTCGGCCTTAATTTTGGACACGGCGTCGGCCTCTTGGTCCCCATTTCGATTTACTATGACGACTTTGCACCTAAGAAGTTTATTGCTACTTAGTAATCTGCTATCACTATGATCTATAAACATTACGTAGTGTCAGCAGCTAACGGGAAGCGCGGAAATGGATCTGCGGCCATCATCGTACACGATTGCTGATTTGTTCTTCAGGTTCTTTAAATAGTCAAATACACTTTTAACCAATCCAAAGAGCATCGGTAAAATTATTTCGTGGGCTCGGATTCCGTTGTACTGTTGCTTTTACGAGTTTCTCCGTTACCTAAGCTCATTTATAGGGTAACATTGAATACCTACCTAGGTAGGTAGGTAGGTAATTAGCTTAGGTGAAGTTCCCCGTCATCATCAAGTACAGCACGTACCTATGGTAGGCTGTCTATCTAATGACTTGCTGCACAGTACCCTAGGTAACAATATGAACTAGAGCTATAACGTCAGTGACCAAAGTTGGATGTGATAGTGTTCGGGCAAATTCCAAGCCTAGGTCATGTAGTCGGCTCATTGTCCAGTACACTGCGTTGTACGAGGTCTATCCTAGCGTTCTATACTAGGAGAAATCTCGCTGTGTTAAGTCGTTTTTAGGCTGTTACACTGACGCGCCGAGGAGGGTTGGTTCAATGCCACACAATTGCGGAGATAAAGATGTCGGGAATGCAGAGTAGAGCAATTGAACCACTGCGACTTCAATATCATTTTCTTGTTTAGTCACAAAACGGCATACTCTAGACGCGATGAGACTGCCGCTGGGACACATATCCCCTTCGAGGTAAAACAAGGATAGAGCCGATGATATCGAAATGTGCCGGAGAGGGTTGACCTTAGCCTAAACATCGTGTAAAGATGAATAACTCTAAGCCGCTACAAATAGGAAATGGAAGATGCGGGGCTGCACGGAAATCTTGAATATATGATTCACCATTTCGCCAAATGCAGACGAAATGGAACATGGGAGCTTGGACGATCTCCATCAATGCTATTCTGTTCGGAAAGAATTCATCACCGCCGTAGCACAACCGACGAGCTAAATCCCCGACATTGATGATGTATCTGAATACGAGGAGTGCTATTGCGTTGGCTGGGCTCTTTCTGTGGACTGGGCGCGTCCTTGGGAGTGTGAGAACTACGAACCGAGATATTACCAATGGGAGAAGCTAACCAAAGTCAATGCAGCAAGGAACTCCATGTGACGATATTCAGAACATAATAGGAGATTTCGGCTTTGTGCAAGGCTCTCTAGGCCCAGCACCGAGTGTGCCGGTCTTGAGGCAGCTCAGCACCATCCTTGAGAAAGCTGTGCTGGACCTCAACGATCTTTATGCGGCAATCCCAGCTTGCCAAGCAAGCTCGAGAATGAAGGTACGTAATTTAGAGTCAGAGGCTTGAGAACCAGTCCGGGAAGACTAACCCGATCTCAAACAGCGTCAGAGTTCGGCCATCTGCGATGGTCTGACCAAGGTGTCTGCCGATTTGGCCAACGTAGCCACTGCGTGGGCCAACGTCCTTACAGCCACAAACGTGCCAAAGAACTTCGACGTTGAGGACCTGTCAGATTTTGTCGATGATGCTATAAAAACAACCCTGCCAGTTGTCCAGGCTTCTTTGAAAGAGTCGGATGCGTGCGAATAGCTAGTTACCTTGTCTAATTAATACATGTGCTTGGTCTACCTCTTAAAAGTAGACATGCATGTACATATAATCGTTGGCCCACGGCTGCCGCACATACGTATGGTTAGAAACTAGCAGCCGCTCAGCTGGTCTTTTGCTGGGGTTCGCCTCCTAGACTATTATTCCGTGAAGACACGTATATTACGACGGTTCAGCCAAGATCCAGCAAGCCACCTTGAGCCAACTTTCGTCTTCAAACTGGAATTTCTCCACTTTGAACAGATCGTATCGCTTCCCCTTCTCTTTCTCGCTATCGCTCCCAACCCCCTAGCGTGGTAGATTGCTGCTTAGGCAATGTTTTCTAGTCAACTACCTACTGAAGAGGGTCCGAACTCACGGCTTACGTATCGAGGATCAAGCGAAGTCGGGATATAGAGGTCGGTGGGAAATGGAAATGTAGGCGCGGTGGCGGCTACATCAAAGAAACACAACACAGCCACAACGGATAGTAGTATCAAGCCGAAATTGATTTAAAAAATAGGGCTTTGGTTAACTAGTCAGACCAGTCAAAAGAGACCCTTTGCAGAGGTGACTAAATCCACCAATTGGCCAGTATAACCTAAAAAAGAATGGACGAAGACGATGATCCAGAAGAGGACGAATCCAAAGATCTTAGTATACAGATATATCGCGCATAAAGGCAGCCATATCCAGGACTAAGATCCCTACTTCACCCCTGACGCGATAGTCAATATTTTCTATTGCGGGGGCTAAACTTTTACACACCCCACGGCTACAGCTCAAGCCAAGACATACAACGATAGGATGAGGCACATCAGACTCGCTCCCAAGGACAGAGGACTGCCAACAACAGAGATGGCACCAGAGACAACCACCGCCGGGCTAGACATGGACGCGCCGTCGGTCCCAGTGGGGTAACCCTCCCCACCGGGGAAGGTGCCGGTGCCGACCGTATAGCCGCCCTCACCGCCGGTTGGATAAGGAGCCTCGGAGACTGTCTCTGTCGGGTGGGGGTAGCTGTCTTCAGTGTCGGTAGGATACACGTCTTGCGAGGCCGTGTCAGCCGGGTAACTGGCTACAGTGTTGGTGGGATACACATCTTGGGAGGCTGTGCCAGCCGGGTAGCTGGCTCCAGCGCTGGTGGGGTAAGCACCCTGCGAGGGAGTCTCGGTCGAGCAAGATGTGTCCTCGGCAGTTGACTGGTCGGCAGAGTAGGTATCGACGGTTGTGGGTGGGTAGTCAGTGACGGTGGTCGTGGGAGTGGCCGACGTGGTTGCCGGAGCGGTGCGTGTCCCGGTCATGCCAGCGCAAATGTCGCCTGAGATAGCAACCTCGGCGGAACAGAAACTGGCGGCTTGGCTGATTACTGTACTGGGATTAGCAAAGATGGACGGCAGCTGGGGCGCAGGTAGTTTAGCCATACTGGTATAGTCTTGTGTTCTCTCGGGAGCGTATTTAGTGAGAGATGCAGCACAAGAGCTGTAAACTGAGTCAAGTTCCTCCGTCGACTCGCAGCAGACGCAGGCCGCTAGAGTGGCTGCTGGGGCGGAGTTAAAGTCGGAGATGGAGGTGTAGCAGTAATTAATGACACTATAGGCCGTATTACACGGACCCGAGTCCGGAGGAGAATCCGTCGTAGCGGTTGGCAAGGCACCCGCGAGATCGTTGAGGGCTGCAATATCAAGAGCCGCCATGGCCTTGTGCGCCAAGAACAGCGCGGCGATAAGTTGGGAATGCATTTTGGACCAAGTAAGGCGAGGAGACAGTTCTAACGAAGGACTCTGGTAAGTTGAACAGATTCTAAATCGCGTGAGATGACAAGAGAAGGGAAAGGAGACGGCGCCGATGGATTTACATAGATGGCTAACACCCGTACTCTAACCGCTCAACCGCTCGCATTCCCGCTGACAAGCCGCTCATTCCCGCCCGTTTCTGGGGCTCGAATCCTTCTCTGGTGCACACCCACTCATGTCGCCAACGTGAAATCCTCCAGAGGGTTAGTGATTGGTCCTAGCCTAAAGCGACGTGTTGGATTTATGTAAAGCGTCAGGTGCCGAGATGAGACCATACCATGATGTACAGCTGGTCGGTGCCAACCCGAGGCGGCTACTAGCAAGAAAGCAAGCTTTTTCTAGGTTAGCTACCCCTGGATGAAGTTCAACTCGTGTTCTCCCCTGTCGATCTTAACCGAAAAGGGTGTTGGCTTGGCGCTAGATATCAGAACCGGCACACCTCGATCAATGCACAACAAAATTACATGTCAGCAGCGCGGCCGCTCAACCTGCATTGACAAGGCAGCTTGCTGTCCTAACTTCCCTTTCTCACTTATCTATACGTAGATATGTGCGGATCTGCGCGGATCCGTACACTAGGCACCTAATAAGGCAGCATCGATGTTTAGCTTTGCCCCGGGGTAACAAACATTTGATTAAAGAGTCACCACACAGGCCGGGCCCCTGGGGCTGTCCGAACCTTATACACACAGATACGTCTAGTGTTTCCAAGATGCTGCGCAACGTACACCATACGACTTAAACATCTCGCAGTATCCGTGCCATTGTCCTACTCCATTTTCCTAGGTGCGTCGTTGTGTACCTACCTAGCCAACATTTTCTATTTGTTCGTCAGGGGCCCCAGGCGCGTACATTGAAGACGAACTAGAAAGCAGGTATACAATCGCGGATCTAAAATTTGACCCTGTCGACCGTGAGTGGGGGGCAGTAGAAAGTTATTTTTGGATGACGCCTTCCCCTGCCTGGGGTTTTGTTCCTTCAAGAAAAAGGGAAGCCCAAGAAAGTCGACTGACAAAGAACTGGATTGCCCACCTCATATCCAACTTGCTACGATACCTACCTAATCAACCCTTAACATTGCAAGCCCTGTTGTCACAGCGCTACCAGGGGTTAGTGTACAACACAAGCTTACCACGGTTGTAGTATAATTAAGTCCCATCCTTCGCTCTGAATAATCACTCTGCGTGCACCCAAGTCACGAGCCCCTGAGCCGGACTGGGTAATTAGAGTTACCGAGTCTGAAGGTAATCTCGCGGAATGGCGGAGCAGTGCAGCTGAACTGGTCCCGAGAAGAAACAGATGTATTTCTGAGAAGTTATGCTGATTTGCCCCGACTGAAAGGAGGCCATGGCGTTGTTGGAGGATTGGTCAATATTTATACCGCTGCCGTATAAGAAGAGTAATGTGAGAAAAGAGTGCGGCTGATAGCTAAAATTTGCTAGGTTTGCCTGGATCCTAATGAGTTGGCATCATAAAATGAAAGAGCCAGTGGCGCCACTAGTGTCGTGCCCGTTACGGTGGTGGAGCTGGCGCAGGCGACCGAGGAGAGCGAGGTTGGCGAGGTGACGGTTGATATTGACAAGCCTAATAACGTCATGCCTAGTGGCAAACTGTCTACTATCACAACGGATTTGGTCAAGTACATCCCTACATGGTATAACTATCGCCATGGAAGCAGATGATCAGAACCGCCACGGAAACCCTGGAAGAGCAAGTAGAAATCTTCTGCCCAACTCTTCTACGGATTCGTGTCGCTGAAAGGTTTGCGAGTTTCTTCTGGTTCTAGGAGTTGAAAGCCTTCCGACAACAACAACAGAAAGAAAGAAAGGCTAGAGGGCAAAGCTCTTCTCAGGGTTGCTTTAGCGTTTCTCCTCCATAGTGTCAAAGGAAGTCCAGGATTTGTTCTTCCACAAGCAACAAGAACTAGCCAATAGCGAGAGCAAAACACGATGGCTCAGCGCCATTCAGTCATGGGACCTAGGACTGAGAAGAAACTTACGCGTGGCAAAGTCGAGTTCCACGGGCACTTCGAAGGGAACTTGGATGTTGAGAGTTATCGGTGGAGCGAGGCCGGGAGAAAAAGATGTCCTCTCGTCGTTGACTCCAACCGTTCCAAGCTTATGATTGTGGTGATTATTAGAACAATCCATTTGGCCTCAATGTTAACTTGATATGGTTAGCAAATAAAGGCACACACGTTTGCAATGCTCAGTGATTAGCACAAGTTGTGTCATTCAGGTTCAGGGATATGAACGTAAATGTGTAGCTGCAAATTAGCTGAGTAGGTAGGGTGTAGTTTAAATATTCTCGTAGCAACGGAAGCGGGACTTTGGGCGTTACTCATCGGGGATATTTGTCTCTGGAGGAATCGCGGTTGAGGCCGTTTAGTTGGACAGGCAGCAAGCCTGAGAACTCTGTGCCATTCGCCCATTTGTGCCCAATGTGATAGGGGCGCTGGGTTAATTGGCGGAGCCATTTGGTCTGTTTACTTAACCAAGAGCTCTCTTAGTACACAGAAATGTGCATGTTGGAAATTAGACTGTTTAAGGCGTAAGTGCGGATGGTCCATCACAATTCTCACGCCGAAACATCCCAAGTGGTTGTTGGGATGGTCGATCCCGATGCATTTACTTAGGTGCAGTACAAACTCGGCTTAGTCGTCACTCCGCCCACCAAGGTACGTACTTAGATAAGCTTTGCTAGCCTTATCAGACTGGTGGCGATTTTTAGCCTCCGACTTCGGTGTGCCGGTCCTCTCTCGGGATCCCGATTACCAACCCCGCGCTACCGGGCTCTGCTTTATCAGCTTAAATTTTACCAACCTCAAAAAGTTCACAACCCCACCATCCTCGCGCCCCCCCATAGCTGGAGAAACAAACCACAATGCCTTCGATATTCCCGACCATCGACACGACTCCGGACCTGGACTTCGCCCCTCCGCCGAGGGCGAGCGGCGAACGCACTCTCCTCCTCGCGCCGCCGTCGGTTGCCGCACGCGAGGATGCGTTACGCGACCTCTTCCAGACATTCAACCGCGCCACTTCCGACCTGCAGATGCTTGATCGGCTCTCCTCGGGCCTCGCCACTCTACCTGACGCGACGTACGACCTTGTACTTCTCCTGACAGACACCGATGCCGCGGGGCAAACTATACCGAGCCAATGGCTGAGCCGAAAGATCTACACGGCGATTGTTCCCTCCATGAAGGTCGGCGCGAAGCTACGTGCCCAAGATGGCCGCTTGGGTGCAACCGAGGCGCGTGAGGCTATTCTAGCCGGTCTAGTCGAGAAGGATGGTAGTTTTCAGAAGGTGGAGGACGAGGGAGCCGTCGTGTCGCTACGGCTTGGCAAGAAGAAGAACGTCGTTCCCCAAAGAGTCGAGATAGACCTCGATGACATCAGCGATTACGAAGACGGCGACGACTTAATCGACGAAGATACTCTGTTAACGGAGGAGGATCTAAAGAGGCTACCGCAGCAGCGTAAGGATCCCCCATTCCTCAACATTCCACTGTACACCTTCTTAACGTCCTCATGCAGCCCCAGAGTGCCAGCCGAAGCCCGGGAAGAAACGACGAGCCTGTAAAGACTGTACTTGCGGGCTAGCCGAGCGACTCGAGACCCAAGACAAGACGCGGCGGGCGAAAGCGGACAAGGATCTCGGTGCTCTCAAGCTGAAGGCGGATGACCTTACCGAGCTGGACTTCACCCAGCAAGGGAAGACTGGGTCGTGCAATTCCTGTAGCCTCGGCGATGCCTACAGATGCGCAGATTGCCCGTTCACCGGGTTCCCGGCGTTCAAGCCGGGCGAGGAAGTGATGCTGTTGAAGAATCCTACACAGTTCTAAGGGGGTGCGTGCTACTCGGGTATTTTCGGCCGAGATAAATGGAAGCAAGGAGGACCTGGCGTTTTACCCCAATGTTAAGTAAATAGGGTAATTTCATCGAGCCGCCGAATCATCGGCTAGGCGATTCTATACAAAGTACGATAGATGTATGTGCAACACCTTGTCTACTTGACTTGCTGCCGGACCCAGGCAGAGCGAACTCGATCCTGCCACCTCCAACGGACTTCCGAATTGGTTCTTCCCAATTGGTTGCCTTCTATGACAGCGCCGCCAATCAATGACTGGATTCTCGACGTCTTAAGCCTCCTCGCTGGGGGGTTGTCTACTGCTCCTGGCCTGTGAAGCTAGGTAGCTCGTTCTCAATATCCTTCCACGTCTTCTCTCCATTGACAATCCCCCGGATCGCCGCCAATACCGCATCCTCGTCTGCGCGAACCTGTCTAGTAGAGTCGCGGTCCCGCAGCGTAATCGTCCCATCCTTCAGCGTTTGAAAGTCGACCGTGACACCCAGAGCCGTCCCTAGTTCGTCGTGCCGGCTATAACGTTTACCGATCGATGCCGACGAGTCATCTACACGGGTAGAAATCTGGGCCGCGCGCAGCTTCTGAGAAAACCGGGCGACGTATGGCGCGAAGCTCTTATTGTTTGAGAGGGGAGTGATAAGAACACTATTAGGGGCGATGGTGGGGGGAAATGATAAAACCTAGCGGGAGATATGAGTGAGCGCCAGAGAACTAAATGCAAAAACTTATGTGACTGGAATAAGTGTGCCATGGTCGACTTTTCCAAAAACAGGCAGTCCAAACCACGGCACCAGCACATGTTGTCTGGCTAGAACTTACACCGCGCGTCTCGTCGCCGCCGTCCCTAACCCAGTAATTGTGCTCACACAGAGCGAAGAATATTCGTCCTATGCCGAAGGACGGTTCGATAACATTCGGGACATATTCACGGATATGCTGAAGACTTGTCCGGAGTTCGCACGTAATCAGTTCTCGGCCAATTTCAATCGGCCCAAGGTCGGGAACATCGACGATGATCCTGTTTCTAGCTTGCAGCTCCCTGGCAAGTGACTCACGTTCCTGCTGGGACGTGGCTAGGATGGCGGCCTCGATAGATTTGCTGTGATTCTTGAAAATTGGCCCGAACAGCTTCCTGTTCACATCAAACTCCCAAGAAGTGATGGCCCGTGGTTGTTCAAGTGCTTGCCGTACCACAAGGGGCTTGCCGGTGTATCCGCCTTTTTATTTGGTTAATCTCTTGGCCCTGCAGTTCATCGGAGATGACCCTTGCCGAACAGGGGATTTCGGAACAGACAGGTCAAAGACAAGAAGGACAGAAAGGGTGGGAAGGAAGAGATGTCAAAGGGAGACAAGAAACTGGGTGCTTACCGTGAACAGTCAGATCGTATGCAGATCGATCCGCCTACAAGAGGGGCGTTAGTATTGTAATGGGATGTTCCAGTTTCGTGGTGGGTTGAAGTTTGGTAAAGGAGTTGTTGACTGTTGAAACCCAAGATTTGTATGCAAAATCTTATGTGGCTGGAATAAATGTTTCTTGGCACTAGGACTTACACATCCCACGCACTCCACCCAACCCGATGAAGTGAGGAGCTCAGCATCCCAGCAATCGCATGCATAATGGGCCTAACACTAGTTAGCAAATGTGAGGCATGCTCAGACTGAGACGTAGCTTACCATCTCGTTGGCCTGACTTGGTTAGATTTCCTACTTTGAATGCTTCGGAGATAGAATATTGTGTAGCACAGGGGATTTCAAAACGAAGAAGACAGAACGTACTAAATGCTGTCTAAACCTCATCTTTGTGGCGTCGACGCCGATCTTCAAAACTACGCTATGTGATTAGCTCTTCCTCCTTTCGGGAATCACTGGTACAACTAGAATGAGGAGGACTGAACGCGGAATAAAAACGTACGGAACAGTTGAATCCTGGCTAAAAAGTAACCAAGAGTCTCGTTATCAACGATACCATCACGAACAGCTGTACCAATAGGCATTCTGATCGTTGTAGTTTTCCCGCCTAGCTGGATGTCTCGTGTAAGGAACTCAAGCTCAACATCTTTAATCTCATTGAATCGACTATTAGATTTGATTAGCTCCATCTCTTCTTGAGAATGCGATGTAGTGCTGTAAGCTTATACCTGTGTTTCTTGTCGCTCTCTGGATCGACGTAATGTTCAATCTGGACAGTTTTGTTAGTCTCGCATCCACCTTGGATACGAATCCGAGGATGCCAGGGCGGTTTGAAAGGGGAAATGAATGCGTACCTCCGCCATGAGGAACTCACGGACGCGGAGCAAGCCACCCCGCGGTGAGATCTCATTGCGGTAGGACTTGCCGATAGACGCTGACGCGAACGGCATGACGCCTTGGTTGAAGTCGAGAAGTTTCGCAAAGTTCAGAAACTGGCCCTGCGCTGTTTCCTATATATCCCTTATCAGTTATCTGACCTACTTAGGGGAAATATTGGGGATCAAGAAAGGATAATCCGAAGGTAAGGGGCCTCGGGAGAGCAAGATTCCCGAGGCAGTTACAAAGAAAGGGGGAATATTCACTGGTCGCAGGTAGCCAGGTGAATGGCTGCTTGGGCCAATAGACGTCTGGACTAATACACATTCCGGTGTTAGCGATCACCTCAACCCTGGGAACACGAGTGGTACCGTCTAGAGAGCAGTCTTTGTTGAGGTCCTCTGGAATATTTAGCACAAGTAACTCACACATCAGATTGAAGGCCATGGGCGGTGTCGGCCGTTCACCACTAGGACACCGCAGATCGTACTTGTCAATCAACCCAGCCAGGCCTGCGCCGTCGAAGTTGTCAATCTTGGCGAGCACCTCCTCGTATTCCTGGACGACGGCATCATCCAACTTTGCCGCCAGCGTTTTCTGACTCTTAGCTTTCTTCGCCCTCTTGGGGTCCTTGGCCGTTTCCGTCGACTGGCCCCGAGCCTCCCTGTTGGCCCTAAGGCGCGTCTGCAGGACGTCCTCAACGAAGTGGTCGGCACGCATCATTTCGCCGGTCTGTGGGTCTTTGCACATCCAGTCGGCGAAGCGGTCGATGTGGCCGCTGGCCTTGAACACGGCGCGGGGGGTCAGGACGCTGCAGTCGACCTCGAGCATGTCCTCCTCAACTGCAATATATCAGCGCTGTGCTCGGTCTCGGGAGGTAGTGCGATGGTAGTAAACTGACGGACGAAATGCTTGCGCCAGACGTCCAAGATGTTGGATTGGAGAGATGTGCCTTTTGGGCTGTTAGCTTCCATGTGCCCCGGTATTGACTCGAGATTGGATCGTGCCTGGAGGGCCGTAATCGAACAGGCCACTAACGCCACCGTATATCTATCCGATTGCTTAGGTATGTCGGTGGAGAACGCGGTAGAAGGGCTTATACCTCGAAGCTAGGGGTGTAGAACATGCGACGTCGCAACATCCTGGAGCACGTCAGCACTGAGCTTAGGATTGATCCACGGTACGTGGTGCTAAGAGGATAGACTCACCGGTCAAGGGCAGCCTTGTCAAGGGGCTGGCCCTTGAGAGTCGTCATGGCGGGAGCCATTTGGCTGCCGGTCTTCGGGGCCGTCGTGGGCTGCTGGAGGTCGGCGCCCTGCAATCGAGGACCCGTGGTGGTCAAATTTCGACGACATGATGGGGACGGGCGCAAGGCGGAGAACCCGCGTGCGCGCGGGCACGCGAGCAATTGGTTGCCCACCAGGAAGAGAGACCTTCTAGAAGCCCGCATCAGTAGTTGTGTCGCCAACCCAGTCGCTGCAAGCTTTCCTCGAAGCTTTCTCGGTGGACGCGAAGTAGAGGCAGCTGGTTGCGAGCTGAACTTGATTGGCCAGAGCTTTAGCTGCCTTTGCGACGTCATTTTTGGTCACGTGTATGTCGTTGCCTCCTAAAGGGACGGGAGGAAGCTTTGTGCGGTAAGAATCAACACGTGGGCCCGTCAAATCGTTCTCAAAATTTGGCGCTGCAATTTATCATTCAAGAGCTGACTCAAACTATACAGATCTTCTCCTTCGGCGCATCGTAGAAGAAGACTTGTAGGGGCTGCGCAAAAGGCGCGTCCTTGCAGCGAGCATCATTGGTGTTGCTCCCTAACATGTCCACAACCCCAACCCTCCGGTACTCTTCCTTGTTAACTTTCTGCAGCAGGAGTGCTTGAATAGTTCTAATTGATGGATATGTTGCCATGAGATGCCTGACCGGCACGGCATATAACTTCTCGGTCAAGACTCGCTCGTCCGCGAGATCATCGAGAACGACCGCGCCAATTTGCTGCCACATGTGATCGTAGATGAGTGCGTTTGAGAGGGGATATGGGCCGCTACTACTCCTGGTGGAATTGTTCTCAGGAATGAGGGTTATGGAAGACACTTCCTTGATATACCCCTCAAATGTTAAGCTTCCTGCGGAGACTCTCCCATGCGGGTCAGTTCCTGAGAGAGCTATATCCCAAGTAATGTTGGAAATATCGACAATCGCGTCCGCTTCCTCTCGCGCAGGGAATATTCTTACACCCTTAGAAATCCAGGACCAAGAAGGACCAGGAAGAACGGAACTGGCCCCGGATTCTGATTTGAAGCTCTTCCAGAGGATCCCACGAGGGAGGTCATGGCTCCATAAGCCAGCACAATAAACCGTCTGCGTCTCGGCGTGAAAAGCAGACTCGACGACCTTGGCCATTCCGGATAGAGCAGGGAGCTTGTCAGAATTCTTAGTTAAGCTGCGCTTGGTGAACTCCTGTACCAACATGTACCAGTCGTTCAGAAGTTGCGATCCGCCTGTTCTGCTATGAGCGCCGAAGACGGGGAGTCCACGGAAAGCTGCCAGCCCAGCACTAACGTCGACATAGCGAATGGACCTCATGTTAGTACTCTCGCTCCACCTCGCCGATCGACACTCCCAGTGGAACTCTTCCTGGCCGAAAAAGATGTTACGCCTAGCCAGTAAGCGCTCTTGCAGGGTCCAGCCACGCTTAGCCAGAGGCCCATGCTCAACATCCTGCCGAAAGTTGTCTCTATGGATTTCATCCGATGTCTGCTCTCCAATGGTGATATGTGCGATCACCGGGCCGGATCCATACTTGAACGGAAGTGTGACCGTCTTGAAGGACGGCCTCTGTTTGAGGAAACCCTCGTCTGCGGAGGAACTATTCGCGGCGGAGATCACCAGGGAGGCATTGCTGTAGACATCGGCCATTCTCGCAGACTCGCGTTCCCAATCGGCCGCATCATCTTGGACGATGCACAGCGAATCGATCCACAGATACCGGAACCCGAGTTTTCGCGCGACTTCGACGGCGTCCTGGAAATTGGCACATAAATTCTGCATCGGGATGCTCTTCATATAATCTTGGAGATTCTGCTTTAGCGCGCGTGTGGCCTTGCCCTGTCCCCAGCAGTGGCTCAATGCTACGTACCGGCCCTTGAGGCCGTGAGTCTGGACGAGAACTGGGTCGCTGAAGGGCGCCGCGGAGCCTATGTCAACGACAAGAGTCGGGAGGGTAACATCCGCTTCTTCCGCAGTTGCTTGCTCCCCAGGAGCTGGTATCCTGCAACCTGGATGATCTCGGAGGCATGCGTTAAGCCACTTCTTCAGCATCGTCACGTCTCCCACGGACCCGCAAGGTCTCCGCATTATGAGTTGTCTCAGTTCTTCGGGGCTGTCTAGCGGGTTTGTCAGTTGAATGTGTGAAAACGACAGGAAAATGCAGTTCCTTAAACCCACCATCATCTGTCCATAGGGGGATGTGTCTTATAGAATTGCTGGCATTTTTGCCCTTGGGTCCTATCATGACCTCCAATCCCGCCAGTGGGCCGCCAGCTCCTATAGACCGAGTAGCTCGAGGCCAGCATTCTCGTGTGAATACGAGAAGTTCCACACAATCATCATCGTTAATCGTAACTTTCTCGTTTGTGTTCGTGTTGCCGATTAGAATCGAGCAAAGGGGGCAGTTTACGGCGCTATCCCGGAGGGACGCGTAGCTTTCCGAATGAACCCAGCCATTAGGCAGACGGGAACGATCAGGGGGAATGGATTGGAGGTATACTTCAAGTATATCTAGCGCATTACATCTATCGCACAGCGCCATGATTTCTAGAAACCGCCCAGGTCGTGGCTTTAAGTTTGCGTTGTTCTGCGAAATTCCTTGTATAGATCGTTCACTTTCGAGGATCGTGGGATCGGGCTGAACTAGCAGCAGGCCTCATCGTTCCAAGAAGCTGAAAATAACGGATTATCGTATTTCCTAACACGAATCTTAACTTTAGATATATAGATAGGTTCCTACTAGGTAGTAGTACGTCCACTATCAAGCTGCATGCAATCCTTTCTACTGCTCTCGCCACTAATCTTGCTCTACTTTAGGGCGATTTGAACTCCAGGAACACCAACTGGCCGGATTCCTCCTCTAGGACAAGCGTATTGTGAAAGAAAGTATTGTAGCTTGGTCTATTGGACGGAGGAAGCCAAAGGACATCCTCTTCGTCTTGAGTTATCCAATCATATTCCATAAATACGGCGAAACTTGACTCTCTGTCGCCCTGAGGTGCATCGAGAGAGCTAGGGCCAATACGTAGTAATCCTCGCTCTGACTTTAGGTATTTACCATCCTCGGAAAATGATAAATCGTAAATGTATCCAGTGACCTCGAAGGTCTGCTGAGGGGTTCCTGTCGTGGTATCCCAGATAATTACGGTGTGGTCATGCGAAGCTGATGCAAGCTTGCTGCCGTTTTGCGAGAAGCCAACAGCAGAAACACCACGGGTATGACCCGCAAGCGTTTGCCGAACACTGCCGGCCACGATGTCCCATAGCTGGAGTATGCCATCGTTAAACCCCGACACAAAAGTATTGCCGTCCTCCGAGAAGGCAATAACATAAATTGGGGCGTTAGGGCTATGACCCGCAAATGTTCGTAGGGGAGCACCTGTTTCAACATCCCATAGTTGTATCTTCTGTCCCGTAAGAGCGGACGCGAGCATCTTGCTGCAGGGAGAAAATGCGACAGGTACGTCTAAGAAACGACGATGACCATGAAGGGCATGTTTAAGAGCGCCCGAAGCGACGTCCCACAGTCGAACTATACCGTCTTTCGTAGTTGATGCGAGTGTCGCAGAATCGGGCGAAAATAGAACGCTGTCAAACATGAAACCACAGCCGTCAATAGTGCTCATAAGCGTTCCTGTAATGACGTTCCATATCTTTATGATGCTTTTATCCGTAACTGATGCCAACATTGTGCTGTTTGCCGAGAAGTCAAGGGCGGCAAGGATGTGGCCATGACGACTGAGCGTATGTCGAACGGACCGTGTGGCGACGTCCCAAATTCGGATCGTCGCGACGTAGGCCGAAGAAGCATCGTAAGACGCCGAAGCAAGCATCGTACCATCCGGTGAAAGGAGAACGGCAAGAGCCCCTTGCTTGTAGGCCCCGTGCGTCTGGTTAGGTGGAGTCATGGTGGCATCCCACAGCTGGACACCCTCGAC
>Ga0164242_10003398_pt1 | contig 18204 bp, 20 predicted proteins | sample OricomgcompostMG_FD_108783 | JGI IMG/M metagenome (GOLD analysis project Ga0164242, IMG submission 108783) | Miracle-Growth compost microbial communities from Emeryville, California, USA - Original compost - Miracle growth compost (MG) ... | reverse complement strand
CTCGGGCACGTTCTTCAGCCCGGCCATCACGTTGCGGTAGATGATCTGCAGCGTGTAGGCGGTGAGCGCGATGATCGCCGTCTCCCGCCCGCGGCCGGTGATCGGCAGCAGCAGCAGGAAGAAGGAGATGCTGGGGATTGCGAAGAGGATGCCGGTCCCCGCCAGCAGAGGCGCCTGGAAGAGGCGGTACCGATGGGCGAGGAGGGCGAGCGCGAAGGCGACCACGAAGCCGATCAGAACCGAGATGACGACGATCTCGAACTGCTGCAGGGTCGGCGTGCCGTAGCGGTGGATGTTGTCCTTCGCCCAGTCCCAGCAAAAGAGGTGCGTTTCGCTGGCCTGGCAGCCGAGCGTCGATTCGGTCCGCTTTTTGAGGAACCCTTCGCCGACTTCGCCGACGGCGGCAAGTGGCATCCCGATCACGGTGCTATTCATCGGCTCGGATCTGGGACTCGCGGTCGGCGTCGAGCGGCCGGTCGACGGCGCTGTGCTCGTCGGTCTTCGCCTCCGGCGAGGCGAGGAAGTCGGAGATGATCTCGACCGAGAGGATGCCGGTGACGGCGCCGGAATGGTCGACCACCGGCGCGTACATCGACTCCCCTTGGAGTAGGTCGGCGAGGGCGTCGCGCATCACGTCGCCGGTTTCCAGCATTGGCCCGAGCGGGGCGTCGGCGGTCGCGGGGACGGTGTCGGCGGCGAGGTCGCGTTGGGTCAGCCAGCCGAGCGGCCGGTGGCGCTGGTCGACGAGCAGGGCGTAGGGAACTTCGACGTCGGGATGGTCGAGCTCCGCCCGCACCTCGGCGGTCGGCTGCCCCGGCCGCGCCAGCGGCGCTTTCCAGAGGTTGACGTCGCCGACCCGCATCAGCGAGAGCCGCTTCAGCGCCCGGTCGGCGCCGACGAAGTCCTCGACGAACTCGTTCGCGGGCGCCATCAGGATCTCGGCCGGGGTCGCGTACTGCTCGACCCGCCCGTGCTGTTTCATGATCGCGATCCGGTCGCCCATCTTGATCGCCTCGTCGATGTCGTGGGTGACGAAGAGGATCGTCTTCTGGATGTTGGCCTGGAGGCGGAGGAACTCGTTCTGGAGGCGCTCGCGGGCGATCGGGTCGATCGCCCCGAAGGGCTCGTCCATCAGCATCACCGGCGGGTCGACGGCGAGCGCGCGGGCGACGCCGACCCGCTGCTGTTGGCCGCCGGAGAGCTGCACCGGGTAGCGGTCGGCGAGCTCCGGTTCGAGCCCGACCAGGTCGAGCAGCTCGCTGGTCCGCTCGCGGATCCGGCCTCTGTCCCAGCCGAGCAGCTGGGGGACGGTGGCGATGTTCTGGGCGATCGTGCGGTGGGGGAAGAGGCCGACCTGCTGGATCACGTAGCCGATCTCCCGCCGCAGCCGCGGCCCGTCCTTGCGTCTGACCGACTCGCCGCCGATCAGGATGTCGCCTTCGGTCAGCTCGATCATCCGGTTGACCATCCGCATCGAGGTGGTCTTGCCGCAGCCGGAGGGGCCGACCAGCACGCAGATCTCGCCCGCCTCCACCTCCAGGTCGAGATGGTCGACCGCGGGCTCGGTCGAGTTCCCGTAGCGCTTGGTGGCGCCCTGGAAGCTGACGGAGGAGGCACCTCCTTGGGGCTGTTCGGACGCCTCGGGGGCGGGCACTGAGCCGACCTTATACCCCGGCCGGGTCGGGTTCATGCCTTTCTTGATCTTGTCCATCAACAATATCTATACCGGCCCCGTCCCCGGAACCGCGGCGGGAGAGCCAGAAGAGGGCGAGGAAGATCGCGGTCGCGATCACGTTCAGCACCAGCTTGTAGTTGAGGCCGACCGAGCCGAACACGTCGGTTCGCGTCGGGCGGGGGCCGGTCGGCACCAGGCCGACGAGGCCGAAGACGCCGTCGACGATGAGCGCCGCGAGGACGATCGTGACGAACATCAGGGCGACGATGCGGAGGGCGAAGGCGTCGCCGTAGTACTTGCGGTAGGCGAGCGCGATCGGGATCACGATCAGGTCGGCGAAGAGGAAGGCGACGACGCCGCCGAAGCCGATCCCGCCCGACCAGAGCACCGCGGCGAGCGGCACGTTGCCGACCGAGCAGACGAAGCTCAGCACCGCGATCAGCGGACCGACGATGACGTTCTCCAGGGTGCGCAGGAAGGGCGGCGCGTCGGTGATGAAGAGGACGTTGAAGAAGTCGTCGCCGAGCAGGCCGATGAAGCCGGCCAGGAGGAAGCCGATCGCGATCTCCTTGTAGAGCATCGCCCAATCCATGCGGAAGTTGCCCGCGACTTCGCGCCAGGCGGCGGCGGAGCGGATCGACTCGCGCAGCGGCCGGTCCTCGCCGGAGGTGCCGTGGCTGTGGTCGTGGCCGGCGTGCGCGCCATGGTCGTGGGACTCGTGGTCGTGCGCGCCGTGGTCGTGGCCGCAGCCGCTCATCGTGGCTTCGCCGGCCGCTTCCTCGGCGTGCTTCCGCGCGCGCTCCTCGAGCGCGGGGGAGACGAAGCGGCGCAGCAGCACCGCCATCAGCGCGATCATCACGATCCCGCCGACGAACTCGGCGAGCGTGAACTGCCAGCCCATCAGCACCCAGAGGACGAGGCCGAGCTCCCAGACCAGGTTGGTCGAGGCGAACTGGAAGGCGAGCGCGGTGATCGCCGAGGCGCCCTTGGCGAAGAGCGAGCGGGCGATCGCGATCGCCGCGTAGGAGCAGGACGAGGAGGCGGCGCCGAGCCCGGTGGCGCGGGCGATCGGGGCGAAGCCGGTCCCCGACATCGCCCCTTCGATGCGGGCGCGCGGCACCCAGGCCTGGACGATGCCGCTGATCGCGAAGCCGATCACCAGCGCCCACCAGACCTCGTAGGCCATCAGGAAGGACTGTTCGAGCCCTTCCCAGAGCTTTTCGATCACCGGCATCGAGCCTCCCCAGGTGGCCTCAGCGGCCGACGAAGCGGCCCAGCGCCGCGACCAGCTCGTCGACTTTCTCGGTCCGCTCCTCGCCGTCCGCGTCCAGAACGCAGTGGCGGGTGTGGTCATCGATCAGGCCGAGCGCGACCTTGTCGAGCGCCGCCTCGATCGCGCCGATCTGGGTCAGCACGTCGATGCAGTACCGCTCCTCCTCGACCATCCGCGAGACCCCCCGCACCTGCCCCTCGATCCGCGCCAGCCGTTTGAGCAGGGCTGCCTTGTCAGTTGAGTAGCCAACAGTCATGGGACGACGGTAGCACATACCCCTGGGGGGTATGTGAGCTGGCGCCCAGCGGCGGTGTTCGGGGCGGGTGCGGCCGCCATCGAGAAGGCCGGGTCCATGAGGAAGTGATGAGACTTCGTCACGAGCCCCGGGAGAGAACCCGTCGCCCAAGGTGAGTTCGCAGTTCTCCGGACTATCTACGGCAAAGTGCGAACTCACCCGGGGGACCTGTGGCGGAAGGGGGGAGATCGTGCCGTCCCTGTGACCTTCCCGGCGCAGGCGTGCCGGACCCGTGCCCTCTTCCCTGAAACTCCCTCACGTCCCGGGCGTCTCGTGGCACGCGGGCAGCCTGCCCGGGCCGCCACGAGACGCCCGGGACGCACCTCGGACGGGCGGGGCCGGCCGCGAAGCACGCCCGTCAGGTCTCTTGCCGGCGCCTACAGCCCGAGCCGCGCCGCGCGCTCTGCCGCCTTGGCGACGACTTCGTCGCGCTCCGGTTGTTCGCCGCCGCGCATCAGGACCTTGCCGGCGACGACGACGGTGTCGACGGCGGTGCGGTCGGCGGCGTAGACGAGGTCGGTGGCGAGGTCGCCGATCGCCAGCTCGGGGGCGTTGGCGTCGAGGAGGAGGAAGTCGGCGGGGGCGCCGGGGGCGAGGGGGGTGGCGCCGAGGAGGGGGGCGGCGCGGCCGGTGGCGATCGTCCAGGCGTCGGCGGCGCTGATCGCGGTCGCGTCGGCGGCGGCGTGGCGCTGGAGGAGGGCGAAGAGCTTCAGGTCGCCGAGGAGGTCCAGGGAGTCGTTGGAGCCGGCGCCGTCGGTGCCGAGGCCGATCCGCACCCCGGCGGCGTGGGCGGCGGGGTAGGGGAAGGCCTTGCCGACCGCGAGCTTCATGTTCGCCGCCGGGTTGGAGACGACCGTGGCGCCGCGGGTCGCGATCAGCGCCAGCTCGTCTTCGTCGAGCCAGACGCCATGAGCGAGCAGGGTGCGCTCGGTGAGCAGGCCGAGCTGGTCGAGGTAGAAGGCGGGGCGGAGGCCGTGTTGGGCGATGCAGTCCTCGACCTCGGGGGCGGTCTCGGAGAGGTGGATCTGGACCGGGACGTCGCGCTCGGCCGAGAGCTCGGCGAGCAGGCGCAGCGACTCCTCGCCGACGGTGTAGATCGCGTGCGGGGCGAGCGCCGGGCGGATCGGTTCGCCGAGGCCCTCGAGCATCGTCAGGCTCTCGCGCGCCTCGACGATCACCTTCGCCGGCGGGCGTCCCATCTCGATGGTCGGCGCGCCGATCGTCGCCCGCAGCCCGGCGTCGACGACCGCGCGGGCGGTCGCCTCGGGGTGCCAGTACATGTCCCAGAAGCGGGTCGTGCCGGAGCGGATGAACTCGAGGCAGGCGAGTCGCGCGCCCCAGTAGACGTCCTCGGCCTCGAGCTTCGCCTCGACCGGCCAGATCCGTTCCTCCAGCCAGGGCATCAGCGGCAGCTCGCCGCCGCTGCCGCGGAAGAGCGTCATCGCCGCGTGGGTGTGGCCGTTGACCAGTGGCGGGACGAGGACCTGGCCGGCGGCGTCGAGCGTCTCCTCGCCGTGCCGCGGCGCGACTTCCGGGCCGAGGTCGCCGATCGTCCCGTCCGCGGCGCACCGGAGGCCGACCCGCTCGCCGTGGAAGCGGGCGTTGCTGACGAAAAGGGTGCTCACCGGCCGACCACGCCGAGCCGCGGCAGCACGGCGGCGAGGCCGTCGCGTAGCTTGGTCGCGTTGATGATGCGGTCGGCTTCCATCTCGTCGACCGAAAGCTCCCCCTCGGCGAGCCCGTTGGCGAGGTTGTCGACCATGCAGAGGGCCGCGTACTCGAGCCCGAGCTCGCCCGCGATCACGCACTCGGAGGCGATCGTCATCCCGACCAGGTCGGCGTGCGGGGCGATCAGGCGGATCTCGGCCGGGGTCTCGAAGCGGGGCCCGATCGTCTGCCAGTAGACGCCGCCGTCGACCGGCGGCTCGCCCGCGGCCTCGTCCCAGGCGGCGACGACTTCGGCGCGCCAGCGGGCGGCGAAGCCGGGGGCGGTGTGGGCGCGGGTGTCGCCGAAGATCGAGTCGCCGAAGTGGAGGGCGATGAAGTCGTCGGGGCAGACGAGGCTGCCGACCGGCAGGTCGGTGCGCAGGCTCCCGACCGAGGCGATCGCGAGGACGCGGTCGACGCCCCCCTCGATCAGCGGGCGCAGGTTCGCCTCGTGGTCGATCCGGTGGGGGAGGACGTAGGCGTCGACGCTGCCGTGCCGCTGCACGACCGCGGCCCCGTGGGCGGTCGCCGCCGCGACGATCTCCTCGCCGCCGGGGCCGATCGCGTTGGAGCCGAGGATGACGGCGAGGCGTCCCATCGGCGGATCCTATGCAGCCGGCCGCCCGGTGCGTTCGCACTTTGCCGTAACTATTACGGCAAAGTGCGAACGCACCACCGGGGCCGGGGGAGTCAGGATTCGCGGCGGGCGCGGAACTCGGCGACGGCGTCGTCGTGGTCGACGATCGGGGGCGGGTAGTCGAGGCCCTCGAAGCCTTCCATCAGCCAGGGCCGGAAGATCGCCTTGCCGTGGACGCCGGCCAGCTCCGGCACCCAGCGGCGCACGTAGATGCCGTCGGGGTCGAAGCGTTCCGCCTGGCGCACGGGGTTGAGGACGCGCTGCGGGCGGGTGTCGTTGCCGGTCCCGGCGACCCACTGCCAGTTGCCCGCGTTGTTGGCGATCTCGCCGTCGGTGAGCAGGTCCCAGAAGTGCCAGGCGCCCTTGCGCCAGTCGACGCGGAGGTCCTTGGTGAGGAAGGAGCCGACCGCCATCCGGGCGCGGTTGTGCATGTAGCCCTCGGCGCGGAGTTGCCGCATCCCGGCGTCGACCAGCGGGTAGCCGGTGCGCCCTTCGCGCCACGCCTCGAAGGCCTCCTCCGAGCGTGACCAGTGGTCCCCGCGGGGGCGGTAGTCGCGTCGCGGCAGGTCCGGGAAGGCGGCCAGCACCTGGTGGTGGAAGTCGCGCCAGCAGAGTTGCCGCACGAACGGGGCGCCGCCACGCGCCTCGCGCGCCTCGGCGGCGAGCTCTCGCGGGCTGAGGCAGCCCCAGCGGATGTGGGGGCTGAGGGCGGAGGTGCCGTGGCCGGCGAGGTCGTCGTGGCCGTCCTCGTAGCGCTCGACCCGGTCGCGGAGGAAGGCGTGCATGCGCTTGCGGGCCTGGGTCTCGCCGCCCGGCTCGCGGTCCGGGGACGGGGTGCCGGCGGTCAGCTCCGCCAGCGCCGGCAGCTCCCCCGCGGCGAGGCGCGAAGGCACGCTCAGCTTGCGCGGCGTCCCGGCCTCCTCGCGCCAGGGTGCCTCGCTCCAGGCGCGGTGGTAGGGGCTGAAGACCTTGAAGTGGTCGCCGCCGGCCGGCGTCACCGCGCCGGGATCGAGGACGGTCACGCCGGGATGGGCGGTCAGCTCGATCCCGCGCTCCTCGCACGCCCGCCGCAGCGCGGCCTCCCTTCGGCGCGCGTAGGCGCTCCAGTCGGCGGCGAGGTGGAGCTCCGCGGCGCCCACCCCCTCGGCGACCCGCATCGTCTCCTCGACCACCTGCCCGCGGCGCAGGAACAAGCGCCCGTCCATCGCCTTCAGCCGGCCGTCGAGGTCGAGCAGGGCCTCCCGCATGTAGGCGACCCGGTTCGGCGCCGCGAAGCGCGAGCCGAGGATCGCCTCGTCGAGGACGAAAAGCGGCACCGTCCGCTCCGCCCGCGACGCCGCCCACAGAGCCGGGTTGTCGGTCACCCGCAGATCGCGGGTAAAGAGGACCATTGCCGTCGCCGCTGCCATATGGTCAATCTATGCCCGCTCCGGAGGACGGCGAAAAGGCGCACGGCAGCGCAGGGCACGACCGGGAGGGGCGGCCTTCCGGGCGCGAGGAGACCGAGGAGGAACGCCTCGACCGCAACCTCGGTGAGCTGCTGCAGGAGCTGCGGGTCGCGTTGCCCGGCGTGCAGGTGCTGTTCGCCTTCCTGCTCGCGGTCCCGTTCCAGCAGCACTTCACCTCGATCAGCGAGTTCGACAAGAAGGCCTACTTCGCCACGCTGCTGCTGACGGCGCTCTCGGCGGCGCTCCTGATCGCGCCCTCGGCCTACCACCGGCTCACCTTCCGCTACCAGCAGAAGCACCGCCTGGTCTTCGTCGCCAACCGGCTCTCGATCGCCGGGCTGGCGGTGCTGGCGCTGGCGATGACCTGCGCGATCATGCTCGTCACCAACGTCCTCTTCGGCACCGTCGCGACCACCGTCGTCACCACGGTGCTGGTGCTGACGGTGTTCGTCGTGCTGTGGGCGGTGCTGCCGCTGAAGCGGCGGTTCAGGTACCGGGATGAGGGGCTGCCGCTCCTAGATCCGCCGCGAGACGGCTGATCGCCTCGTCCAGCGGGCCCAGTAGCGACAGGCCGGGCGCCTCGGCGGCCAGCATCGCCGCGTCGGCTTCCCAGACTTCGAGCTTCAGCGTCAGCGGCACCTTGTATTCGTCGGCGACGCGCATGCCTTCGGCCGCGATCGCCGCGTGCAGCGTGGTCATGTTGGTGAGCTTGTCGGCGGCGTAGATCGCCAGGGCGTCGCCGTCGGCCGCGGCGACCCGACGTCGGTGCTCGTCCTTGCGCTCGCGGTAGGAGTCGATCGATTCGTCGTCGGAGAGGGCGTCGACCAGGTCGGCGATCTCCTCGCCGAATTCGGCGCGCAGGTCCTCGACCGTGGTGTCGGAGTCCTCGACCACGTCGTGGAGGAGCGCCGCGGCGAGGGTCGTCTCGTCGTAGCCGCGCTCGGCCAGGGTGGCGGCGACCATGCGCGGGTGCTCGATGTAGGGGAGGCCGCCGCTGCCGTTGCGGGTCTGGCCGGCGTGCGCCGCCTCGGCCTTGGCGAGGGCACGGGAGATCAGCTCGGAGCGGGCGGCGTCGTCGTCGATCGGGGCGGTGTCGATGGGTCTCATGCGGGCGCCACGCTAGCGGTCGGCGTCGGCCGGGAGCCGGCGATCGTCACGCTGGCCCCCTCGCGGGCGAGGTCGACGGTGGCGGGGATGCCGCCGCGCCGCTCCCAGGCGCTCGCCGCGCGCTCCGCGTGCGCGTCGAGCCAGGCGTCGGAGTGGAGCGGGTCGTGGTGGAAGAGGAGGGTGCGGCCGACCTCGGCCCGGGCGGCGAAGGCGAGCGCCTGGGAGAGCGAGGAGTGTCCCCAGCCGATGTGCGCGTCGTACTCGTCGTCGGCGTACTGGCCGTCGTGGATCAGCAGGTCGGCGCCCTGGGCGAGGCCGTGGCCGGAGATCCACTCGGGCTCCAGCCGTTCGAGGTCGGCGCCGAGGGCCGGCTCGTGGTCGGGGATGTAGGCGAGCGAGGCACCCGCGTCGTCGATCCGGTAGCCGAGCGTCGGGCCGCGGTGGGCGACGGCCGCGGCGGTGATCCGGGCACTGCCGATCTCCCACTCCTGCGGCGAGGCGCGGAAGGAGACGTCGCAGGGCAGCTCGCGCACCTCGACCGGGGAGAGCGGCGCCGAGATGTAGCGGGCGATGCGGTCGCGGAGGCTGACCCCGGGGGAGGCCGGTCCCCAGATCACGACCTCGGCGTCGGGGCTGAAGAGCGGGGCGAAGAAGGCGAGGCCCTGGATGTGGTCGAGATGGAGGTGGGTGAGAAGCAGATGGATGCGGGTCGGCTCGTCCGGGAGCGCGAGGCCGAGGCCGCGGATCCCGGTCCCGGCGTCGAGCACGACCAGCGAGCCGTCGGCGAGGGTGACGCCGACGCAGGAGGTGTTGCCGCCGTAGCGGACGGTCTCCGGGCCGGGGGAGGGGATCGACCCTCGCGTGCCCCAGAGGTCGACCCTCACGCGGCGGCTCCCTCGGCCGGCGCCTTGTCCTCGACCGGCCAGAGGATCGCGATCCCGCCCTGGGAGCCGTGCGGGGTGAGGATCGGGAAGGCCGAGCATTCGACCGCGTGGACGGCACCGTCGAAGGCGCGGACGCCGAAGCTGCCGTGCGCGGGACGGCCGCGGCGCACCGCCTGGACCACCGGCAGCTCCTCGTAGGGGATCGTCTCGCCGTCCTCGTCGTAGGGCCCGAAGAGCCCGCCCCACTCGGCCGGGCCGACGTGGCCGACCTCGTCGAACCCCCTGCCGAGCAGTGCCTCCGCGGCCTCGTTGAAGAAGACGAGCAGGCCGCCCTCGTCGACCAGGAAGGCCGGGGAGGAGAGCGCCGACATCAGGTTCCTGGCGAGGATCAACTCGAGCGGCCGTTGCGACACAGGGGACACCTTAGTTCGTAATTTGCGGATACCCGCTTCGCGCACTTTGCGGCAAGGGAGGCGCCGGGACCACTACGCTTGCGCCGCATGCGCGAGCCCACCCGCACCTACCGCATCGCCATGGCCATAAACCTGCCGGTCGCCGTCTGGGGCCGGCTCGAGGTGAGCGGCGTCGAGACGCTGCCCGCGAGCGGCCCGCTGCTCCTCGTCGGCAACCACGACAGCCACTGGGACCCGGTGATGATCGGCTTCGCGGCGCGCAAGCGGCGGATGATCCGCGCGCTGGCGAAATCGCAGCTCTGGGACGTGAAGGGGCTGGCGCCGGTGCTGAACGGCATGGGCCAGATCCCGATCGTCCGCGGCGCGGGCGACGCGCAGGCGCTCGCCAACGCGATCGAGGCGCTCCGCGGCGGTTCCTGCGTCGGCGTCTTCCCCGAGGGGACGCGCTCGAGAGGCCGCGTGATGCGCGCCCGCAGCGGCGTCGGCCGGCTGGCGCTCGAAGTTCCCGAGGCGCACGTCAGCTGCGTCGCCGTCAGTGGCACCGCCGACCTCACCGGCTTCCCCCGCCGTCCCCGGATCAAGGTCCGATTCTTCGACCCGGCGGGCGGCCAGCCGCGCCCCGACGAGGACCCCGGCGAGCTCTCCGCCCGCCTCCTCGCCGAGATCCGCGCGATCACCCCGCCGGTGATCAGCTACCGCAAGCGGTAGGGGTTGGGCGGGGGTCCTGGACGGGTGAAGCTGGCGCCCGGGGGCTCGCAGGCTTGGCGCCCGACGTCCGGTGTGCGCTGCGCTTGCGCCCGTCCGAGATGCGCCCGCCCTTCTCGACGGCGGCCCTGGCAGGCTGTGGCCGCCATCGAGAAGGGCGGGTCCATGGAGAAGTGATGAGACTTCGTCACGAGCCCCGGGAGAGAACCCGTCGCCCAAGGTGAGTTCGCAGTTCTCCGGACTATTTACGGCAAAGTGCGAACGCACCCGCGGGAACTGTGACGGAAGGGTGGAGATCGTGCCGGACCCGTGACCTTCCCGGCGTATGCGTGCCGGACCCGTGCCCTCTTCCCTGCATCTCCCTCGCGTCCCGGGCGTCTCGTGGCATGCGGGCAGCCTGCCCGGGCCGCCACGAGACGCCCGGGACCGATCTCGGACGGGCGGGGCGGCCGCGAAGAACGTAGGGCGGTGCTGCGCCTCAGCCCGCGGGGGCGCCGGAGCCTTTGAGGGCGGTCCAGGTGCCGCCGAAGGCGCTGAGGCCGTTGCCTTTGGCCTGGCCGGGGGATTTGTCGCCGGTGTAGGTGTAGAGGGGGTGGCCGGCGTAGGTGACCTGGCGGGTGCCGTCGGCGCGGGTGATCGTGCCGAGGCGGGCGGCGGAGGCGCCGTTGCTGGGCTCCGGTTCGCCTTCTTCGACCAGGAGCGGCGGCCAGGCCTTGGCGCAGGCGCCTTCGCAGGCCGACGCTTTCGGGGTGTCCTTGCTGAAGGAGTAGAGGACGTGGCCTTCGGAGTCGGCGAGGACCAGGCCCAGTCCCTCGGCGTTGCCCAGGGAGACGAAGACGGTCCCTTCTTCGGCGTTCGGCGGCGGTTTCGGCGGCGCCGGGAGCGTGGAGCCGGTCCTCGTCGTCTTCGCCGCCGTCGACGAATCCGTCGACGAGCCGCCCCCGCAGCCGGCGATCACCAGCGCCGCGACGACGAGCACCGCCAGTGCGTTCGCACTTCTCCGTAATAGGTACGGGAAACTGCGAACGCACCTGGGGCGGGGGCCGGCGGAGCGGGGGCCGGCGGGACGGGCGCCGCGGGCGCTCACGCCGGGTCGATCTCCGCCCCACTCGCCAGCGCGGTCGCCTGGCTGACCGGCGCGACGTAGGTCCGGCCGCCGGCGTGGACGCCGATCTCCGCCGTCTGGGAAAGGTCGAGCGCCGAGCTCAGCTCGGCCTCCGAGTCTTCCCCCCAGCGGTAGCGGAAGGTTCCGGCCGAGAAGGTGCGCCCGTGGGCGTCGCGGAGGAAGACGCGGCAGAGGGTGCCGGACTTGACGCCCTTCACGTACATGTGGATCTCGGTGCCGAAGGCGTGGGGTTCGAGGACTGCCTTGATGCTGACCTCATTCGCCACCGAGCCGAAGTTGACCTCCTGGGCGGGCGAGTTTTCCCCGCCGATCGGCAGCACGACGAGCGCCAGGACCGCCGCGACCGCGGCGACGGCGACGGCGCCGCCGAGCCCGAACCGCAGGCGACGCCGTCGCTTCGCGCGACCCTCCCTGGCTTTCTCGGCGGCGATCTGGGCCTCGATCCGCGCGCCGAGGTCGGCGGGCGGCCGGACCGCCGGCGTTTCGATCCGCGCCGGGTCGGCCAGTGGCAGCAGCGCCGCCACGCCTTCCAGCTCGCGCAGCTCGGCCTGGCACTCGGGGCAGCCCTCGAGGTGCGCGGCCAGCGCCGCGCGCTCGTCCGGCGGCAGGTCGCCGAGCGCGTAGGCACCCAGCGACAGGCGCCAGTCGCGATGGTCGTCAGTCGTCATAGCCCATCTCCTCGAGCGCCACGCGGAGCGCCTTCAGCCCGTAATACACACGGCTCTTGATCGTCCCCTCCGGGACGCCCATCTCCGCTGCCACCTCGGCGTAGGGGCGGGCCTTGAGGTGCGTCTCCAGCAGCACCCGCCGATGATCCTCGCCGATCCGGCGCATCGCCTCCTCGACCTGCCAGGCGACCAGCGCCTGCTCCAGCGGTTCGACCGACGGCTCGATCCCCTGCTCGGGCCCGACCCGCGGCCGGGAAGCGCGCGCCCGCCCCATGTCGATGACCACGTTGCGGAGGATCGCGAACAGCCAGGTCCGCAGGCTGCCGATCTCCGGGTCGTAGCGCTCACCGGCTTTCCAGGCGCGCAGGAAGGTCTCCTGGACGGCCTCTTCGGCCATCCCCGCGTCGCCCAGCGAGCGCACGGCGAAGCCGTAGAGCTCACCCGAGTGGGCCGCGTAGGCCTCGCGGACCTCGCGCTCACGGGTCAGCGCGGGCAATGCCCGCCCAGTTCTACCGGTCGCCTCATGACGACCGTTTTACGGACGACGGGGCGGCCTGGTTCACCGCCCCGCGCCGCGGCCGGAAACCTCTAGGCCTCGAGTTTGCCGATCTTGAAGATTTTCGTCCCGCAGTCCGGGCAGACGCCCTGGATCGCCGGACGACCGTTCTTCATCGTCACCTGTTTGGCGTCTTTGATCTCGACCTTCTTGCGCTCTTTCACGCAGTAGCCCTCGGGCATGTCGAGGCCTCCTTTCCTGCCGCGTCGCGGCGTTGTCCCGCGCTCCAACGCGGGCTGGATCCGTCGAATGTACCCGAGATCGGGGACGATTCATGGCTGGTGGTGCTGATCCGCACAAAAGATTGACCGACCAGTCAATCAGTCGACCGCCCGTTTCCTCTACGCTCCTCGTCGGCTCACGCCCGTGGGCCCGCGGAAACGCACTTACGCCAAGGAGGCGCCTGAGATGCCCGAAGCAGTAATCGTCGACACCATCCGCACGCCGATCGGCCGCGCCTTCAAGGGCTCGCTGGCCTCGCTGCGCCCGGAGGAGCAGGGGGCCTTCGTGGTCGACCAGCTGCTCGAGCGCAACCCCGCTCTCGACCCGGCCCTGGTCGAGGACGTCTTCTGCGGCGTCGGCATGCCGCAGGGCCTGCAGGCCTTCAACATGGGCCGGATCATCAGCCTGCTCTCGCGGAAGCTGCCGCAGACCGTCAACGGCGTCACCGTCAGCCGTTACTGCTCCTCCAGCCTCGACGCGATCCGCCACGCCGGCAACGCGATCAAGGCGGGCGAGGGCGACGCCTACATCGCCGTCGGGGTCGAGTGGGTGAGCCGCTTCAACGAAGCCTCCGAGCCGGTCCGCGTCCAGGATCGCGACGAGAACCTGATCGGCGAGAACGGCCAGCCCAACGCCTACATCGACATGGGCATCACCGCCGTGAACGTGGCGAAGAAGTACGGCGTCAGCCGCGAGGACATGGACAAGTTCGCGCAGCGCTCCCAGGAACTGGCGGTCAAGTCGCAGGAGGACGGGTTCTTCGACCGCGAGATCGTCCCGGTGACGCTCGCCGACGGCACCGTCGTCGCCAAGGACGACGGCCCGCGCGCGTCCTCGACCCTGGAGAAGCTCGCCCAGCTCGACGAGGCGTTCGAGGGGGGCGGCGGCGTCACCGCCGGCAACTCGTGCCCGCTGAACGACGGCGCCGCCGCGGTGCTGCTGATGAGCGACACGAAGGCCAAGGAGCTGGGCCTGACCCCGCGCGCCCGCATCGTCACCGCCGCCACCTACGGCAACGAGCCGGAGCTGATGGGCGTGGCCCCGATCGGCGCGGTGAAGAAGGTCCTCGACCGGGCCGGGATGTCGATCGGCGACATCGACAAGTACGAGCTGAACGAGGCCTTCGCCGCCCAGGTCATCCCGATCATGCAGGAGACCGGGATGGACGAAAGCAAGCTGAACACTCACGGCGGCGCGATCGCTCTCGGCCACCCGTTCGGGATGACCGGCGCCCGCATCATGGGCACGCTGCTGAACGGGATGGAGACCGACGACGCCCAGGTCGGCCTGGAGACGATGTGCGTGGCCGGCGGCCAGGGCAAGGCGATGATCGTCGAACGGGTCTGAGCGCCGGATGATTCTGACGTTGTGTGACGAAGCCGCCCCCAAGACGGGGCGGCTTCTGTTTTCATACCGCTGATATGGCCGATCTCTCACAGGTCAAGCCAGAGGACGTCGACGAGTTCGCGGTCGGCAGCTTCCCCGCCGACCTCGGCATCGAGGCCCTCGAGATCGAGGACGACTACGCGCGTGGCCGCATCCAGGTCAGCCCCCGCCACCTGCACCCCGGCGGCTTCGTCCACGGCGGCGTCTGGACCGCGCTCGGCGACACCGTCGCCGCCTGGGCCACCTTCCGCGCGATCCCGCCCGGCTGGGACTTCACCACGATCGAGCTGAAGCTGAACGTCTTCAGCGCCGGCCGCAACGGCGACGAAATCGTCGCCGAGGCCCGCGTCCTGCATCCCGGCCGCAGCACCGTCGTGGTCGAGGTCCGCATCAACCGGGTCCGCGACGGCGTCTCCAAACTGGCGGCGAACCTCGTCGTGAGCCAGTTCGTGATCCCACCTGGGGATCACTTCGCGATCTAGGCGCCGGCCAGGAAATCGTCGGCAAGGACCGCGACGACCCTGGGCAGGCTGCCCAGGCTGCGGCTGAGGTCCAGCTGGCGGCGGGCGCCGGTGCGGTCGGCGAGGCGGGAGACGGTGTCGAGCTCGGCGGCACAGCCGAGGTCCTCGGCGTGGGGGCGGCAGGCGACCAGGAGGTCGCCCAGGAGCTCGCGGGCGGGGACGCGGGTGTCGAGGTCGTGGGCGATCAGCTCGGCGTCCATGCCGTCGCGGGCGGCGAGGAAGCGGTTCTCGTTGAGGACCTCGGGCGGGATGCCCTCGTCGTAGGTCCCCGCGCCCTCCTCGACCTCGAGGCGGACGATCGACTGCACCAGCGCCGCCAGCCCGGCGGTGTCGGCGAGGGTCGTCTGGGCGTCCATGATCCGCACCTCGACCGTGCCGAAGCGCGGCTGCGGGCGGACGTCCCACCAGAGGAAGGTCGGCTCGGGGACGGCGCCGGAGCGGATCAGGACGTCGACCGACTCGACGTACTCCTCGTAGCTGTGGAAGGCGCGCGGGATGCCGACCCGGGGAAAGGCCTGGAAGAGCGGCGTGCGAGCCGAGCCGAGGCCGGTGTCGCGCCCCTGCCAGAAGGGCGAGTTGACGGAGAGCGCGAGCAGCAGCGGCAGCTCGGTGCGCAGGCGGTTGGCGGCGTGGATCGCCTGCTCGGGGTCGGGCACGCCGACGTGGACGTGGAGGCCGAAGGTCGGCTCACGGCGGGCCAGCTCGCGCATCGAGCCGTAGACGAACTGGTAGCGCTCGCCCGCCGAGACGACGATCTCCTGCCAGACCGCGAAGGGGTGGGTGCCGGCGCTCGCCGCCCGCATCGAGAGCGGTTTGAGGGTCTCGTCGAGCTCCGTCCGCAGCGCCCCCAGTTCCTCGATCGCGGAGCCGATCTCGCCGTGCACCCCGGTCTGGATCTCGAGCGCCGAGCCGTGCGTCTCGGCGGTGAAGCTGGTGGTGCGGCCGTGCGGGAGGCGGGGGAGGACCGAGTCGATCCGGTGGGCGAGCGCCCAGGTCAGCTGGTCGAGGAGCATCACCTCCTCCTCGATCCCGACCGTATAGGCGCCCTGCTCGTGGGGCTCGGGCCAGGCCGCCCAGGCGGGCAGCGCGGTCCCGGCCCGGGCGCTCACGCGACCTCGCGCTTCGCCGCGCGCTCGTATTCGGCGCCGTCGTCGCGGCAGGCGTCGACGAAGCGGCGGAAGAGCTCAGCCTCGGCCGGCCGGTGGGTCAGCGTCTCGGCGTGCCACTGGACGCCGATCAGGAAGCGCCGGCTCGGGTCCTCGATCGCCTCGACCGTCCCGTCCGGCGCCCGGGCGCTGATCCGCAGCCCGTCGCCGAGCCGGTCGATCGCCTGGTGGTGGAAGGAGTTGACGTCGTCGAGGTCGACCTCGGTGCCGCCGATCGCCTCGGCCAGCAGCGAGTCCGGGTCGACCTCGACCGGGTGGCTGGCCTCGGTGCTGGCGATCGTCTGGCGGTGGCCGATCTCGGTCGAGATGTCGGGAAGGTGCTGGTGGAGCGCGCCGCCGCGGACGATGTTCAGCGCCTGGGTGCCGCGGCAGATCGCCAGGATCGGGATCTCGCGGGCGTCGGCGCGGGCGGCGATGGCGAGCTCGAATCGGTCGAGCTCCGGCTCGATCGGGCCCAGCTCCGGGTGCGGCTTGGCTTCGTAGAGCGCCGGGTCGAGGTCGGGCCCGCCGGAGAGGCAGATCCCGTCGAGCCGGTCGAGCAGCGGCTCGATCGCCTCCTCGGCCAGCGGCGGCATCACCAGCGGCAGGCCGCCCGCGTCCTCGATCGCCTTCAGGTAGGTGATCCCGAGCGCCATCTCTTTGCCGATCGGCTCGCCCTCGGGCACCGGGTGGACGCGCTCCTTCGGGCGCACCTCGGAGGTGGTGACGCCGATCAGCGGACGATGTTCGCGCGATGCCAAGGAGCGCAGCTTCATCGCGCGCCCGCCGCGGTGTCAAGGACCCAGGTGTCCTTCGAGCCGCCGCCCTGGGAGCTGTTGACGACCATCTCGTCGGCGGCCACGGCGTAGCGGGTGAGGCCGCCCTGCATCACCGACGCCTCGCCGGCGGCGGGGCTGACGACGTAGGGCCGCAGGTCGACCCGGCGCGGGGCGATCGAGGCGCCGACCACGGTCGGGTGGGTGGAGAGCTGGACCAGCTCCTGGGCGACGAAGCGCTCGGGCCGGCGCCGCACGAGGCCGACGACCTTGCGCCGGTCGCCCTCGGTGGCGAGCGGCATGATCGTCACGCCGTGGCCGCCGAAGCCGTCGCGCGGCTTGATCACCAGCTCGTCGAGCCGGCCCATCACCTCGTCGCGCGCGTCGGGGTCGGAGAGGTCGTAGCTGGGGACGGAGCGCAGGAGCGGCTCCTCGCCGAGGTAGTAATCGATCATCGCCTCGACGTAGGCGTGGGCGAGCTTGTCGTCGGCGAGGCCGGTGCCGATCGCGTTCACCATCCGCAGGCGGCCCGATTCGAGCGGCGGGGCGAGCAGCTGCCCGAGCGGGGTGAGGGCGCCGCCGTTGTCGGTGAGGCGGTCCTCGTCGAGGCGGCGGTAGACGACGTCGAGCTGGATCCGTTCGCGGCCGACCTGGGCGTGCAGGCGCCCCTTCGCCTGGGACAGCTGCGCCGGCGTCACCACCGGCAGTGACAGTTCGCGGCCGAGCCGCTCGTGCTCGTAGTAGGCGCCGCTTTCGGGGCCGTCGGAGAGGATCGCGGCGATCGGTTCGGCGGCGTGGGCGGCCGGGGCGGCGGCGCGGATCGCCTCGCCGAGGCGGGCGACGTAGCCGTCGAGCGCGCGCAGGGTGGTTTCGTCGGGCGCGCCGAGCTCCGGCCCGAGCGCTTCCCGCACGGCGATCGCGTAGGTCGCGCCGGAGGGCATCCGCAGGTTGTCCTCGAGCACCAGCAGCTCACCGCGCGCGTCGCGGATCAGGTCCATCCCCGCGACCGTCGCGGGCGGCACGCCCGGATCGAGCAGCCCTCGCATACGTGGCTCGTACCCCTGCGCGGTGTCGAGCAACCTGCGCGGGACGACCTCGTCCTCGAAGATCCGCTGGTCGCCGTAGGCGTCCAGGAGGAACGCGTTCAGCGCCCGCGCCCGTTGCAGCAGGCCTGCCTCGAGCGGCGCCCACTCGGCGGCCTCGATCACCCTCGGGACCGGGTCTACGGCGGGCGTCACCCCCTGCCCGAAGGTCAGCCCGATCTCCTCGATGTTCGACCGGACGCGCTCGCGCAGCTCCACCAGGTCCTGCCGCGCGAGCGCGTCGATCACCGCAACGTAGGGAGGGCGCGCGGTGCCGGTCTTGGCGAACGCCTCGTCGAAGTGCCCCGAATCGAGCGGGTACACACCGGCGCCGGGAAAGGGACGGGCCGGATTCAAGGTCGTCGCCATGCTCGCACGCTAGGTCAGTTCTACCCCCTCCGGGCATGGCCCAAAGTCAAAATTCTGACCGGTCGGACTAGACGCATGGAGGGTCGGGGGTCGGGGGGGGCGTGCTTCGTGGCGCTGGCGGCCGTCCGAGTTGCGTCCCGGGCGTCTCGTGGCGGCCCGGGCAGGCTGTGGCCGCCACGAGACGCCCGGGACGTGAGGGAGATTCAGGG
>Ga0164242_10003397_pt1 | contig 18205 bp, 20 predicted proteins | sample OricomgcompostMG_FD_108783 | JGI IMG/M metagenome (GOLD analysis project Ga0164242, IMG submission 108783) | Miracle-Growth compost microbial communities from Emeryville, California, USA - Original compost - Miracle growth compost (MG) ... | reverse complement strand
GGTCGCTGATACGCGGGATGTCCCGGTCGAGCGCGTAACAGGACGTGACCGGCCGGGCCGCCACCGGCGCGGCAGGCAGGGGCGGTGCCGTCAGCGTCGCGGTCGCGGCAGGGGCGGTGCGGGTGAGCGTGGCGGTCGTCATCGAGCGGGTCCAATCGGCGGGGGAAGTGGTCGCACCTGCCAGGCTGCCGCCGCGAAGGCCCCGAAGCGTCTACCGTCCGGTTGAACTTGCCGGTAGTACGCGCGTGCACGACGTACGCCGATCGCGGTACCGCTGTCATCCGAATGATGTACGAGCCGCAGCCCGCTCCCCGGCTCCGCGAGGCAGCCATCGGACGGCCTGAGCGCCCGGCGCCGGCCGGCAGGAGGCTATTGCGGCCAGCGCCGCCCGTCAGCACGGTGCGCCAGGTCAGCCCCTCCCGCGCCAAGGAGCACCGATGCGCACCGCTTCCACTCGCACTTCCGTCCCCGGCCAGCCGGCCACGCCAGCCAACAGCGGTGACGACGTTGACGGTGCCGACCAGCTGACCGTTGCGGCGACCTCGCCCGAGGTCCGCTCCCGCGCTGGCGCCGACGTGCTGCGGGCCCTCACAGCCCACCAGCAGGACCCCTTCGCGGCGGCCACGTTCGACCTGAGCGAGGAACAACTGCGCGAGATCGCCGAGATCGCGACCAGCGCAGCGTGGGGCGTGTTCACCATCGCCACCGAACTCGCCCGCCCCGCCCAGGTAGCGGCACGTCCCGCAACCCCAGCAGGCGCGGCACCTGCCGCGGGCCCGTCTCGCGGGCCCCGGCACCGGGCGCCCCACGGCCGCCGCGCGCGGGCCGCGACCGCCGGCTGAGGACCCCGGCAACCGGATCGCTCCGGTTGCCGTGCCGGGCTCTGCGGCAACGGGTGGCGTCGTCTACCGACCCTCAACCGACCCGCAGGAGGCTCCCAATGAGCGCACCCGCTACCACCGACGCGGCCGTCCTCAACCCGGTCACGGCCACCGACGACCGACCGGTCACCAGCGACCACGGCATCCAGGCCGGCACCGAGCAGGGCGTGACCACCTCGGTCGCGCCCCGGCCGGCACAGCTCGTCGCGTCCGGCGCCACCCAGATCGGTACCGGGCTCGCGCTGGCTGCGCGCCAGCTGGCAAGCGCCGCCCACGCCCGCACGGCCCAGGCCGGCGCCCGTATCAGCACCGCCCGCCAGCAGCAGCACGCGCGGCCGACCCCGGCGTCCCCGACCCCGGCCCAGGCCGGAATACGGCACTCCCGGACCGCCGCCACGACCAAGCTCCGCAACGTCGCCGTCGGCACCCTGATCGTCGCCGCGCTGGCGCTCACCGTGCTGCACGGCCCACTCACCCACGCCGTCGACTACGTCAAGGCGCGCACCAATCCGGCCGTGAGCACCCACCAGAGCACCACGGTCAGCACCGGAGCCGGCCAGCAGAACGTCGTCACCGGAACACAGCAGCGCGCCATCTCCGGCCGCTGATCGGCAGGGCCCCGACACGATGCGTGTCGGGGCCCTGCGTCTGTCGGCTACTGGGGGCAGAGGCCGTGCCCGGTGAGCGCGTCGACCGAGATCGACCGTGGCGCGACCGACGCGTCGCCCGGCTGCAGCAAGGTCGGCGCGTACCGCGGCGCCTCGAGCACGAGCACCGCAAGATTCGTGTACCCGCCCCGTTCCAACGCCCACCGGCGCGCGGCGGTCACCATCGCGTCCAGCTCGCCGGAGTCGCACACGACACCGGCCGCCTGCGCGCCGCACCCGGCGTAGATGCTCAGCGGGCCGCGCGGGTCAGCGAGTTCCGCCGGTGTCGGGTGCACCACCAGGGGCACGACCTGGCCGACCGTCCGCAGCCCGAGCGCGGGCGGGACCGGAGGGACGAGCATGTTGAACAAGATCCGCCGCGGGTTCGTCTCCACGTCCCAACCGGCCCGTTCCAGGCCGCGGGTAAGGCGCCACAGCGTGTACGCGTCCTCGACGCTGCGCCCCTCCGACCGCAGGTACTCCCACAGGTTCGGAGCGACCTCCGGCAGATGCGGGGCACTGGGCCGGCCGTACGGCGCGGTATGCACGAAGATCTCATCGGCCCAGATCTCGAACCCGAGCACGCCCTCATCGACAGCCTGCCCGAGCAGACCGATGACACGGTCGGTCGCGATCCCGGTGCGGGACGCGTACTCGGAGATGGCCGCGCACGCTTCCGGTTCGCGCTGCAGCACCTTCGTCAGGCGGGAATCGCCGACTACGAGGGCGCGCCGGGCCGGGTTGTACTCGAACGTCATGAGGTTTCATCTTTCCGGTCGGGTGCGGACGGTCCTGTCGGTCCGAAAACGGGGACGCTCCCGGGCCGGGAGGCGAAAGGGCCCAGATCGGGGCTGGGAGCGCCGGGTGCCGCCAGCCGGCGGCGTGCCGGCCGAGCCGGTTCTACCGCCTGGGCGTCCCCCGCGGCTGCGGGCATCGCTTCGCCGGGACCGCCCGATGGCGCGTACGGGTCCACCCATGCCGGCGGCCCGGCGGCAGCATGCGGATCGACCCAGGTAGGGCCAGCGGCCGTCTGCGCGTACGGGTCCACCCACGCCGGAGTGTCATCCGTGGCGGGCTGCGGGCGTTCCCCGCCGGCCAGGTTCTGCATGGCGGCCGGCGGCCCCGGCACGGCAACGCCAGCGTGCTCCGGCTCGAGCGCCCCGGTCTGCTGGACGGTGGCTTCGCCCGGCCCGAACATGCCGCCGCCGGCCCGCTCTGCCGGCTCGTTGTCGCTGCTCGGCGCACACTCCTGCGGTGTGAGCCCCGCGGCCGAGCCGCTTCCGGCGTCGAAGCCGTCGTCGAACAGGCCGAACGGGTCCCCGCCGTCCGTGTCCGCCGGTGCTGGCGGCGCCTCCGCCGCCACGAACGGGTTCACGGCCGGGACCGGCGCCTGCAGGTCCGGTGCGCCGGGAACGAAATCCGGGTCGGGGTAGTCGAGCACCCCGGGCCGTGTCACCGGGGGGACATCACGCGGCAACGTCCCCAGCAGGCTGGCGAACTCACCGCGCACCCCGAGCGGCAGGTCCGCTCGTTGCGCCATGTACTCGGCCGCGGACCGCACCTGGGCCAGTTCGCCCTCCAGCCGAGCCCGGGTGTCTTCGGCGCGGTCCACCAGGGAACGCAGCATCGCGAGCCGTTCGCGCGCAATCCGCGTGAACGCCAGCTCCAGCTGCTCGTCGTCCAGCCAGCGGACCGCATCGAGCGGGTTCAGCGTCGTGGCCTGGCCGACCCGGCCCATCTTGTCGCGCATGTCGACGATCTGCCGTTGCAGCCCGGCGACCTTCTGCTGCTCCTCGGCCAGTGTGCCGCGAACCCGGGTCAGCAGGTGGACCAGCTTGCCGGCGTCACGAACGACCGGCCGGCCGGACGCCTGGATCAGCGCTTCCAGCTCTGCGGCGCTCACCGCCCGGTACAGCGCGTCATCGCTGCTGTCGTACTCTGCCACGCGCCATCACCGTCCGCGCCCCGGGCGATTCGGCACGCATCGACCCCGCCGCCGGTCACGCCCTAACCAGGTACATCGAGTCGCCCTGGCGGGCCGCAGGGGAAATGATTGAAGTTTTCCGGCAAGCGGTGACGGTGTGCGCACATGACGGGTACACGGACGACGCACGGCACGCACAGCCCCTACGAGGCGCTCACCAGCCTCGGCCTCGGTGACCTCGTAACGCTCCCGGACGGCACGTTCCTGACGGTCCGCTCCATCGAACGGCAGCTGCAGGTCCCGGTCGGCTCAATGCACGGCTTCGTGCTCGGCGGAGAGATCGGCCCGCAGGCCACCATGCTGTCCGTCCCGTCCGGCCCGCGCGGCACCGTCTACCTGTACACGCCGGTCGAGTCCGTGCCCGCCGGCGTCACCGGCGTCCAGCAGGCGTGCTGGGGAGTGATCAGCTATTGGGCGCCGCACCTGCCGGGACTGTCCGGCGCGCTCGGCGAACTCACCTACCGGGTGTTCCGGATCCGCGGGCAGGTCGAACCGCTGGTCATCGTGTGGCGCGGGGAGGAGCGGATCGTGTTCGTGCGCTCCGGTGCCGCCACGCCGGACGAACTCGAGTTCCTCCGCATGCAGGTCGACGAGGCCACCACCGAGCACCGCGTGGTGCGGCACACCGCCCGCGTCACCAACCCGGCCAACGTGCCCGCCCCGGCACCCGTCCCGGCCGAGACCGGCCGCCGGTCCCTCATCCGCCGCTGACACGACCTGCCGAAAGCCCCGACCCGCGCACCACGGGTCGGGGCTTTCGTGTGCCCGCCACGGCTTGACGGCCCCGGGCCGGCCGCAACGGTCCGGACCATCCACAGCACGCCTGTGCCCAAAACATCAACGGAAGGACCCCGCCACCATGGCGCACTTGAACGAAGAAGACGACCCGCTGGACGACTACAACCCCGGGCCCGCTTCGTCGTCGAGTGAGCTCGGCGACGACCCGGACGCGGTGCACGAAGGACCCGCGGAGTACGACCGGATGCCCGAAGGGCTGACCAGCAGCGAGATCCCGGACGGGTTCGAACTGTTCGAACCGCCCCCGGAAACCGCGTACGACAACGTAGTGACCGAACGCGACTACCGCGGCGACGACCGGTTCTACCCGGTCGAAGACCACGGCAGCTACGCCGAGCACTACCCGGACGACGCCGCCCGGATGGACCGCCGCCGCGCCAACAAGGCGACGGACTCCCGGCAGTTCTCCGACGCGGAACTGTCCAGCCTGCAGCAGCAGATCGTGGACACCCTGCGCAACTGCTACGCAGCGATGCAGGGCCGCAACGGCGCCGAGTTCGTCGAGCTCGTCGGGTTCACCATGTCCAGCAAGCAGGTCTTGAGCTACCTCGACGACCAGCTCCGCAAGGTGTACGACCGGCTCGCCGAGGTTTTCATCAGCGAGTACAGCGAGGACCTGTCCCGCATCGTCGACCTGAGCGACGTGCCCGGCATCCTCGCGACCTCCAGCCGGGTCCAGGGTGAGCTGACACTCATCCAGACCCGGGTCGGCCGCGACGAGCTGCCGAAGACCCCGTCAGCGACGTGGAAGGCGCTAGTCAACCACGTGCAGCGGATGATCTCCCGGCAGAAGCTCACCGAGCTCGCTGCCGCGATCGACGCCGGCGACACGGACGCGAACTGCATGGACCTGTTCCGTGCGCTCGAGCCGCCGTCGGCGAACCGCACCCTGCAGAACGCGTCGTACTCCCGGACCGCGAAGGAATGGGAAGAGGCCGACATTGCCGCGGCCGCCGAAGCGCCCGGGTTCCGGATCTCCTCCGGATACCCGACGCTCGACTTCGCGTACACGCAGAAGGACGCGCACGGCCGAGACATCGAGCCGCGCGGGGCCTGGGGCCCGGGCGAACTGCACATCATCGCCGCCCCGACCGGTAACGGCAAGTCCGCAACCGCCCGCAAGCTGATCACCTCAGCGGCGGAGGACCTGGTCACCGGGTGGGGCCGCGAACATGACAAGGTGCTCATCGCGATCACCGAGGAGTCCCCGAAGATCGTGTACACGGTCGCCGGAGTCGCCAAGGGGCAGCCGTTCCATCACCTGGCCGGCAACCTGGTCATCGCGAACGTCGGCGCGTCCCGCCGCCGGTTCATCCACGCCCTGTGGGACTGCGTCATCGACGCGTACCACAAGTCGCAGGAGACCGGGCTGCCCGTGTCGAACTGCGGGCTGCCGTCCCTCGTCGTCCTCGACTACGTCGGTGGCCTCGTCGAGGACGGCGAAGGCGCTGACACGACCGCGGTCGAGAAGACCGCGAACCTGCTGCTGCGCGGCATCGCCGCCTGGGACGTCCAGATGCAGGAGGAGTTCTCCGGCGAGTCCTTCGCGGCATACGCCGGGATGAACTGGCCCACCGGAATGGAGGCCTACCAGCCGGCCGTCATCGGGTTCGCGCAGTTCCGCAAGCTGGCCGACCCACAGTGGTTCGACCCAGCCGCCAAGCGTGTCAACATGGAGGACTTCGTCGTCCCGAACGCGAACGGCGAACCCGGCTGGGAGGTCGAGGCCGGAGACTTCCGGATCCCGACCCAAGGCGAGATCCGCGGTAGCGGCATCCTGATCAACCACGCCACGTCGCTGATCATTCTGCACCGCAGCCGGCCGCAGAAGAACCCGAAGGTGACCGACAAGGCCACCGGCCGGGTTCACCTGGTCGACTCGCGCGCCAGATGGCTGCTGGTCAAGACCCGTAACGGTTCTGACCTGCCGTTCATCGAGATGCGGTTCGACTCGATCCCGTCCGGGTTACGCGGCCAGTTCTTCGACCGCCGCGCTGAGATCGCGATCGAACGAGGGATGCTGCGTCCGACCGACTGCTACCTGGAGGAGGGCGACCCGATCCTGCCGCACCGGCCGAAGAAGACCCCGTTCGACGGGATCTCCTACCGGTAGAACGACCGACAGGCCGCCGCGAGAACATTTCTCGCGGCGGCCTGTTGCTGTCCCGGTCAGCAGCCGGCCAGGCGCGGTTTCGTCGGCCGGTCACTGCCGGCCGCCCGGTGGCGTACCGTCACAGCGCGCCCACGGTGAACGACGCGCCACACCGACGCCCGATCAACAACCGACGACGGAGAGCCATGAGGCATCTGCACCTGGTGACCGGCTCCGACCCGTCACCGCCCCCCGAGCCCGGCCCGCAACCAGCCACGCAACAGCTGCGCCTGGTGCTGCCGGGAGTCCCCGACCGGGACGACCCGCACCTGTACGACGACCCGGACGACGCCGGCACCGGCGACTTCGACCTGGATCAGATGGTGCCCAGCGCCGAACTGCGGAACCTGTTCGACCAGACCGACACGCTGTTCGACGGACTCAGCCCCGAGCAGGCCACCGACGCCACCTGGAGCATGTACTTCGACGGTGACGGCAAACCTCGGGCCCGCAGCCTGAACCCGCTTCGTGCGGTGACCTGACCCGCAGCGCGCTGCTGCGAACACGAAACGGCCGGACCCTCGATGAGGGTCCGGCCGTTTGCTGTGTCACGCGGCGATCGCCGCGTCCTTGTACGCGTTCGTCCACCGGTTGGTGGAGAAGACGCCGATCATGCGGGACAGCAAGCCCCGCTGGCAGTTCGCGATGCCCACATCGTTGCTCACGACGATCGAAATGTCGTGCTCGTCGACCTGGGCGCCGATCAGGGTGGCGAGAACGGTGAGGTCCTCGAAGTCCACCTGGCCGCGGACGTCGCCGACGTTGCGGCCAGCGACCTTGCGGGCGGTGGCCACACTGGCGCGAACCTGCTCATCGGCGACAAGGCCGCCGGTGAGGATGGCGATCCGGCGCAGCACCGCGACGGACTGAGCCGCCTGCTGCTCGCTGATGGCCGCGAAGTCGCGACCACCGGTGACCAGCTTGCGGCGCAGCGTCTCGAGGCAGTACTCGGACGTGACCAGTGTGACGTTGCCGGCGAACACCTCGCGAAACGCGATGCGTACCGACTCCAGCTCGGAGTGAGCTGTCGAGGGGCCCTCAGCGAGGTCCTTCGGGTTCGTGATGCCGCCGATCCGAGCGATAGCCGGCGCGGTGACGTTGTGGTCGATGAAAACCTTCATTGCAGGCCTCCGGGCCGGGAGAGTCACGGCGTCGGCCATGACCAGGGGACTGGGTCATGGCCGCGGAGGCCATTTAGATGCCGGGGACCGTTCGCGGCACCGGCCGGTCGGCAAGCCGGTCCGGTCGGCCGCAGTCGGCAGTTGGGGGAGGGGAGGACGGCTCGGCGAGGCTGGCCCGGGGACGCCGCCCCGGCGCTGCGGGCTCTGACGGGTGCACGGATCGTTCGGTGTCCGCGCCCGTCCCTACCCTGGGCGCGTGCAGATACCGAACGCGAGCACGCCCGGGGACAGGTCCGACTCCGCAGTAGCGGCACCGACGGCCGCGTCCGCGGAAGCTGACGCTGTCGCGTTGGCTACCGCAAACCTGCCGCTACCCGGCCGCGGCGAAAACGAGGGTGCCTACCGGCTCTCTCGCGACATTGCCGCCGGCGGTGACGCCGCGCGCCTGCTGACCGGGTACCTGCTGATCGAATACTTGGCGATGCTGGAAACGCAGGCGCCACCGGCGCAGACAGTCGGGTACCGCGACCCGGAAGTCGCGTTCACGGTGCGGCAGTTGCACGCCGGCCGCAATGACGCGCTGCACGCGGCACTCAAGCAGGCGCTCGGGCCGACCGCTCCCGACCCGGCCGGGTTCCTGTTCCGGGCAGCGAAGTCGATCGCGGACAGCGGCGTGCCCGACATCGAGGCGCTCCTGGCCCGCTGGGGCCTCGCGGTTGCGACCGACCCGGGCGGCCGGTACCGCCGCACGCACCGCCTGCCGTAGAGCAATCGCCCGCTGCCCGGGCCCAGGCCCGGGAAGGCGCACTGATGGCTAGGAGAACAGGTGCATCATCAGCGACGCCGTCCCGGCGTCCGCCAGCCAGATCCCGACAATCGCGGTCAACATGAACACGGCCACCACGCCGGTGTACGCGGCGACCTGCCGCCGGTCCGGCCAGTGCACCAGGCGCAGCTCGGCGATCACCGCGAGCAGGAACACCGTCAGTCGCCCACGAGCGTGCACCGCACCAGCCGCTCGCATTTCGGACGGGGCGGGGGCTGTCGTCTCCTCGGTCGCGTTCACGCGTAGCACTCCTTGCTCGTGGCCGGCACCGAATGGCCGGCCGTATCCGTCGTGGGCTGCTCGAGGTCCGGGGTGGGCAGGACGAGCAGGTCCGGGTAGCTGTGCTGCATCAGCTGCGCGTCGAGCTGCTTGACCGTCTGCAGACCGACACCGACCAGGATCAGCAGTGACGTCCCGCCGAGCGGCAGCTGCGCGGCGCCACCGGACATGGCCAGCAGCACCAGCGGAACGATCGCGATCACCGCCAGGTAGAGGGACCCGGCCGTCGTCAGCCGCGCCAGGATCGAGTCAATGTGGCGCTCGGTGTCCTCACCGGGCTTCACGCCGGGGATGAACCCGCCGGCCTTACGCATCTCGTCCGCGACGTCCGCGGTGTCGTAGGTGAGCGTCACATAGAAGAACGTCAGCAGCACCGTGAGCACCGTGTACAGGGTCATGTACACCGGGTGCGCCCCACCGGTCAGGTAGTGCGCCGCGAAGTGCGCCAGCGCGCCGTTGCTGTTGTGCGTGAACTTCACGATCAGGTCCGGCACCTGCAGCAGCGTGGACGCGAAAATGACCGGGATGACGTTCGCCTGGTTGATCTTCAACGGCAGGTAAGTGCCCGGCGCGTCAGCCGGAAGGTCCCCGGTCAGCTTCTGCGGGTACGTGACCCGCACCCGGCGCTGCGCCTGCTCGACGAGCACGATGACCGCGACCAGCGCGACCAGGCTGCCGCCGGCGACCAGGGCGACACCGAGTCCGTGCTGGCGGACCATGGTGCGGGCCTGCACCGGCAGCCGCGCCGCGATCGTCGACATGATCAGCAGCGACGACCCGTTCCCGATGCCGCGCTGCGTGCTGTTCTCCCCGATCCACATGACGACCATCGCGCCGACGACGAACGTAGCCGCGAGGATCAGCGTGTGCGGCCACGACGTCTGCTTCATCAGCGGGTACCCGCAGGCCGGAAACAGTGAGGACGGGGTGCTGCGGACCATCAACGCCATCGCGCCGGCCTGCACGACGCTGAACGCGAGCGTCGCGTACCGGGTGTACTGGGTCAGTTTCGCCTGCCCGTCCGGCCCGTCCTTCTTCAGCGCGTTCCACTTCGGGACGACCGGAGTCAGCATCTGCACGACGATCGCGGCCGTGATGTACGGCATCACGCCGAGCGCGAACACCGACAGCTGCAGCAGCGCGCCGCCGCTGAACAGGTCGAGCATGGCGAGCAGGCCGTGCTGCCCGTACAGGTCCGCGCAGCGGTGAACGTTGCGGTACGAGACGCCCGGGGCCGGCAGCTGCGACCCGATCCGGAACAGCAGCACGAGCCCGACGGTGAACAGCAGCTTGGTTCGCAGCTCCGCCACGCGAACGGAGCGGAGCACAGTAGTAAGCACAGGAAACAGTCCTCGCGAGGGTCGGGTCAGCGGTCCAGCAGGCCGATGCCGACGATGGACGCCACCCAGACGGCGGCAACGGCAACGGTGAACAGGGTGAGGTTGCGGCCTGCGGACGCGGTCCGGGAGGCGACTCCTCCGCCGCCCCCGCCGAACATGTCGGTCAAGCCGTCGCCGCTGCCCTTGTGAACCAGGATCAGGGCGACCAGCAGCACTCCAGCCACTGCGCACACCGCCCACAGCACGGTCAGCATGATGCTTCCTTCCGGTCGTTTCCTAGTCCGGACAGGGATTGTGCGGACCTGCCGAATTCCGTCAGGTAGGGCCTGCGGCCGCGGCTGCCGCCACGGTTCACCGCCGGACGAGCAGGGTGCGGACCGAATCCTTTCCGGCCACGCGCCAGTGCTCCGCGCCGCGCAGCGCCCGCACCAGCGGGCTGGCCGTGCCCGCCAGAACACAGCGAACCCCAGACCGGTCGAGGTACGCCCCGGTGCCGGGCACCTCAGCGAGCGAATGCTTGTTCGCCTGGACCCCGGCCCGCCCGTACACGTCGTTGCGGCTTTCGACGGACACCTGCACGTCCGGTCGCAAGAGCAGCAGTGCGCCGCCGATGTTGTAGTCGTTCAGCACGCGGCATCCGTGCGGGATCCGGGCAAGCAGCGTTGGGGCGGCGAGCATGTCGGTGGCGGACCCGAACTGGCCGGCACCGAACAGGGCCACCACGCAGCTCACCCCGGACACGCCCGCCAACGTGCGGCGCAGCCACCGAGCTGCCCGGTCGCGGCGGACCGCGCGGGTCACCAGAACCGCGACCTGCGGCAGCGCCGCTACCAACAGAAGCGGCGCGAATCGGCATGCCATCCCGGTCGCGGCCGCGAGCGTGAACAGCACCCCTACGGTCGCCCAGCGGCCGGACCGGGCCGCCACCCAGAGCGCGGCCGCGGCGGCGACGAACGCGAGCAGCCCGGTCACCTGCGCGTAGCTGCCGAGCCCGGGGGGCAGCCACTCGAGGATCAGGCCGGTGGACGCGTCCCGAACCTGCGCCGCCTTCGTGAACGCAGCCGGCCCGTACGGGGTCACGCAGCAGCAGCCGGCGCTCACCACGGCCAGCAGCCCGGACCGGGACAGGATCCGGCGGGCCGCCCCGCGCTCCCGGGTACGCCGCGCGGCAGCCGCAGCGAACACTCCGGCAGCGAACAGCAGGACCGGGGCCAACACGGCGGAGAAGTGCAGATTCACCCACAGCACACTCACCGCCGCGACCTCAGCGGTCAGCACGGTCAGCTGCCGGCCGGCGAACCGGCCCGGGCCGGTGGCCCGGTCGATCAGCGCCAGCAGCGGTATAAGCAGCAGGAAACCGGCGGTCTGCGGGCGTGCGGTCACCCACGGCGCGAATGCTGCGACCGCACCGGCCAGAGTCGCGGCCACGGCCAGCGGCGCCGCACCGGCCCTCGCCGCCCGGTGCCCGATCCCGCAGAACAGGACGGTCACCAGCACGGCAGTGAACACACCGATCGCGGCGAACCCGCCGCACCGCCACACGCCGGCGAGCAGAACATCCCAGCCCCACGAGTTCGGCACCCACGCGCTGCCGGCGGCGGTCCACGAGTACGGATCCGTGTGCGGCAGCGCGTGGTGCGCTACCGCGTCCAGGCCAGTCCGGATCTCCCACAGCACGTCCGAGTCCGCCAGACGAGCGCCACGCAGCACCCCGAACAGGCCGCCGCACAGCAGCACCGGCCACCAGCGGGCGGCGGCGACCACGCGGGGGCTCTTCCAGTGCGGCACCGGCGCAACCGTCCCGGCCGGCCAGTCCCTGTCCTGAGATCCGATCCGTGCCGCCTGGCTGCTGAGGATGAGCCGAGGGGCCGCGAACCTTCCGGTTCGCGACCCCTCACAACTCGGGTCAGTGCCCGCCGGTGTTCACGCGGCGGTGATGTTCGGCCGTTCGGTGACCTCTGCCTCGACCTGGTCGCGCAGTTCCCGGATCCGGTCGACCGACAAGGTCTCCTCAGCCAGGAGAGCCTGCGCGACCAGGGTCAGCAGCGGACGGTTCTCGGCAAGCAGCGCCTCGGCGCGAAGGTGCGCGTCGGACAGCAGCTGGTTCATCTGCTCGTGCGCGCGCATCGCGACCTCGCCACCCATCCGGAGCGTGTCCGCGTCCAGCTGGACGTACCCGAAGTCCGTCATGCCGTACTCGGTGACCATCTTGCGGGCCAGGTCGGTCGCGGCAGCCAGGTCACCGGACGCGCCCTGGGTGTACTCGCCGTCGAACAGGGCCTGCTCCGCGGCACGCCCGGCGAGCGCGGTCGTCAGCTGTGCGAGCGCAGCCTTGCGGTGCAGGTACACGTTGTCGTTCCCGGACATCCACGTGGTGCCGCCGGACACGCCGCGCGGCACGATCGTGACAGAAACCGGGTCGTCGGCGTCCGGCTGCAGCAGCGCGGCAACCGTGTGCCCGGCCTCGTGCCACGCGGTGATCTGCCGGTCGTGCTCGGTCACCAGGGCGCTGGTGCGTTCCTTGCCGATCGCGACGGTCGCGATCGCGGACTGGAACGCGGCCATGTCGACCTCGCTCTTGCCGGCGCGGGCAGCGTCCATGCAGGCCTCGTTGACGACCTGCGCGAGTTCGGCGCCGGACATGCCGGGCGTCTGCCGTGCCACCGAGACCAGGTTGACGTCAGCGGCGACCGGCTTGCCGCGGGTGTGCACCCGCAGGATCGCGGTCCTGCCGCGCCGGTCCGGGTTCGGCACCTGGATCTGCCGGTCGAGCCGGCCCGGCCGCACCAGAGCCTCATCGAGGACATCCGGGCGGTTCGTCGCGGCGAGCACGATCACGTTCCGGGCGTGGAAGCCGTCCATCTCGTTCAACATGGACACGAGCGTGTTCTCCCGCTCGCTCTCACCGCCGTGCGACGGGCCCTTCCCGCCACGGGCCCGACCGACCGCGTCGATCTCGTCGATGAAGATGATCGCCTTACCGGCGGACCGGGCCTTGTCGAACAGGTCACGAGCGCGCTTGGCGCCGACACCGACGAACGTCTCCACGAAGTCGCTGCCGGCGACCGGGAAGAACGGGACACCCGCCTCACCGGCGACCGCGCGGGCCAGCAGCGTCTTGCCGGTACCGGGGGGCCCGACCAGCAGGGCGCCCCGTGGCGGCTTCGCACCGAGCGCGGTGAACCGCTCACCATCTTTGAGGAACTCGACGAGCTCCTGCAGTTCGGTGATCGCCTCGTCGCAGCCGGCGACGTCAGCGAACCGTTCGCTGGGGACCTCGCCGAGCTGCTGGCCTCGGCGCCCGGAGAACTTGCCGACGCTGCCGGTCAACTTGCCGCTGTTCACCAGGTACAGCAGGAAGCCGATGATGAGCAGCACCGGGCCGTACGCCAGCAGCATCCCCATGAACGGGTTGCTCGCGGTCGGCTTTCCGGTCTCGGTCTTGACATGCTTGGCCAGCAGCGCCTTGGTCAGGTCCGCCGAGTATGCGAACGGGTAGCTCGCGTACACCTTTCGGTGTGCGTCCTTCAGTGTGAGGGTGACCGTGTTCGCCTGGTCGTCGATCTTCGCGGACGTCACCTTGCCGGCGTTCACATCATTGAGCGCGACCGAGAGTGACACCTGCTTCACCGGCGTGCCGGAATGCCCGCCGAGGAGCAGGTACGTGCCGCCGGCGATGACGACGACAGCCAGCAGGGACAGCAATGGGCGGTTGCGGCGCCACCAGGGCCGCTTCTTTTCGGTATCGGTCACGTCAACCACCGGTCCGGTTCAGATTCATGCTGTCAACCTGCCGGTCGTTCCGGCTGCGGCAATCGCATCTGCGCAGCGTCCCGGAGGATGGCGGCCCGGGCCGCGCGGTCGGCGCCGTGCCTGCGTTCAGTGGTCCCGAAGCGCCGCAGGAAGCACGTCCCGCAGCACGCCGCCGCCGCCGCCCTCGGCGAGCCACCACGCCCACGTGTACGAGTCGCGGCCTACCGCGTTCGCTGCGATCCCGGCAAGGAGCGTTGCCGCGGACCAGTCGGCGGACGTGACCGCGGATGGCAGATCGAGGTCCGCGAACCGCTCGCTCATCGCTTCGGCGAACTCGGGTCGGGACAGCGCCGCCAGTGCGGGAAGCTGCCCGGCCGTGTTCGCGGCCAGCAGGATCGCGGCCCGCGTGACCGGTGACGGGACGCGAACGCACCGCAGCGGGTAACCGCTGCCGTCCTCGCCGGTCCAGCGGGGTGCAAGCCGGGACAGCAGGCGGGACACGGTCGGGCCGTCCTCCCAGTGCACCTCGATCGGCGCGCCCGGCCGGGTGACCGCCTCCTCGAGACGCAGCTCGAATACGGCACTGGGCCAGTTGGACGCCAGGGACGCGGCGAGGTCTGCGGACAGCAGTAGGCGCCGCGCCCGCAGTTGCGTCTCCTCCATGAGGTCGCACCGTCCTTCCCGTGCCCGGTTCGGCCACAGTGCCTCGGCCGTGGACACTGTGGCACCCGTGCCGGACACGCTGCTGCACCTGCGGAGTCGCCCGGCGAGGGACGGTCTGGGCGAATGCCGGCGTCCTGACCGGCCGGCACGATGCCGGACATGACAGCAGCAATCATCAGGTCCCGGAACGTCCTCGTCCTCGACATGGCCACCATCCGGTTCCGCTGGGGCCCGGAAAAGGCGACGTGCGCCGCGGTCACGTCCCGTGGCGAGGTCCTGGCAGTCGTCGAGACCGCCCGTGACGACGCCGGGAACCTCGACGTACCCGGCACCGCGTACCGGGCGTTCGACGAGGCGCTCGGATCCGGATCGGTGCTGCGTGTCCTCGATGACGGTTCGGCGGTGCCGGTCCGGCACGAGATCGCGCTGTACAACCCGTTCACCGGTGAGGTCGCCATCGGCGCGGTCCCGGCCACGATCACCTTCGCCGACGGCCGGCCGGTCGAGCTTGATCCGGCTGGCGTGACGGCGGTCGCGCTGCCCGCCGGCGCGGAGGCGTACCTGGAACTGTCGGGCGGGCGGACCCTGCTGCCCCGGCAGCTGAGTCTGGCCGGTCTCACCCGCGTGCAGGAAGCGCACGCCGCTTGACCGGCGCTCATGCCGTGCGCACCGCAATGCCCGTCGCGGTTTGCGCTGCGGTGGGCGCTGCTGCCGGTGATGAGTGTTGCCGGCTGACCCGCCCGCCGCACGGTAGCCGGTCATGAGTTCACTGATCGTTGCCACCGACGGATCCAGCCTCGGGAACCCCGGGCCGTCAGCCTGGGCGTACTACGTCGACGCCGGCTGCTGGGCGGCGGGCGGTTTCGCGCGCGCGACGAACAACGTCGCGGAACTGACTGCGGTCCAGCAGCTGCTCCTGGCCGCTCCTGGCGACGTCGATCTGGAGATCCACGCGGACAGCCAGTACGTGATCGATGCGCTCGCCGGCCGGAACGGCAAACGCCCGTGGGTGGCCGGCTGGCGCGCCCGCGGCTGGAAGACGGCGGCCGGCGCCCCGGTCGCGAACCGGGAACTCATCGAACCGATCGACGCGCTGCTGCGCTCGCGGCCCGGGCGGACGGTGTTCGTCTGGGTGCGCGCCCACCAGCGGACCGGCGGCGACCCGTGGAACGAGGCAGCCGACGCCCGCGCGCAGGAAGCAGCGCAGGCCGTGCGCGCCGGAAGGGCAGTACCGACCGGACCGGGCTGGCGATGAGCCGCCGCCTGGACGCGGACACGATCGGGTGTGGCTGCGTCACGCTGATCGCCGCAGCCGCGGTCACCGGAGCATGCTCGGCGACCGGGATCGGGCGAACCCTGCTCGGCATGCACCATCCGGGCAGCATCAGCACGCTCGGGCTCCTACTCATCCCGCTGGCCGCCGGCGCCGCCGTGCTCGTCGACCGCAAGCGGCGCCGTAACGACGACACGTACCTGCCGTGGCGGCCGGCCGTAGCCCAGTTCGTCGTGTTCGCTGCCGCGGTCATCGCCGCGACCCGGGTCCTCACCGCGGTGTTCGGTTCGGCGTCACTGGGCGCCGCCGCGACCTGGGCGGTCTCTGCCGTTGCCGGCGCCGAATGGCTGGCCGAGCACTGGTGGCGCCGGCCGGTCGCATCCCTGCCTAACCCGCGTCCCGGACAGGTCTGGTGGGCCCGGATCGAGTTCGAGGAGTCCCGGCGAAGCAAAGACCGGCCGTGCCTGGTGCTCACCGGCCGCGGCCGCCGTCGCCGTGTGCTGATGTTCACCAGCCAGGACAAGGCCGGCCGGTCCGGGTACCTGCCCGCGCCGGCGAACCTGTGGCGCCGGCCCGGCAAGAGCAGCTATCTGAAAACGGGCCGCGTCATCGTGACCCGCATCGAACGGTTCCGCCGGTACGAGTCAACGGCCGACGACCAGTTCTTCACCGAGGCCCAAAGGGCCGCGCGCAGCTGACCGGGGCGTACTTACACGTGTAGCGCGCGAAGCGGACCGATCGGAAGGTTGCGCAACACACCCCACGCCACGACGACGGCGAGCAACCCAAGGATCTGTCCGGTGCGAGGCTGCCACGCCGGCAGCCGCCATCGCCGCCACCGGTAAACCCGTCCCGTCCAGGACAGGTACGCGTACAGCAGGTACGGCACGGCGAGCAGCGCCAGCAGGTTGTAGTGCGCGGCAGCCAGCAGGTGTCCATGCAGCAGTTCGTGCAGCATCCGGGTGGACCCGCAGCCGGGACAGTCCCATCCGGTCAGCGCCTTGAACGGACACCGCGGAAAGTGATTGCCTGCCCGACCCGGGTCGCTGCCCGCGGTCACTACCACCCCGGCCACCGCGAAGACCGCGGTCAGCGGCGGCGCCCACCGGCGCAGCGACTTGCCGACGGCTCCGCTAACCAACGCGGGTTGCATACTGCTGCCGGTGCCGGCTACCCGTTGTACCGGGGAGCGGGCCATGTTGATGTCGGCGTGCCAGCGGTCAGCATGCTGACCAAGACGATGCCCAGGTAGATGATGACTGCTACTGCTCCGCAGATGGTCGCGGCCAGCGCCCACTTGCGGGCCGTCTCCGACGCTAGGTGCGCGCCCGCGTAGTCGCCGGCAGCCAACCGCCCGGAGACCTGGGCGGCATTCACGATCGCGACGATGCCGAACGGCATGCAGCACAGCAACGTCGCCAGGATCGCCCACGCGAGATGGTTCGGCACCTCGGCAGTCGAGCGCGCCGGCTGGTACGGCGCCGGCGCCGGGTACGGCGCGTGCCCGGCCGGAGGCGGTGGATACCCGCCGGACTGCGGCCCGTCGTAGGGCAGAGCACCGAACTGCGGCGCAGGCCCGTACGAAGGCGCGGGAGCCGGCATTTCGCCATACGGTGTGCCCCCGCCCGGAGGGGGAGTGCCGGCGGGCTGGGCGCTGCCCTGCGGCGCGGCCTTGTCGAAGTTCGGGCTGGTCATGGTGCGGTGGTCCTCTCCGGAGTGGGTGCTGTCACCGTCCGGCGCTGCCGCTGCCGTTGCACGCAGGTCCGCATCTGCGCGCCGCCCGGATGCTTGTTGCCGGTCGGCCAGGCCGGCGGACTGAGGCTGGATTGGCAATGGCTGGCTCACTCCGGTGACCTGCGGGTCTGACTGGGCGACTCCGGCGCCGGAGATCGCCGCGCGGAACGCCTTGGTGTGCTCGCGAGCCAAATCAGCGTCGGTGGATCCTTCGGCGGGGATGTGGCCAAACGACTCGGCGCCCCGCAGCGCCGGCTCGGGAGAGCCGCGGCTGATCCCCAGCTGCAGCCGTCCGCCGCTGATCAGATCGGCGGCCGCCGCCTCCTCGGCCATGTGCAGCGGATTCTCGTAGCGCATGTCGATGACGGCGGTGCCGATCTCGATGCGGCGGGTGCGGGCCGCGATCGCCGCCAGCAGCGGGAACGGCGACGCCAGCTGCCGGGCGAAGTGGTGCACCCGCACGAACGCGCCGTCGATGCCGAGCTCCTCGGCCGCGACCGCCAGGTCGATCGTCTGGAGCAGTGCGTCCCGCCCGGTGGGGGTTTGCGAACCGCGGACTGGCCCCCAGTGGCCGAAGGAGAGGAACCCGATGCGTTTCACGTGGACGTCAGCGCATCGGTTGGCCGCCGCATTCCCGGCCGACGGCTGCGGCCCCGGCCGACGGCGCGTGCCAGACTGGCCCGGACAAATGACGACAGGAGATGGCGGCATGGGTGACTTCGACGATCTAGTCGGGCTGTCTGCGGTCGAGTTG
>Ga0164242_10003396_pt1 | contig 18216 bp, 16 predicted proteins | sample OricomgcompostMG_FD_108783 | JGI IMG/M metagenome (GOLD analysis project Ga0164242, IMG submission 108783) | Miracle-Growth compost microbial communities from Emeryville, California, USA - Original compost - Miracle growth compost (MG) ... | reverse complement strand
TGCGCATGGCATTGATCAGCATCATGGAGCCATACATGAGTTCGTTCGATTGTCCATCCCGTGTCGCGAAGCGGCGTTCGCCGGAAGGATCCAGGCCTACGCAGCGTTCCGGCAGCGTCACGAAGTCCTTGTGCGGTTGGGCGCGATAGCATATTGCCCAGATCACGGATTCGAGATCGTTCGGGTCGATGTCCTCGTCCACGGCGATGGCGAACTTGCCGACGTGATTGTGGCGTCCTGGCAGGGCGTACAGGGCCTGCCAGGCTACGGCTGGATCACAGGGCTTCATTTTGACGACGCACCAGAAGTCCAGGGCTATTTGATGAAAGGCAACGTCAAGGACCTGGGGGATTCCGCAGTGGTTGCGAAGGTGGAAAAGATAGGTATTGTCCTGGCCCACTTTTTTCAGCATGCTGCTTTCGCTGGGCGGCATTTGGCTTGTGATGTTGGTAAATACGGGGTCACGTCTGTGGGTGATGGCGGTAACCTCGAAGACTGTGTTGTATTCGCGTTCGCCCATATAGCCCGTGTATTCGCCGAACGGCGCCTCTGGCTCCATGACGTCGGTCAAGAAATAGCCTTCGATCACCAATTCGGCGTGAGCAGGAACGGCAAGGTCTATGGTCTGGCATTTCACCAGCTTGAGAGGTTCGCCGATCAGGCTGCCGGCCACGGCGTATTCTTCGACGCCGAAGGGCAGCCGGGTACCGGCAGCATAGGTAAGTGCTGGCGGGCCTCCTATGACCAGAGCTGCGGGCATTGGCAGGCCTTTTTTTCGATAGGCATGCCAGTGAAGCGAGCCGTGGTTCAGATGTCCCAGAAGTACGCCCATGCGATCCGGGCCTTTGATCTGTCCACGGTAGTTGCCGACATTCAGCCAGCCGGTATCCGGATCCTTGGTGACCCAGTTCGACGCGGTGGTGTAGGGCCCGACATCGAAGCCCGGCGTGGATATTGGAATGGCGAACTCGTCCAGGCCGCCGTGCTCGAGCAGATTTTCGCCCTTGTGGATTTCTTCCTGTACAGGACCGCTTTCGACGATCTGGGGAGCGATAGGGCTACCTTGGGCCTTTTGCCAGTGAGCCCGAATGTCCGCGACATCGCAGCCCATGCCTAATGCGTAAACATCACGCGATGACGCATAGATGCCGACCGCGGCGCCTCCGGCTACGCGCTGTCCTCGAGAGTCGACAACGTGTTCGAATAGAAAGCCACGTCGCTCCGATTCGGGCAAGCCGCGAAACTGCCAGCGAACCAGCGGCATCAACTCCGTATCTTTGCAGATGGGGCGATCGATGCGCCAGAGTTTGCCGGCTTCTTCAAGCTTGTTCAGGTAAGTCCGCAGATCCTGCAGATTGGCGGCTGTTTTGCTCATGGGTTTGTCTCCTATCCATTTTTATTTCTGCCTAAAATACTTAGGAGCCTATTATTATTAAAAGTATGAAAGATGTCAACGGACTAACATCAGCTGGCTTCGTCAATACAAATAGTTGCTCATTTTCCCCTTAATTTATATTGATGAACTCAAGCTTTCGGATGGATGTCGAGATAGATAGGGATTTATTCTCATTGACAGCATTACTCAATAAAATATAATAGGTTCCTAAGTATATTTTTAGAACAAGTGGAGGCAACTGATGAAAAAAATGAGCATGTTGTGTATGGCCGTGGCCATCGCCTCGGCAACCTTTGCCGCTTCGGGCCCAGCGCAGGCGGCGAATCCTATCAAGATTGGTTTTGTCGGCGAGCTGTCGGGGCCTCAGGCAGCGCTGGGACAGGACCAGTACGACGCCCTGATGCTGTTGGTCGAGCAGGGAGGCGGGAAGCTTGGGGGGTATCCGGTCGAAGTATTGAAGGAAGACAGCCAACTCAAGCCAGAAGTGGCGGTGCAGGTTACGCAGAAGCTGATTGAAAAAGACCATGTGCCTATCATCACCGGCTTGACCTTCGCCCCGACGACCGCGGCGGCGGTCAAGGTGGCCACGGCAAATCAGGTTTTTGCGGTGGGCTCCAACGGCTCGACCAACAATATGGCGGGCAAGGATTGCTCCGCCTATGCGTTCTTTACCTCCTGGCAGCCGGAACCGATAGTCGCCGTGCTGGGCGAGTATGCGACGAGCAAGGGTTATAAGCGTGCCAGCCTGATGGCCCCTAATTACGTAACCGGCAAGAATTTCCTGGCCATTTTCAAGAAGTATTTCAAGGGCAGCATCGTTGACGAGATCTATACGCCGATGGCGCAGCAGGACTTCTCGGCAGAGATACTGCAGATCGCCGCGTCCAAGCCCGATGTCGTATTCGTTTTTTATCCGGGCGGCCCGGGAATAAATTTTGTGCGGCAATATCAGCAGGCTGGCCTGGGCAAGACCATTCCGCTTATGGCGCAGGGAGCGCTGGACGGCACCAATTTACCGGCTCTCGGTGATTCGGCCCTGGGTTTCGTTACGGGTGGAACCTGGGCTCCGGACATGAAAAATGCGGCCAATATCCAGTTCGTCGAAGCATTCGAAAAAAAATACCACCGTATTCCGACCATGTTCGCCGCGCAAGGCTATGACGCGGCTCAGTTGATAGCGTCAGCCATTGCGAAGGTTCACGGCAATATGCAGGACAAGGCGGCCTTGGGGGCGGCTCTCAAGGCGGCGGACTTTCCTTCGGTCCGGGGACATTTCAAGTTTGGCAATAATCATTTCCCCATTGAGGATTTCCATGTGCTGGAAGTGGTGAAAGATGCAAAGGGTCGGGTAAGCCAAACCGTGATTGCCACTCCCCTGAAAGACAATGTGGATCCGTTCGCGGCGCAGTGTGCGTTGAAGTAGCGGGTCAAGGAATTCATATACAGACAAGGAGGGAGGGCGGTGGATATGCAAACGAAGGACATGGGGGTGAAGGTATCCCGCGAAGATATTGCGCGCTTTGAGGAAGACGGCGCCATCTGTTTGCGCGGTCTGTTCGATGGGCGCTGGGTGGAACGGATGCGGTCGGCCGTTGAAGGCTATCTTGACGGCGCGTCGAAATTCGCGGTCGATTGGGTGCTATGGCCGACCGATTCCGAAATGCGCGCTTTTGCATTCGAGTCGCCTGCCGCCCAAATTGCCCAGCAGTTGATGGGCAGCCAGTCGGTCAGGCTGTTTTTCGATCAGATTTTTGTCAAGGAGCCCGGCGCGGAAGCGCCTACGCCCTGGCATCACGATCAGCCGTTCTGGCCGGTGCGAGGCAGGCAGATATGCTCGATCTGGCTGGCCCTGGATTCGGTAAGCAGGGAGTCCAGCGGCCTGGAATACGTCAAGGGTTCTCATCGATGGGGCCGCGAATTCCGTCCCGCTGCCTTCAGCGAAAAGAACAAGGATCTATTCGAGGAAGCGCGGCACGGCGAGCCGATTCCGGACTTCGATGCGCTGCGGGATCAATACGAGTTTCTCAGTTGGGACATGGAACCGGGCGATTGCCTGGTCCATCAGGCGTTGGCTGTGCATGGCGCCAGCGGCAATCGTACTCATGCGCAGCGCCGCAGGGCTCTGTCGACCCGGTGGGTGGGAGACGATGCGGTATATGCGCCCCGTCCGGGCCTGGACGTGAAATTGTATGACGAGCGCCTGCGCGACGGCGACCCGCTCGATACCGACAAGTTTCCGAAAGTCATAGGGTGAGACGGAAACCAGGCAGCGCTTTTGGCTTTTGTTTGGAGAAGCGTTGCCCTTATTTCGTTTTCTTGGTTGCGCGCATTAGCTTCGGGCCGATCCATGTGTCGTTCTTCGAATCGCTGTCGGCTTCTTGCGGTTGATTGCTTCCCAATGCTCGGACATAGTTTTCGGTATCGGTTTCCAGCGCCTTGCGCAGCTGCCTCAGAAGTATCTTGAGCAAGGCCGCTTCCGACGGCGACATGCTGCTTTCCATGGTTTCTCGCAATTCCATGAGTATGTTCATCAGAGTGGGACGTAGCGAGTAGGCGTGCTCGGTAAGGAATACACGCACTTTGCGCCGGTCTTCCGTGTCCCGTCTTCTGTAGATCAGGTTTTCCTTTTCCATGGCGCGCAGCATTTCGACCGTGGATGACTCCATGATGCCCAGGCGCTGGCTCAATTCCCGCTGGGTGATGCCATCTTGCTGGAAGAGCGATCGAAGGCAGTACCAGTGTCCTCCCCGAATATCGTGCTGGGCGATTCGCACATAGAGCCCCCGTTTCACGGCTCTGCCTGTGTCGGCGACCAGGAACCCCAGGCTTTCGTCCAGCTCGGCGTCAAAATTGGGGTAGGGGGTATGTGGGGAATTATTCGGCATCATTACTATTTTTAGTTTGTTAACGAAGTAAAATTTTAACTGAAAAGCTTATCCAACCTGGAGGTTTCATTGGCTTGGTCGATCAAATGGTCAGACCTTGCTGCATATGAAACAACTCTTCTTATCCTGGCATTACTACATGTTTATAGAGATATTTTGGAATTTTCGGCTTGAGGTCGGTATGCGGTGCTGCTGTCAATTACTGTTTTTACAGTGTATGCCAATAGTATATCGTTGACATGGAGTTCTGGTTAAATAATAATAGGTACCTAAGTATTTTTGTATAAAAATAACTACGCTAGGGAGACGATGATTATGAAGAGGCTACACAAGGTTCTGGGCGGGCTTGGCATGGCGGCGGCCGCCCTGGCGACCAGCGCCGCACTTGCCCAGGATCCCATCAGGATCGGTTTCGTTGGAGAGTTATCGGGGCCCCAGGCGGCGCTGGGACAGGATCAATACGATGCCTTGATGCTGCTGGTCGAACAGGGCGGCGGAAAGCTGGGCGGGTATCCTGTGGAAATATTGCGCGAGGACAGCCAGCTCAAGCCCGAGGTGGCGGTTCAGGTAACCCAGAAGCTCATCGAAAAAGAAAAAGTCTCGATGATCACGGGACTGACATTTACACCGACGGCGGTTGCCGCTTCCAAAGTGGCTATTGCCAATAAAACATTCGTCATCGGGTCCAACGGCTCTAGCAACAATATGGCGGGCGAGGGTTGTTCGCCGTATGTGTTCATCGTCTCGTGGCAGCCGGTGCCGCACGTTGCGGTACTGGCCAAATACGCCAATGAGCAGGGCTACAAGCGCATCAGCCTCATGGCGCCCAATTACGTCACGGGCAAATCCTTCCTTTCCATCTTCAAAGAGCATTTCAAGGGCAAGATCGCCGACGAGTTCTACACGCCCATGTCGCAGCAGGACTTTTCCTCGGAGATCCTGCAGATAGCCGCATCCAAGCCGGATGCCGTATTCGTGTTCTACCCCGGCGGCCTGGGCATCAATTTTGTGCGCCAGTACAGGCAGGCTGGACTGGGAGACAAAATACCGCTCATGGCGCACGGTTCGCTGGACGGTACCAATCTTCCCGCGCTGGGCGATGCGGCGCTGGGGTTCATTACGGGCAGCATCTGGGCTCCCGACATGGATAACGCGGCAAACCGGCAGTTCGTCGAGCAGTTCGAGAAAAAATACCATCGCATCCCAACCATGATGGCTGCGCAAGGCTACGACGCGGGCCAGCTGATCGCTTCGGCCATTGCCAAGGTAAAGGGCAATGTCAATGACAAGGAAGCGTTTCACGCCGCCCTGAAAGCGGCGGACTTTCCTTCGGTGCGGGGCAAGTTCCGCTTCGGCAACAACCAGTTTCCCATTCAGGATTTCCATGTGATCAAGATTGTCAGGGATGCGAAAGGGCGTGTGAACCAGACAGTGATCGCCACACCCCTGAAAGATGCGGTGGATCCGTTCGCCGCCCAGTGTTCCATGCAGTAGGGAGCGGGTAATACTTCATGTCGCTATCGCTCGTTATATTGCAATTGATGAATGGCCTGCAGTTCGGCGTGTTGCTGTTCCTGCTGTCGGCCGGGTTGACGCTGGTGCTGGGCATCATGAATTTCGTCAACCTCATGCACGGTTCGCTGTTCATGCTCGGCGCGTATTTTTCCGCGGCTGTGCTGGGCGCCACCGGATCATTCGCGCAGGCGATTGCGGCCGGGGTGCTGGGCACCCTGGCCGTCGGTCTGATCCTGGAGCGCCTGGTATTTCGCAAGCTGTATGCGCGCGATCATATGTACCAGGTGCTTGCAACAATCGGCCTGATCCTGTTCTTCAATGAAGCCGTCCGCGTGATCTGGGGGTCGGGTTCCATTTCAACGGCCGTTCCCGAGTTCCTGCGCGGCGCCGTGGCGATTTTCGGACTTCCCTATCCGGTCTACCGTTTTGCGATCATCGTGGCCGGCCTGCTGGTGGGGTTGGGCCTGTATCTACTGATACACCGTACCCGGGTAGGCATCCTGATCCGCGCAGGGGCCTCCAATGCGGCAATGATCGCGGCGCTGGGCATCAATATCCGCCTGCTCAATACCGCGGTCATCGGGCTGGGCGCCGCCCTGGCCGGACTGGCGGGGCTGATGGCCGCGCCGATCTCCTCGGTGCAGTCGGGCATGGGCGAGCCGATATTGATCATGACGCTGGTCGTCATCGTTACCGGCGGCATCGGTTCGGTGCGCGGCGCATTCTACGGCGCTCTCATCGTCGGCCTGGTCGACACCACGGGACGCGTATTCCTGCCGGTCCTGCTGCGCAGCTTCATGGAGCCGCTCAAAGCGCAGACTTTAGGCGCGGCGGTTGCGTCCGTACTCATCTATCTTGTCATGGCGGCTGTGCTTGCCTTGAAACCCCAAGGTCTATTTCCGGTAAGACATGGTTAACAACACGTACTATCCAAGCGCGCGCTCAGTCGTCAGTGTCGTGCTGCTTCTAGGTTTCTTGCTGGTTCCGTTCGTCGCTGGCATGACGGGGGAAGGCTACTACATTACCTTCACGACGCGGGTGATGATCATGGCGCTGGCCGCCAGCGGCCTGAATATCGCGTTGGGTTACGGAGGCATGATCAGCCTTGGGCATGCCTTGTATCTGGGAATCGGCGCGTACGCGGCGGGAATCTGCGCTTTTCATGGCATACACAACGGCTGGGCGCAATTGGCTATCGGCCTTGCGGCCGGCGGGGCGGTCGCCTGCGTCATCGGCCCCATTTGCCTGCGCACGTCGGGCATGGCGTTCATCATGATCACGCTGGCGTTCGCCCAGATGCTTTATTTCCTGATCGTGACACTTGACGACTACGGCGGAGACGACGGGCTATCGCTGACGGCGCGCAGCACGCTGCCTGGGCTGGATGTGAACAACAGCACGGTGTTCTATTACATCGCTTTCGCTGCGTTGATGCTTACGCTCTTTTTTACGGCCAGGATGATGAACGCGCGGTTCGGCAGGCTCATACAAGGCTGCAAGTCCAATCACCGCCGCATGGTCACGCTCGGTTTTGCGACTCTGCGCTATCGCCTTGCCGCCTATGTGTTATCTGCTCTGGTATGCGTGGTGGCGGGTTTCCTGCTGGCAAACCTGGTGCGGTTCGCGTCGCCCTCCTACCTGACGTGGATGGTGTCGGGCGAACTGATGGTCATGGTCATCCTGGGCGGGATGGGAACGGTCATGGGGCCTGTGGTGGGGGCCGTGGTAATTCTGCTGATCGAAGAAATCTTCTCCAATGTCAGCCTGGGCTTGCCGGGGAATCTGGACAGCCTGGTCAACAATCACTGGACAGCGATACTGGGCGTGTTCATCGTGATCGCCACTATGTCCGTCAAGCGCGGCATCTATGGGTCGCTGCCGGCGGGGGGGAGAAAACCATGAATACCATCCTGGACGTGTGCGGTCTGGTAAAGAATTTTCGCGGCATCGTGGCTACCGACAATGCCTCGATCGGAATTCGGGACGGCGAACTGCATGCCCTGATCGGTCCGAATGGGGCAGGGAAAAGCACTTTGGTCAATCAGATATCGGGCGAGATCCGGCCGGATGCCGGAAGCATCCTGTTCCAGGGCCATGATGTCACGCAATGGCCGGCCTGGCGCCGGGCGCAGGAAGGACTGGTGCGCTCCTATCAGATTACGTCGGTGTTCAATGAGTTTACGGCGCTCGATAACGTCATGTTAGCGGTCCAGGCCCGTAGCGGCCGCAATTTCGCCTCTTGGCGCAATGTTTCCCATGACCCGGCCTTGACGGCGCCGGCGATGGACGCGTTGGAGCTTGTCGGGTTGGAGGGCGAGGCGTGCGTCCAGGTCTCTGAAATGGCGCACGGAGCCCGGCGGCAGTTGGAACTGGCCATGGCCATAGCGCTTCAGCCCAAGCTCATGCTGCTGGACGAGCCGCTGGCCGGCATGAGCCAGGCCGAGTCCGAGTCCATGACCGCTCTTCTGCAACGTCTCAAGGGAAAGATCAGCATCCTGCTTATAGAGCACGACATGCAGGCTGTATTCGCCCTGGCCGACAGAGTGACCGTGCTGGTGGCCGGAAGGCCCGTGGCAACCGGTACGCCGGACGAGATTCGCACCAGCAAGGAAGTTCAGGACGCATACCTGGGCGAACCGGAGGACATGATTTGAGCACTACGCACGAACCGCTGCTGCAAGTACGGCAGATCGCCGCCAGCTACGGGAAAAGCCAGGTTCTATGGGATGTGTCGTTCAAGATCGATGCAGGCGAGGTCGTGACCCTGATCGGCCGCAACGGCATGGGTAAGTCCACGACGGTGCGCACGCTGATTGGACAGCTTCCGGTCAAGTCCGGCGAAATCCTGTTCGCCGGGAAAAGAGTCTCGGGCATGGCGGATTTTCGTATTGCCCAGTGCGGGATAGGGCTCGTGCCTGAAGGGCGCGGCATATTCCCGAATTTAAGCGTCAAGGAAAATCTGATCTGCGCGGAAGCGAACCGCCATGCGGTGCGCACTCCGTGGGTGCTCGAGCGGGTCTATGAAACATTTCCGCGCCTGCGCGAGCGCCAGACCAACAGCGGCGCCAATCTATCCGGCGGCGAACAACAGATGCTGGCCATTGGGCGGGCCCTTATGACCAATCCGCTGCTGCTGATACTGGACGAGGCGACGGAAGGGTTGGCGCCCCTTATCCGCCGAGAAATATGGGGCTGCCTGGAGCGCTTGCGATCCGAAGGACAGTCGATGCTCGTCATCGACAAGAACCTTGGCCCGCTATCGCGCCTGGCCGATCGCCATTACGTGCTGGAAAAGGGGCGGGTGGTATGGACGGGAAACTCGGGCGATCTAAAGGCGCAGGAGCGGCTTGTCAGGCAGTACATCGGACTATGACGCATTGTTCGCGCATTGAGTCATCATTTTGTATAAACAGGGAGTCGATTTCATGAAAGTAACGTATGAGGATATTGTCGGCGTGGTGGGGATCGTGCCGACCCCTTCAACGGCGGATGCGGACAAGTGGGGCGCTAGCAATACCGTGAATTTTTCCGAAACGGAGAAAATGATTAAGCTGATGGGCGCGGCCGGCATCGATATCCTGATGACGAATGGAACGTTTGGCGAAGGCGCCACGCTGACCCAGAACGAGCATTTCGATTTCGTGCGATGCGTCGTCGAGGCCAACAACCATTCGCGGCCCGTATTTGCGGGGGTCACTACGCTGAATACCCGCGATACGATTGCGCGCGGCCGCGCGCTTATCGACCTGGGAGCGGACGGGCTGTTCGTGGGCCGCCCCATGTGGCTGGCTCTGGACGACGAGGGCATTGTGCAGTATTACCGGGACATTGCCGAGGCTTTGCCGGGTATTCCTCTGGTCGTCTACGACAATCCGCTGGCTTTCAAGGGCAAGATTTCGGCCAGTGCATATGCCGCTCTGGCGGACATTCCCGAGGTTGTGGCCGCCAAGCATGTTGGAGGACCGGCGCTTGAGAGCGACGTAGTGTCAGTGGGCCACAAGATGCGCATTCTTCCCCTGGCCACTGAGTGGTACCCGATAGCCGTCAAATACCCCGAGCTTGTCCGGGCATGCTGGTCTGGAGGAATCGCTTGCGCGCCGTCGCCTATTGCGGCGGTTGCCAGGGCCATTGCCCAGCGCGACTGGGAGGCAGCCAAGGCCATAGGCGAAAAATTGGTATGGGCGGAAGCGCCCATGTTTCCTGGCGGCGACCTGGCGCGCTTTATGGATTACAGCATTCAGATCGGCCACCTGCGCTTTGCCGCCGCGGGCCTTATCGATCCGGGCCCGCCGCGTCCGCCCTATACCAAGGTGCCGGATGAGTATATGGCTGGCGCGACAGAGTGCGGCAAGCGCTGGGCCAGCCTGGAAAAAGAGTTCGGGCAAGTTTGATATCCAGGTGCCAGGGTGGGGCCGCATGGGAGCGGCCCGAATGGAAATGCGCCCCATCATATGGGGCGTATTGTCATGTCGGGTTGGAAATTTTTTTTTGCGGTTTATGGGGTGTCGTGGTTGTACATGACTTTCCGATAGAGCTCGTAAAAGCCGCGTATGGCCGACTCGGACACCATTTCGCCGGCTTGCGGTGTGTCGGAACTGTAGCCGCCAAGCTCGACGACGCAGTCCCGGTCGGGGTTGACCAGCATGCCTCGCGAGGAAAGCTCGAAGATTTCAGTATCGTCCACCGATATATATCCTGCGGAGCCGGTCAGATTGGCCAGCCGTGTGCGGCGCAGGGTCATTTCTTCGTCGTCGTCCTCGTAGCCGAAAAACGTCCATGACAGCTCGAACTCGTCAGGACCCATCGGTATGACGTTACGGCATTGCAGCAGATTCTGCTGCTGCTGTATGGTCAGGCAGGGGAACATGGTCAGGTTCTGGATGGTGATGTCGTCGCTGAATTCCTTGATCGGTGTGACTGGGCGCATATCGTTCAGCTCGTAATTGGACTTGAAGGATTTCATTTCCGTATTGGCGGTAAGCTGGTCGCGCGCCGTAGCGATGGATTCAACGACATTATGGGCGCGCGTGCGCTCGTCATTGAAAAGATTGCCTTTCTGGTCCATGCGGTACAGCCCGAAGCTGATCAGGAACACATGCAGCAAGGTGGCGTGGTATGAGTCCTTGAGGTTTTCCGGGTAGAGCTTCCAGTTGCCGCGGATACGCTGGCGCTGGTAGCCCAACAGTTTGAGCTTGCGGCCGTCGAATACCCGGGTCATCTTGCTGTAGACGGCTTCTCCCAGGTAATCCTTCATGGGCAGGGCGTCGTGCTGGAAAGAGGCGAAGATGGCGCCATTGACGTTTTCGACGCGCAGCGCCTGCAAAGGGTGCTCTTTCATGTCGAAGGATTCCGGATAGCCTCCGATACCCTTGGCTCCTTTGCGAAACGGAACGCCGATCAGCTTGCCTTTCAGGTCGTAGGTCCATTGGTGGTAGGGGCACATCAAGACGCGGTTCGAGCCGAAATTGTCCATGCAGACTTCGGCGCTGCGATGGGCGCAGCTATTGAGCAGGACGTTGATGCCGCCGTCCTTGTCGCGCACGACGAGAACGGAGCGTTCGCCCACCACCGCGCGTTTGTAGTCGCCGGGGTTGGGCACTTCGCAGTCCAGTCCGACGAAGCTCCAGAAAGGCCCATAGAATATTTTTTCGAGTTCCAGCTTGTAGTTGTCGCTGTCGGAATACACCCAGTTGGGAATGCGTGAACAATCTTCCGTCGGCCATTTGAGCGTGTTGCGTTGCTCCACTTCTGTTTCCGTGTCTATTTCTGCGTAGGTCATTGCTGTCTCCTGTGGGAATTATCGGCGGTCAGGCGGGGTAGACGACAGAGCCGGGTACCAGCTCGTTGTCGAATACCACGGTGCGCTGCGAGAATTTCCAGTCCGCCGCGCTGGTGTCGATCTGGTCGAATGTGCGGCCTATCAAGTGCAGTTGCGCATTGCCGTCCGAAAGCGTGTGATAGATGGCAAATTGGCTGCGGCTTTTCAGGCTGTCCGCGAGAGTCTCGATTATGCGCACGCCGGTGACGAGATGGCTCATGTAGCGCGGCGCGTAAACCATGGTGTTGCGGATGGCGATCACGCGATCCTTGAGCGCACCCTGGCTCTCGGCGAAGATGACGCTTAATGGCAGATTGCGGTCGTAGTTGACTCGCGAGATGATCTTGTATTGACAGTTCTCGGTGAAAAGCTCTGGCCATTTTTCCAGTTCGTCGTCGCAGATGGCTTGCGCATGCCGCGCATACAGCTCTTGTGCTCGTTGCAGGGGTTCGGTCATGGGAGTCTCCTTTGGTTTTTCTCTTTATGTCAGCGAGACATGTATGTTTTTTGTCTGGGTGTAGGAAAGCAGTTCGGACAAGCCCTCTTCCCGTCCCAGGCCCGACTTCTTGTAGCCGCCGAATTCGGCCCCGATGAAATGGGCGCTGACGTAATTGATCCAGATAAAACCCGATTCGATGCTTGCTGCAAGCCGATGCGCCCGGTTCAGATCGGTGGTCCAGATGGAGGCCGTCAATCCATAGTCGAGCGCATTGACGTTTTTCAGAAGGTTTTCCTCATCGTCCCACGGGATGACGGCCAGCACGGGGCCGAAAGCCTCTTCCTGGAACAGGCGCATTTCGGGCGTGACGTCGGCAAAGACGGTGGGTTGCACGAACCAGCCCTTGGCAAGAGCCGGATCGTCGGGCCGGCCGCCGCCGCATACCAGGCGCGCGCCTTGCGAGTGGGCCGATTCGATGAGATCCATGACCTTGTTGAATTGGGGTTCGGAAATCAAGCAGCCCATGGTGGTTTCAGGATCCGTGGGCAGGCCGCATCGATGTTGCTGGGCGATCCGGCCGGGCAGCTTTTGTAGGACTTGCTCGTAGAGACTGCGATGCACGAAGCAGCGCGAGGTGGAGCCGCAGGATTGGCCGGCCCAGGTAAAGTTCATGCCGTTTATGACTCCCTGGACGGCTTTGTCCAGATCGGCGTCGGGACAGATGATGAGCGGGTTTTTGCCGCCCAGCTCCAGAGCGACCGGAATGACTTTTTCGGCGCTGGCTTTCAGTATGGAGACGCCGGTAGCTGTTGAACCGACGAGGGCGACTTTGCGCACGAGCGGGTGTGCTACCAACGCTTCGCCGCATTCCCGGTCGCCGCTTAGAAAGCTGATTACGCCCGGCGGGAAGGTCTCGGATACCAATTGAGCCAGCCGGTAAGCGGACAGCGGCGCCTGAACCGGGGGTTTCATGATGACGGTATTGCCGGCCGCTACGACGGGGGCCAGTTTGCTGGCCAGAAACATGAGAGGGTGGTTATAGGCCACGATGCGGGCCACAACACCCAGTGGTTCCCGTGCCGAGTAGTTGACGACCTTGTCCCCCATGGGCAGGGTGTCCCCCTTGAGTTCGTGCACCAGGCCGGCGTAGTAATCGATCTGGTCCGCCGCGCCGATGGCGTCGCGCTGCATTTCGCTTATGGGGTTGCCGCAGTTCAACGAGTCCAGCCAAGCAAATTCTGCGGCGTGGTCGCGAACTTTTTGCGCTAGCCGGCGCATGGTGCGGGCGCGTTCGGCGGGCAAGACCTTGCGCCAGCTTTTAAAGGCTTCGTGGGCTGCTCGAACGGCCAGGTCTACGTCTTGGGCGTTGGCCTGAGCTACAGCCCCAAGATCATCCTGGGTGGCGGGGTTTTTTGTATGGGCGTAGCCTCCTAGTGGCTTGTGCCATTGCCCGTTGTAGAAAAGATCGCGTTGCTGCGGTAACGCAAATGCTGTGGTGCTTGTATTCATCAGGGGTGGCTCGTTGACTAGTCTTGGTAGGTTTCGTGGAGCAGGCCCAACTTGCGATAGACGTCGCGGTCGGTGACCATGAAAATCGTTGCGTTGCTGTCGTCACTGCGATGGCTGATCCAATGATTCTGGGGTAGTGTGAAGACGTCGTGCTGAGTCCATGAGATGCTGCGATCGCCCACTTTGCTGACGCCGCTGCCCTGGACGACGCAGCAGACGGTATTGGCTGTGGTCTTGAATGGACGCGTCGGCACACCCGGTTGCAGGCCGGTCAGGTAGCAGTCCAGGGTGCTCATGGCGGATTCGCCGTTCAATGGATTGACGTAGCGCACCCTGCGCGCATGATCCGGTCCAACCGGCACGGCTTGCAAAGCCTGACGGGCGGCGGCCCATGGGTAGCGAAATACTGGAGAATAGGGGCGCTCGCCGCTGTCCATGCAAGGCAGGATATTGGCGGTGCTGAATACCTGGTCGTTCACCTGGACAGGCAGATCGACGACGGGGCCAGGCTGGAATTCGTCGGTTCCCAGATACAGGTTCAGGCTGACGTCCAGCACGTCCATCCAGATGGTTGGCCCTTGTCCATTGTGATAGTGTTCGTGCCAGCACCAACTGGGGGTGATAATGAGATCGCCAACCTCCATCGGGCAGTCCTTGCCGTCGACGATAGTGGCGGCGCCCGATCCTTCCATGACGAATCGCAAGGCATTCATGGAATGGCGGTGGGGCCGGGCCCGCTCACCAGGAAGCAGGGTTTGCAGCGTGGCGCATACCGTGCCGCTGGTGAATTCTTCCTGCGCCGACTTGGAGAAGGGGCTGACCATGGAAAGCACGCGTCGCTCTACCACCTTGGGCGACTGTATTTCAGCGGTTTTGGTAAGAATGGGGCGTGTGGCGGCCCAGGGCCAGATGTGGGGTTGCTCTCGCTGGATATCCAGCTTGTGCGCGGTTGGGCTTTCCCATAAAGGCACCAGGTGGTTGTCTTGCCACGCTTGGCGCAGCGATGCTGGCACGGTGTCGTGTTTTGCGTTATCTACGGCGGTTGTCATGGTGTCTCCTCCGGATTATTGATCTATTTAAAATACTTCGGAACCTACATATATATTAAATAAAAAAGCCACTATTGGGCAATGGAAAATTGCGTGTATTAAATGGGTTTTATCGTTTCATGGGGAAATTCCGGAGCTTTCCCGGTGGGTAGCCAGGGTTTCGGTACGGTGCCGGTTTGATTCCGGCAAAGGGCGGCTTTGTGTTTCATCGCGATCTTGTCGGGAACCGTCCTGCCCGTCCTCATGCGATAGCACAAGGTGGGTCAGCATTTGCATAAAGCTTTCACGCTCGGCAGCGCTTAGCGGAGCCAACAGCTTTTCCTGCGAAAGATCCGCCAGGGGCGACATGGCGGCCACCAGGTGCATGCCGTCGACCGTGGCATAGAGACAATTGGAGCGGCGATCTTCCGAGTTGGGTCTTTTGAGCACCAGGCCGCGCATTTGCAGGCGATCCAGTATCCGCATGATGCTGGTTCTGTCGGTATCTGTAGCTTGGCTTAAGGAGACTTGATCGATGCCCGGATGGTCGACAATGACTTGCAGTGCGCCGAATTGCACGGTGGTGAGATCGAAAGGCGCGGTTTCCTCGGCAAAAACCCGAATCGAAACTTGCTGCAGTCTTCGGATTAGCGCGCCTGCTTTGGAGAGCGGATCGAACATATGGAATACTAGCTCTAATTAATTAGGTTCCATATTATTCTAATGAGTAGTCAGCATAGTGTCAATCAGCATAGTGATCAACGGGGGTTATCAACATCCTGCATCGGGTGCTTTGGGAAAGATGTCCGTTTTTCGTCGAAGACTTATCGAACAGCGAATCGACTGGCCTCGACGCTGAGGTTGGCGGCTCGCAGGCCGCCGTAGTTCGACAACAGCAGCTTATTCTATAGAGCTCCTGTCCAGCACCCATTTGCCGTCCTTGATCTCGACCATGACGCGAGCGCGCTTGTCCAGGCCGGAGTGGTCGGTGGGGGTCATGTTGAAGACGCCCGCGTTGGCCGGCAATTCCTTCACATTCTCGAGCGCATCGCGCAGGGCGATACGAAAGTCCACCGTGCCCGGTTTGGCCTTCTTGGCCGCTTCGGGTATGGCGCGCTCCAGCAATAGCAAAACGTCGTAGGCCTGGGCGGAGAAGTTGGAGCGGGAATTCTTGCCGAACTTTGCTTCATACATCGGCACGAACTTGGCGCTGGCCGCCTTGGTGGGGTAGTCGTCGGGTAATTGTTCCCACACTAGATTGGGACCGACCGGCAGGAATCCGCCGTTCAACGCCTTGCCGCCCACACGCAAAAAGTCGTCTGTCGCGGCGCCGTGGGTTTGGTAGATGAGGCCTTTGTAGCCGCGCTCGACCAGTGTTGCGTGCGGCAGTGCGACGGGTGTGCCAGACCCCACCACCAGCACGGCGTCGGGGTGGCCGGCCATGACGCGCAGCACTTGTCCTGTTACGCTGCTGTCTTTCGGGTTGAAGCGCTCGACTGCCTGCAGCTTCATGCCGTGCTTTTCCATCAGAGGCTTGATTTCGTTGAGCCAGCCGTCGCCATAGGCATCGCCGAAGCCAATGAAACCCACGGTCTTGACCCTCTTGCTGGCCATGTGATCGATAACGGCCTGTGCCATGAGCGAATCGTTGGCCGCCGTCTTGAAGACCCACTTGCGTTTGTCGTCCATAGGCTGGACGATGCGCGCCGAGGCGCCCAGCGCGATCAGCGGCGTTTGCGAGCCGGCAACGGCTTCGATGATGGCCAGCGACTGCGGCGATGTGGATGAGCCGACGATCAGGTCAACTTTCTCTCCAAGAAACTGCTTGGCGTTTTTGACCGAATTGGTGATGTCGCTGGCGTCGTCCAGAAACTTGAAGTCGACGTCATAGCCGGCGATTTTTTTGGGAAACAGGCTCACAGCGTTACGCACGCCTGTGCCCAGAATGGCTGCTGGACCAGTGGTGGGGGCGGTAACTCCAACATGAATGGTTTGCGCCTGTGCGCCAGCACCAAAGGCGGCAAACGCAAACGTTGTCGACGCGCAAATGGCAAGCAAAGTGTGTTTCATAGGGTTCTCTCCTTTGGGCAAATTTATAAATTACGAATATGTAAGTTTTTGATCTATTTACAAGAAAACCGCCCCACCATCGACGGCAATGGTTTGGCCGGTAATAAAGCCAGCCTGTTCCGAGACCAGAAAATCGATGGCGCCGGCCACATCTTCGGGACTTCCGGAGCGCTTGATGCATTGCATTGCTTCAATCTCGTCGAAGTGGGACTGTTGCACCACTTGAGTCGCTACGTTGGTTCGCGTCAAGCTGGGCATCAGCGCATTGACCGTGATTCCATATGCGCCCAGCTCGCGAGCCATGGATCGCGTCATTCCGATCAGCGCGGACTTGGACGTGACATAGTGCAGGAAATACGGCCGGGCAAGCCCTACGGTGTTGGAGGAAATGCTGATGATGCGTCCCCATCCGGCCTCCCGCATCTGGATGGAGGCGGCCTTGGCCGCAAAGAAGGCGCCGGAGACGTTGACCCTTAGTACGGTTTCCCATTCGGATGCCGAAATTTCATCCATCGGCTTGCGGGAAAGCGTTGAAAAGACGGCGGCGTTATTGACCAGTATCTCCACTTTGCCAAGGTCGCGCGCCACTTGGGCGAACGCCGATGCCACCATATCGTGATTGCTTACATCGACTTCGTACGCCTTGCATACTTTGCCGGTAGCGGCGAGAACCTTGGCCGCCGCTGTGGCGGATGCCTCGTTTATATCGAACAGGGCCACGCGATGCCCCGCATCGAGCAGCTTGCAGGAAATTTCAAGGCCTATGCCTTGGGCGCCCCCGGTAACAACCGCGGTTCGTGTAGGTGTTTGCATGGTGTTCATCGTGGCGGGCATGTTTGGTTTTTGCTGGCTGGAGGGACGACAGCTTCCGAAATCGACTTGGTGGTGAGGTAGGCCTCCAGTCCTTCGATGCCGTTCTCGGCGCCGTGGCCGCTGTCCTTGATGCCGGAGAACGGTGCATCGACCCGGGAAATCATGAAGGTGTTGAACGCCAGCATGCCCGCTTCGATACGGTCTTTGAACAGCCGCGTACGGAATACATCGTTGGTGAATACATAAGCCGCCAGGGCGAACGGCAGACGGTTGGCTTCGTCGATGACCTCTTCCGTCGTGTCGAAGGGATTGATCAGCGCTACGGGCCCGAAGGGCTCTTCGGACATGATCCGCGCTTCTTGAGGAACGCCGGAAAGAACCGTGGGCTCATAGAAGAAGCCCGGGCCGTCGATGTAGCTTCCGCCACACTCCAGATGAGCGCCGCAGCCGACCGCCTCTTCGATCAAGGCGTGAACCGATGATCGGCGCCGTTCGTGGATCATCGGCCCCATATCGGTGGCCTCGTCCAACCCGTCGCCGACCCGCAAGGCTGCCGTGGCATTCCGGAAAGCCTGGACGAAAGCGTTGAAGGCGGGGCGCTCCACAAAAAATCGGGTCGGCGCCACGCATACCTGACCCGCATTACGGAACTTGCTGGCCACCGCCATTTCGGCAGCGGCTTGCACGTCGGTATCCGCGCAAACAACGACAGGCGCATGACCGCCCAGCTCCATCGTCGTGCG
>Ga0164242_10003395_pt1 | contig 18216 bp, 16 predicted proteins | sample OricomgcompostMG_FD_108783 | JGI IMG/M metagenome (GOLD analysis project Ga0164242, IMG submission 108783) | Miracle-Growth compost microbial communities from Emeryville, California, USA - Original compost - Miracle growth compost (MG) ... | reverse complement strand
TGCAGATGCTCGATCAATGCGACGGTAGCGAAGACTTAGCCGTCTACTTCGGCGTCGAAAACAGCGACATCCAGGCCCGGAAGAAAAAATACAATTTTCCTTTCGGTTTTGCGGAGCTGACCGACCTGTTGTCGATGCACGTTCACCAGGCGCCCTGGTCGAAAGGCATGATCTGGATTGCGGGCCCCGAGTCGGTCGATCCGAAGTTTCAAGTTCCGCTTTGGACGAACTACGAAGGCGCGCCGCTGGAGATGTTGCTTTTGCACGAGATGGGCCACGTCTTCGGCAACCAGCACATCGACGGCACCGTGATGAGCGCCGACATCGGACAGTTCTTGGAAGGAAAAACGGATATCTCGAAGCGAGGAACGTCATTCGCCCAATTCGATCCGCTTAACCTTCAAATTGATCGCAATCGGTATCTGGTCTTCGTGCCCGAGCTAGGCTTCGACTTGCCGTTCGCCCCCAAGGCCGCGAGCTGTGCGCCTTACGATGACGACTGCATCAACCGCAACCGTCCGCTTTACGAGATGGTTTACAAAGACCTGACCGGGCTCGACCTGCAATCGAGCCACTTTGACGCCCATTTTTCAAAAGCGTCGTTCGACCTTCCGACCGATCCGCGCGCGAAACAGTCGTTGTTGCAACTCCTGCCCTCCGTCTTATCGCTCAATGCCGACGGCATGAATCTCGATCTGAACTTCGCGCCCGTGTCGATCTTAAACGACACCCCGTCGGGTCAGGCGTTTCAAGAAGGCTGTAGCCGCGACAAAGAATTCTCCAGCAACCAGATCAGTATTTACGGCTATCTGAAAAACCCCGAGATCACGCCCAAACCGATGGTCCTGAACATCAACTCGGGCTTAGGCCGCGTGGAGCTGATCGATCCGAATTATTCGGGTGAAAGCGCGTACTGTAAATTCTATACCGATATCGGAATGCCGTGCGTGCTCCTCTCGCTGGATTTCAATCAGCTGCGATCGACCTTGCATGAAGAGGCGCCTCAATGAATTGAACCTGGCTCGCTCCTCGGCTGAGTCATTTCAAGTCTAGTGCAACCTTTCCGTTCAGCTTTTCTTATTCAATGCCCCACAGAGCAAGCGTTTCTTTTTCTTGCAGCCGATTCGTCACCTTCTTGTAGCGGGCGCCGGCCTTGCCCTCGACTTCGCGTTTGCACTCATCCCAGGTCGCATGGCGTTTCAACACGCCTCCGACATAACTTAAATACACGGGCGCGAAGGGTGCGCCCGTTTGAATTTGAATCGGATACTTCGACAAAGGGCCTTCATACAAATCGACCGCTTCTTTACGCGAATACTTCACCGCGATCTGATCCGCGCGTTCGTTCGCATCGTTGCCTGCATGGCCTTTGACCAGTTCGTACTCGATCGTAAACCCGATCTGGCGAAACAAATCGAGGCCCTTGGCGATCTTTTCCCAGATCTCTTGATTTTTGACCTCTCCGCCGGCTGCAGTCTTCCAACCGTTTCGTTTCCAGGCGTGAATGTATTTTTCGGCGCCGTCGAGGACGTACTTCGAGTCTGAAATCGCGTGCAGAATTTTGTTCCCGACCTCGGCCGTCCGGCCTTCGCCGGCCTCCGTCGAAGGCTTCGCCCGGCGGTAAACCTCTTGCAAACCCCGATAAAAGCCCATCAACTCCATGCGATTGTTCGTGCTCTCGGTTTCGCTCCCGCCGAATTCGATCACGTGCTCGGACGGAGTAACGACGATCAACCCCCATCCGCCCGGGCCGGGGTTTTTCATGCAGGCACCGTCGCTGACCAGGTAGTAGGAGCGGCTCATGCGCGGGCTGCTCCCTGCAGTTGCGAAGTGATATCTTCCGCCCCCACCCGCGTCTGCGGTTCGGTCGCATGCAGGGCCTGGCCCTGGGCCACGCGCTCATAGAGCGATAAATATTTTTTCGTCATCGCCACTTGATCAAAATGCGCAAGCACCCAATCGCGGCACTCCTTCGCCGACGGGACGGCAATCTGCCCGGTCAACGCCCGTTTCCAATCGTCTTCCGAGCGCATCAGGCATTGGGGCGCGAACTCCAGCACCTCGGGCACCGATCCGTAAGGATGCGCAAAGACCGGAGTCCCGCTGACCAGGCTTTCAGTCATGACGATGCCGAAGGGTTCGTTCCAGAGGAGCGGAAACAGAAATGCGCGTCCTTCAAGCAAAAACCGGGCTTTTTGCGCCTGATCGACCGAGCCGACCCATTTCCAGTCACGACCGAGGCCTCGCCGGATCGCCGTCGTCGCGCGAAGCGAGTACGGGCGGTCACCGCCCGCGATCCATAAATTTTGTTTAAATTGGCGCGCGTACCGGACGGCGCCCTTTAAATTTTTTACCCGCCACGAGGTTTTCGACAAAAACAAATACCGATTCGCGCGCGCGCGATCGCTGAACGAAAGCTCGTCGGGGTCGAGGCCATTATAAACAAACTCAGTCGCTCCATGGCGTTCGGCGTGATTGCGGCTCACGAACACCGTATTGCGGTGAAACTTCTCGCCCATTTGGCCATTGCCCTGAATGGTGACGAGCACCTTTTCGCGAAACGCTTCGTAAAGCTCGGGCCCTGGCTTCGAAAACCCATGAAGCACGTCGAACTCGCCCGCGCACCGAACCCAGTCTTGCGGATCGGTCAGGCAGCCGATCCCATCCGGCATCGAACTCCCCGGAGCCGCCGCCACTGAGACCTCGTGCCCAAGCCGGGCCAGCGTCTTCGCCAGCCACATCACCACCCGCTCGGTACCGCCGTATTGGATCACCGGCAGCTTGACCGGGTGATAAATCAAAACTTTCATCGTGTTACGAGCCTACCATAGATTCACTTTAACGCGTGTGCGAAACGAAAAGGTGAGGCTCACCCTTTGCTTTGACACTTCGATGACAAATGCCCCGCCGACTTGGGGTAGCGTATTGGTCAGGATAGAAGCGGAAACGAGGATATGGCAGAAGCAGGGGTAAACCCCATTGAAATTGACGAGTTGATGATTGCGGAGTGGGGCCCCCATTCCGAAGTCGCCTCCGTTTCGAGCGACTCTGTGTTAGAGATCCGCACCTGCCAAAGAACTCTGTTGATCGGCTCGAATTCCCGCCCTTTTCCAACTCCTACCCGCGCCCGCCGAACTTTCGAAGGCGCCCAAGCCTATCAGTTTTTATTGCGATTCGCCTGCGGGCTGGAGAGCGAAATCAAGGGCGAAACCGACGTGTTCGGCCAAGTCAAAACCGCGTTCAAAACGCTCGAAGCGCAGTCGCCGGCGCTCTTCAGGCTTTTTCAGCCGATTTTTCTGAAATTGCTCGAAGACACGAAAGACATTCGCGCGCATTACCTTCAAGGCATCGGCGGCAATACCTACGGGGCTCTGGCCCGCCGGATTTTGAATCCCACCGCCGAAGACCGTGTGGTGATCTTGGGCGCAGGCCAGATTTCTAAAAGCATTGCCCCGTATTTCGCCGAATTTCATCTGAAGATTTGGAATCGCACCGAGAATCGCCTGCAAGAGCTTGCGCAAGAGCTGACCCTCCGAGGCTATTCGGACGTCGATCTGGTTCGTTCGCACGAGGCGCTCGTCTCGGCGATCCGCGAAGCGACGATCGTCATCCTGGCGACCCCGATGGGCGCCGAAACCGATACCTTCGTGCTCTCGCTCATTCAGTCGGTCAATCCGAAGGCCAAGATCCTTCATCTGGGCGGCCAAGCCCAGCAAGCAGGCGCCTTCCGGTCGCACTCGGCATTCTGGTCGCTCAGCGATCTGTTTACGATCGAAAAAGAACAAAATTTACTCAGAGAAAAGCAAGTCCAGCGGGCCATGAACGCCTGCCACCATCGCGCGATCTTAAGAACGATGTCGCGTTCGATTCATCTGGCCCATGGCTGGGAAGACTTGGCTCTCTTTTATTAAGTTTATGAACAAACGAAATCTTAAACTGGGGACGCGCAAGTCGCTGCTGGCGTGGGCCCAAAGCTCGTGGGTGGCCCGCGCGCTCGAAAAGGCGCATCCCGGACTCACGGTCGAACTCGTGGGGATCGAAACCCAAGGCGATAAAATTCTCGATAAACCCTTAAGCCAGATCGACGGAAAAGAATTTTTTACGGCCGAACTCGATCATGCCCTGATTCGAGGCGACGTCGACCTGACCGTCCACTCGATGAAGGACTTAAGCCTGGATCGTCCGCCACAAATGAAGCTTGCCGCGACCCCGAAGCGCGAACTTCAGCAGGATGTCGTGATTTTTCACGAGACGGTGATGGAGCGGTTAAAAAAGGGCGAAGAGATCCGCGTCGGTACCTCATCCCCACGCCGGCTGACCCTGATCCCCGATTTTTTGCGAAACGCGCTTCCGCGTTTTTCGCCCACGCAATCGCCGCGCTTAAGGTTCGTCGAAATCCGGGGGAACGTGAACACCCGCCTGGCCCGCATCCACGAACCCGAGTCGAGCGACCGGAAACTCGATGCCGTCGTGCTGGCCTTCGCGGGTCTGGAGCGTCTGGCGATCGACGAAAAAGGCGGCCTCGAACTCGCAAAGCTTTTTCAAAATACGAAGACGATGATCCTTCCACTCAAAGAATGCCCGAGTGCTCCCGCCCAAGGCGCGCTGGCGATCGAGGCGCGAAGCGATCGACCCGAAATTTTATCACTGATTCAGGCCTTGCATGACCCCGAGACGTTAAAAACCGTAGCAGCCGAACGCTCCGTTTTGAAAGAATGGGGAGGCGGCTGCCATCAAAAACTCGGTGCCAGCGCCGTCGACGGCGACCTTTACATCAAGGGCGAAAAACCTTCGGGCGAATCCGTCAGCCAAATCCGCGCGTATTCTTCGGCACCCGCAGGCAAATCCCCCTCGCCCGAGTTTACCCGCATCGAGGCCGCCGACGTGTTTCGCTTCGAACCCAAGGCGCTGTCTTCGGAAGAATCGGCGATTCTCGATCATACCGATCTCGCTTTCGTCGCTCACTCGCGCGCGTTTGATTTTCTCGGTCAAAAAGACCGCCTCTCTTTGAAACGCGTTTGGGTTTCAGGCACCAAAAGCTGGTTCAAATTGGCCCTGGCCGGCGTGTGGGTCGAAGCCTCGCTCGAAGGCAAGGGGTTAGAGAGCCTGGCCCCGTTTCGCGCAAAAAAACTTCTCAAAATCGGCGACCGACCGTTTGCTCTCTTGACCCATGCCGAAAGCCGCGAGCTGACTCCCCCCGGCCCCGGCATCGAGCCCGTCGCGACTTATCGACACGAATTTCAAAAAATCCCCCAGAAGGCGCTCGATTCCGACCGTCTTTACTGGACTTCAGGCTTACCCTTTCAGGCGGTTTGGAGTAGATTAAATGCCGATCAGCAAAAGAGCTTTTTCAAAAAAACCCATGCCTGCGGACCCGGTAAAACCGCGGGTGTTTTGAAGGCGCACGGAATCGATCCGGTGCTCTTTCGTGAATGAGGAATCCCACATGTATTCCATCTCGAACCGCCGCACGCGTTTAAACCCGATCATCCGCGATCTCACGAAGCAGATCGTCGTCTCGCCGGACAAGTTGATCCAACCCCTCTTTGCCGTCGAGGGCATCCGCGACCGCGAGACCATTCCCGGCCTGACCGGCGTGTATCGCGACACCCCGACGACGCTCTTAAAACAAGTCGAAAGCGATCTCGAAAAAGGCGTGAAGAGTTTTCTGCTCTTCGGCGTGCCGACCGCGAAGGGCGATACGAAATTCGATTACGACTTCACCGCCCGGCAACTGGCTTCGATCAAAAAGCAATTCGGGAGCGATCTGTTCCTTTCGGTCGACGTATGCCTTTGTTCTTCGACCACACACGGTCATTGCGGCGTCTTGAACGATTCGATGGATCACGTGATCAACGACAAAACGGTCGAAGCGCTGGCCCAAGCGTCGCTCGCCTACGCCCAGGCCGGGGCCGATTGCGTTGCTCCAAGTGACATGATGGATCATCGCATCCGCGCCATCCGCGAAACCCTCGATGCGAACGCGCTCGAAAAGACACTGATCATGAGCTATTCCGCGAAATTTAATTCCGGCTTCTACGGCCCTTTCCGCGTGGCGGCCGATTCGGCACCGAAGGGCGAAATCAAAATCAAAGACCGGGCCACCTACCAGATTGACCCCGCGAACCCGAGCGACGCCTACCGTTCAAGCATCCGCGACGCCGAAGAAGGCGCCGACATTCTGATGGTCAAGCCCGGCCTTCCGTATCTCGACATCCTGAAAGAATTGTCGACGCAAATTCCGCTGCCGTGGGCGGTCTACGAAGTGAGCGGCGAATTCGCGGCGATTGAAGTCATGGCCGAAAAAGGCCTCGTCAACAAAGAGCGGGCGCATGTCGAGTCTTGGACGGCGTTTTTCCGCGCCGGAGCACAAATGGTGATTACTTACGGAGCCCGATCGGCAAAGGAATGGTTGAAATGAAATCTGCTGAATTATTTGAACGCGCTAAAAAAGTTTCTCCGGGCGGAGTCCACTCCCCCGTTCGCGGTTTTCGCGGGGTCGGCGGCACGCCGGTTTTCGTCGAATCGGCGAAAGGGGTCCGACTCACCGACGTCGAAGGCAAAGAATACATCGATTTTTGTCTTTCGTGGGGGCCATTGCTCTTTGGGCACCAAGACCCTGAAATCGGCGACGCCGTAAAATCGGCGCTCGCAAGGGGTTGGTCGTACGGAACGGCCGAGCGCTATTCGCTCGAATTCGCCGAAGATTTGATCAAAGCCCTTCCGCACGTCGATCAAGTTCGCTTCGTCAACTCCGGCACCGAAGCCGTGATGTCGGCCCTTCGAGTCGCGCGCGGGTACACGAAACGCGATCTCGTTCTCAAGTTCGACGGCTGCTATCACGGCCACGTCGATTCTTTGCTCGTGCGTGCGGGTTCGGGGTTGGCTGAAATGGCATCGCCCGACAGTGCCGGTATTTCGACCAAAACCGCGTCCGAAACCCTGGTCTGTCCGCTCGACGACGAAGCGGCACTCGAAGCAGCCTTTCAAGCCCGTGGCCAAGAAATCGCGGCTGTGATTATCGAAGCGCTTCCGGCCAACAATGGTCTGCTGATTCAACGTCCTGAGTTTCTGAAAAAAGTTTCCGAGCTTTGCAAAAAGCACGGAAGCGTCCTCATCTTCGACGAAGTGATCTCGGGCTTTCGCGTGGGATTAGGCGGAATGGCCGAACAAACCGGCATCACGCCCGATCTCGTGACTTACGGAAAGATCATCGGCGGCGGCTTCCCTGTCGGCGCTTACGGCGGAAAAAAGGCGATCATGGAAATGGTTGCGCCCGTGGGCCCGGTCTACCAGGCGGGCACCCTTTCGGCAAACCCGGTCGCCATGGCCGCAGGCCACGCGATGCTGAAAAAAATCGTGCGCGAAAACCCTTATCCGAAACTAGCCGCTACGGGCGAATGGTTCGGGGGCGAGTTGCAAAAGCTTGCGACTCAACACCTCTCGGCTCCTCTTCATCTGCAAAGCTTAGGCTCCGTCAGCTGGATGGTCTGCCACTCGAAAGGCAAACCCGTCCGCCGCATCGACGACATCCCGGCTGAACAAAAAGCGACTTATGCGCAGATTTTTCACGGATTCCTCAATCACGGCATCTACTTCGCCCCAAGTGGTTATGAAGTGGCGTTCTTAAGCACGGCCCACACGAAGGCCGATCTTGAACAAGTGCTCGCGGCGGCTCCGGCCGTCTTCAAAGGGGTTCGCTAGGGCCATGGGCAAGGGCGATTTCATCCGCAATCCCGACCGTCGGGTCAAGCTCCTTGTCGCCATCCAGTGCATCTGGGCTGCGACCTTGATCGTCTTGGCCCTGTGGTGGGGGACCCTTCTGCGCCAGCAGAGTGATGAGATCGCAACCCTCCAAGCCCAGCTCGGAGTACCGAGCTCGCAAGTTCAACCGAGGCTCGATCGAGTCGAGCGGATGATCAGCGGCGAATCGGGTACGTTTGTGCTGCTGATTCTGGTCGCCAATGGAATTCTGTTCTGGCTTTTCTTGCGCGACTCGCGCCGATCGAAAAGCCTTCAGGCTTTTTTCGCGTCGATGACCCACGAGCTTCGTACGCCTTTGACCAGCATCAAACTTCAGGCCGAAGCGCTTCGCGATATCGAAGACAATCCGAAGCACGGCCCTTTCATCCGCCGTTTGCTCGAAGACGTCGAGCGATTAGAGGGCCAAGTCCAACGCGCGCTCGAATTGGCCCGCATCGAAGCCGGCGGAGCGATCCAGACGCAATCCGTTCCGTTAAAAAACTTCATTCACCACAAGATCCTGCCGCAATATTCAAACGTCGATGACCGCCTTCAAATCGAAACCCGGCTTGATCCCGGGTTCGTGGTCGCCGATCCGACGGCGCTGAACGTAATTTTCCGTAATCTGCTCGATAATGCGCTCAAATATTCGACCTCGCAGCCGACCTTGATCTCGATCCACGGCGAATTGAAGGACGGTTTTTACTTTATCGAAGTCACCCATCGCAATTCGCGCTTTGAAGGCGATCGCGAATCGCTCGGAAAACTTTTTTACCGGGGCAGCAACTCGCAGGGCGCGGGCGTAGGGCTTTACCTCATCCAAACCCTCATGAACAAAATGAACGGACGGACGGAATTTGCGCCGTCGAACGGAGCCTTCATCACCCACTTAACCTTCACGGGCGACGGCGAAGGAGAAACCTCGGCATGAGTCATTCACTGCTTCTGCTCGAAGACGAAGTCAACGTCGGATCGACGGTCAAAGACCGCCTGACGATCGAAGGCTATACCGTGACGTGGGCTCAGCGAATCTCAGAGGCGCGCTCGGCGCTTCAATCTCAATCCTTCGCCTTGGCGCTTTTGGACGTGAACCTTCCGGACGGAAGCGGCTTCGACATCGGCCGCCTCATCCGCCAAAAATATCCGTCGATGGCGGTCGTTTTCTTGACTGCGGCAGGAACCCCCGAGGATCGCATCCACGGCCTGGAATTGGGCGCCGAAGATTACATCGTCAAGCCCTTCCACTTTAAAGAACTCCTTTTGCGCGTGCAGAACGCCATGAAGCGCATTCAGTTCATCAAAGAAAACGTCGCCCACGATTCCGAGCTCCAAATCGGCCGTGCCGTCGTTTACTTCAACCAGTACGAAATCGCCGTCGACGGCGAAAAACACCACCTCTCGCACAAAGAGTGCGCGCTGTTGAAGCTACTTTACGAAAAACGCGGACAAGTCGTCAGTCGCGACGAAATTCTGGACGTCGTTTGGAGCGAAGACGAATACCCAACTCCTCGGACAATCGATAACTTTGTTTTGCGTCTTCGCAAACTCATCGAACCCGATGCCAACACGCCTTCCGTGATCCGCAGCGTTCGCGGAATCGGTTACCTCATGGAGCGAGAATCATGACGCTTTACCTCGACGCCGTTTTAAAAAGAAATACCCGTCGCCCACCCGTCTGGTTCATGCGCCAGGCCGGTCGGTATCACGCCCACTACCAAGGGATGAAACAACGCCATTCGTTCATGGAATTGTGCAAAATCCCGGAAGCCGCAACCGAAGTCACGATGGGCCCGATCGACGATTTCGATTTCGACGCCGCGATTTTGTTCTCGGATTTGCTGTTTCCGCTCGAAGTCCTGGGGATGGGGCTCGATTATGCGCCCGGCCCGAAGCTCGAATGGCATTTGACCGAACCGTCTCTGCTTTCGCGCCTGAACCCACAAAAAAAATCGCCCGAGGCTCTTGTCCGCGAAATCGGATACCAGGGCCAGGCGCTTTCGATGATTCGCTCCAAACTCAGCCCCGAAAAATCGCTTCTGGGGTTCGTGGGGGGTCCGCTTACGCTTTTTTATTATGCTGCCGAGGGGTCGCACCAAGGCAAACTTCAAAACGCGCAACGCGGTCTGACCGACGGCCGTTATGACGGCTTTTTTAAAGTGCTTGCCCCGCTTTTGATCGAGAACCTAAGCCTGCAAGCACGCTCGGGCGCCGATGCGATCGCGATCATGGATACCTGTGCGGGCGAAGTCAGCCCCGAGCTTTACCGAGAAATCGTCGTGCCGAGCCTGCGTGAGGTCATGACCCAATTCCGCGCGCGCCATCCCAAGACTCCACTCGTTTATTACTCGAAGGGCACCGGCCCCGAGCACTGGCAACACTTGGAAGGCCTTCCGTTCGAAGGTTTGGGCATCGACTGGCGTTCGGACTTAAGTCAAGTTTTGCGGGATTGGGGGCATCGCTGGTCGATCCAAGGTAATTTCGATCCGAATTTGCTTTCGCAACCCGAAGCGGTTTGCCGCCCCGAGATCGAAAAATTCTTCGCCCCGATTTTAAAGCTTCCGCGCGAAACACTGAAGGGCTGGGTCTGCGGCTTGGGCCACGGCGTTTTGCAAACCACGCCCGAAGCCAACGTCCGGCAGTTCCTGAAGTATCAGAGAGAGGTGTTTTCATCATGAACGGCGATCTTCTTCGCAAATACAACGTCCCCGGGCCGCGCTACACCAGTTATCCCACCGTCCCGTATTGGGATCACGCTCCCACCGTCGAAGAATGGATTCGCGAGCTGAAAAACGCGTTCTTCCAAGCCGAGGCGCAAGACATGGGTGCCGCGATTTACCTCCACATCCCTTTCTGCGAATCGCTCTGCACGTATTGCGGGTGCAACACGCGAATCACGCGCAATCACGCCGTCGCCGAGCCCTATCTGAAAACTCTTTTTCGTGAATTCGAACTTTACCGAGAAAAATTGGGCCTTCAACGAAAGATCCGCTTAAGCGAGCTGCATTTGGGCGGAGGCACTCCGACCTTTCTTTCTCCGGAAGAGCTGAATCTGCTTTTGGGCGGCATCTTCGAGCATTGCGAGACTCACCCGAACCACGAACTTTCGCTCGAAGTCGACCCGCGGGTCACTCGCCGTGAACACCTCGAAGTGCTTCGCCGGTTCGGTTTTCGCCGTATCAGTCTCGGCATTCAGGATTTCGACCCCGCCGTTCAAGATATCGTTCATCGGGTTCAATCCGTCGAACAGGTCCGCAAGTTGACCGACGAGGCACGCACACTCGGGTTCAACAGCATCAACTACGACCTGATCTACGGCCTTCCGCTTCAGACCATGGCGAGCGTCGAAGATACCATTACCCAAGTCGTCGACCTGAAACCTGATCGCATCGCCTTTTACGCCTACGCGCACGTGCCCTGGATCAAACCCGGTCAACGGCGCTTCACCGAGGCCGACCTTCCGTCGGGCGATCAAAAACGCGCGCTCTACGAACGAGGCCGCGAGTTGCTCGAAAACGCGGGATACGCCGAGATCGGAATGGATCACTTCGCGCTCAAAAGCGACTCTTTGTATTCGGCCGTTCAACGGGGCGAGCTCCATCGAAACTTCATGGGCTACACCGCCCGGAACGTTTCGCCGATCCTGGCCTTGGGCGTGTCGTCGATCGGCGATGCATGGACGGCGTTTGCGCAAAACGAAAAGCTGCTTGAGACCTACGTCGACCGGGTAAACGCGGGCGAAATTCCGATTGCACGCGGTCATTTGTTGAATGCCGAAGATCTGATCCTGCGCAGGCACATCTTAAACCTGATGACCCGCCTGAAAACGGATTGGACCGACGACCGCGAAAAAATTCCGTTCTTGGCTGACATTCCAGCCAAACTGGCGGAATTCGAAAAAGACGGATTGCTCGAACTGAACGGCACTGCCTGCACGGTGAAAGAAGAAGGCCGCGCCTTTTTACGAAACATCTGTATGGCATTCGACGCAAGGCTCGCGCGGAAGGCGCCCGAAACGCGACTCTTTTCGCAGACGGTATGATCGGCTCGCTCGACCCTCGAAAAAAAAAGGTCTCGATCGTGGGTGCCGGTATCAGCGGGCTTCTCGTCGGTTATGAGCTGAAGAAGCGCGGCTTTGACGTTCAAATCTTTGAGGCCTCGTCGCGGGCAGGCGGGCTTTTACGCACTCAAAAAACTTTTTTTGGCCCGAGCGAAAAAGCGGCCCACAGTATTCTCGTTACGCCCGAGGTCCAGAAGTTTTTTGACGAGCTTGGGGTGCCTCTCTTGGCGGTTTCTCGCAAGGCCAAGGCTCGGTTCATCGTTCGCAATCGAAAGATGCGGCGGATGCCACTGACTCCGCTTGAAGCGCTTCAAACCGCGATCCGTGTTTTTTCAAAACCTCGATTGACACTCCCTCCGTCCGCCTCGCTCGCCGAGTGGTGCGATGCTTACTTAGGAGCACCCGCCCGGAAATACCTTCTCTCGCCTTTCGTGACCGGAATTTTCGCCTGCACGCCGGAAGAACTGAACGCGAAAATCAGTTTTCCGAAACTCGTCCCGACCGATCCGCGCGTCTCGCTGTTTCGCTGGATGAAAAGCAAGCCAAGTCATGCTCGTCGCGCGAAGCCCCAAGTCATGGCTCCCGCGAAGGGCATGCAATCTTTGGTCGACGCCTTGACGGCTCAGCTTCAGAACGAAATTCATTTCAATTCGCCGATCGAAAAGCTGAACCTCGACTCGGACGAAAACTGGATCCTGACCGTTCCCGCACCCATACTAGCCTCGTTGATCGCGCCCTGGGACGAGCGCTCGGCGCTGGCACTTCGACAAGTGCGCTACAGCCCGCTCGTCAGCGTTTCGATTTTCTACCGCGACGAGGATTTTCAAGGCGGGCCTCCGCGGGGAATCGGGGTTTTGATTCCGAGGGGCGAAGGCTATCGCATCTTAGGCTGTCTGTTTAATTCGAGCGCCTTTCCTTCGCGGGCGCAAAAGGGGTTCGTTTCACTGACCACGATGATCGGCGGAAGCTCCGATTCCGACGCGCTTCAGTTGAGTGACGACGAAATCGGCGCGCTCGTCGATCGCGAGCTTCGCGCCTTACTCGGTGCTCGCAAGGCCCCCGCTCATGTTGAAATCGTGCGCTGGCCGCAAGCCATCCCGGTCTATTCCAACGAACTCAAAGCGGCACAGGAAGTCCTCCAAGAAGGATTCTGCGCAGTCCCGGGGCGCCTCGTTTTTTCGAATTTCTCGAAAGAAGTCTCGATTCGAGGAATGATTGAAACACTGCTTAAAATATAACTCGTCGCATTAACTACAGCCACCTCTCATTAGTAGAACTTGACGACATTCAATCTTTTTACTGATAGTTTCGTTTGTCATTTTCGCCCCGATTCGCTAATCCTTGGGCCAAGTTTTTGGAACCAGACCAAAGGGGGAAGTCCAATGATCCGATCCAATCCGTTTCTTTCCGTGAGTGTTTTTTCGGTGGTTGCTCTGGCAGGAGCCGCTCTGTACGGAACTCCGGCAGTCGCGCAAAATTTCGACAACTCAGATGACATCGTTTCGGTGAGCGTTCGAGACGTCACTCCGGAATATGCTTCGCAATACAATGCCGAGTACGCTTCACTGCCTTCGATTCTTCCGACTCCGACGCCGGCAAAAAAACCGGGCTCCGACGACGATCTTCCTCCTCGTCCTTTACCCATGCCTTTGCCAGGCACGATCGGCGGCAAAACTCCGACTACGACTCCCGGTTCGAAACCGACGACCGGCACTTCAATCGGCCAAGTGGGTGGCAAAATCGACATCGGCAAAATCATCGAGATCGGCGAAAAAGTTTGGGACTTCGTGATCAACAATAAACCAAGCGCCGATTACAAACCTTTAAGCGGCGACGTCGTTCCGAGCGGGATCACGAGCTGGACTCAATTGCGTTGGCAAAAGGGCGACGTGGTCTCGAAAGTCTACCGCGTTGAATTCAAGAACATCTTCGGCGGCGTCGCCGGTAGCTTTGACTATCGAGTCAGCTACATCTTCGGCGGCAGCTATCAAGGAAAAGGGAAATTTATCGGCCGAATTTCGGTCGTCCCGGGGAACATTCAGCTCCACACGGATCGCTCTTTTACGTTCCATGCCGAGCTGTCGGCGCCCATGAACTTCGGCACCGAAACCGATCCGATTGCGGCCACTCAATTGCTCATCACCTGGTCGACGCCGACCACGACCCGCTATCAGATGAATTCCGCGGAATATCTGATCTACGGCGACGGAGACTTCCAAGACCTCACCAATGGAACCGCACAATAATTCGCCACAGGATTACGATCCGAATGCGGCAGCCGATCCCAACGCGGGAATTTACGGGCTGCCGTATTCTTTTGACGAGTCGAAGGTGATTTACCTTCCGGTCCCGTGGGAGGCCACGACCTCTTACGGCGGCGGAACCGTCTTCGGCCCCGAAGCGATCCTCAACGCGAGCGGACAGATCGACGTTTTTGACCTCGATGTTTCGGACCCCTATCGGCAGGGGCTTCATTGCCTTCCGATCGATCCCGAAATCGTCAAGCTGAACGATCAAGCGAATCGGCTGGCTCAGACCATTAAAGATGCCTACGGCCAGATCGACGATGCACCCGAACTGCAGGCGAATCTGAAAAAGGTGAACGAACTTTCGTCGGTCGTTAACGAATGGACCCGAAAGAACGTCGCTCGCATTCTGAAATCCCAAAAGATCCCGGCCATCATCGGGGGCGACCACTCGACTCCGTTCGGCGCCTTCGAGGCGGCGGCTGAGCATTTCGGTTCGATCGGAATCCTGCATTTCGACGCCCATTCCGATACCCGCAAAGCCTATCTCGGCTTCGAGCATTCGCATGCGTCAATCATGTTCAATGCCGCCACTCGCATCCCGGCCATTTCGCGTTTTGTTCAGGTCGGAATCCGCGATTTCTGCGACGAAGAATTTCAATTCATTCAATCCCAAGGCGATCGTTTTAAGGTCTTTTTCGACCCCGAGATCGTCGAGCATCGGCTCAGCGCCGCTCCGTTTTCGGAGCTAGCGAAAAAGGTCATCGAACCGCTGCCTGAAAAAGTTTGGGTCAGTTTCGACATCGACGGCCTCGACCCTCGTTATTGCCCGCATACCGGAACCCCCGTCCCCGGCGGTCTCGATTATACCGAAGCCGTTTACATAATCAAGATGCTAGCCCGTTCCGGCCGGAAAATCGTCGGGTTCGACGTCGTCGAGGTGGCGCCTACTCTCGATTCGAACGAACGGCCGATCGAAGTCCATCAAGCATCCGACGAGTGGGATGCGAACGTGGGAATGCGGTTGATTTACAAATTTTCGGCGCTGGCGCTCGCCTCCAATGGTCTTTCGGCGTGGAGAAATCCATAATTCAAATGCTCTTTCAGATTTATTTTTCGTCACCGCCCAGTTGTTTTACTTTTATTTTCCAAGGGGACGGCATCCTGCCTTGTCTTTCGATCGCCTCCGGCTTCAGAACCCCTTGAAAAATAAAAGTAAAACAACAGAATGGTACAAAATTAAATAGAATGATGAACGATGGGTAGTTTTATCCGAATATCATGAAGCGTGACGCTTCATCTGGCTTTGATGCTCATGAAGCATGTCGCTTCATCTGCTTTGATGCTCATGAAGCGTGCCGCTTCATGAGTGTCTGAATCTGAGCTTGCGCCTTCACGAGTTCGTTTTTGATTTTGTTTTTCTCGGCGTCGGCCTGAACGAGCTTCAACTTCATTTGCTCGGTTTCTTTCTTGTGCTGTTGCGCCACCTTTAACGTGTTTTCAACCTTCTTCTCAAGGTCTTCGATCAACGGGCCTGCACTCTGCGCCTCTTTCTCGGCCACGATCACCCGCTCTGAAAGAGTTTTAACCTTCACCTTTTCACCGTCCAACGCCCGTTGCAGCCGTTCGAGTTTTTTCGTCAGCTCTTCGATCTGCATTCCGCCGGCCGAAGTTTCCTTGTTGCTCATCACCTTCTCGCGATGTTGAATCTCGACGATCTTCTGTTCGAGCTCGCGATTTTCCTCTTTAATGGCTTTCAGTTGATCGTACATCTGAACCGCCTTTTCGCGGAAGGCATTGATCTGATTCGCCAACTCGACCTGAGAGCGGGTCTGCTCCTGCTTTTGAAGCTTATCGTTCAAAACGCGGACTTCCGATTGCCCCTTTTGAACCTGCAATTCCTTTTTATGCAGCAATTTTTCGAACATCTGGATCTTCTGCTGCAAAAGAGCGACCTCGCGGACCGCACGCAATTCGCGCTTCTTACAGGCCGCGACCACCTCTTTGACGTTCTCTTTCAGCTCAGCCTGTTCGGTCAACAGCTGCGATCGCATGTCTTCGACATAACGGCGACTGCGCTCTTGAATCCGTTCGTTTTCTTCATAACTGAGTTCTTCGAAGACGACCGAATCGTCGTCCTCGATCTTCGAATTGGATTTGAAATGACGGACGTCACTTTCCAACTCGCCCTTTTCGCGATCGACCACCACGCGGGCCCATTCGGTTTCATTCTGAAGGGACTCACCTTGAACGAAGAACTCGCCCGAACGATTCTGAGTCGCCTTGTTTTTATAAATTTCGCTGAGCCATTCTTGGTAGGGAAGATCCCCAAGTTCGGTATAACGAATACTTTCGGAGGTAATGGCCGGCAGATCGTCGATGAACACCAAAAAGGACGGATCTTGATGCGTGATCGACTCGGGCTTCAACGAACGGCAGACCCGCCATTCAATGAGATTCAACTTCGAATTGAAACGAACTTCCACGCGGTCTTTCGGATACAGCACCTTCTTGAGCAGCAAAGCGTCTTCCGAATTCAACCAGTACTGCGACAGCACCCGTTCGACCGAATCGGTATTTTCGAAAATGTCGTTTTCAAAACGGATGGCCGCAAGAATTTGCTGTTCTTCGATCGCAAATTCGAATTGGCTCAGTTTCGATTCTTCTTGCGGGTGGGCGAAGCTCAACAGCGCCTGGATCATGATTCTTAAATCGGAGACCGGCTTCGGCGGAAGCTCCGTCGATGCCGCACACCAAGCCGCGATCAAATCTGAGACGCGGCCGAAAGCGTGGTTTCCCAGAATTCCGGAGTGAAGGATCTCGACATTTTCTTCGACCGAATTGCCCAATCCGAGTTGTGGAGTCAGCTTCATGCCGCAAACCCCTCTTCGCCATAAATCGTCGGCGAACCCAACTTCGGAAGCCCGCGATAACGGACGAACGTCCGGATTCGGGCGGAAACCTTCCGTGCCCATTCATCCCCGACTCCTTCGAGCGCGTCGCACGAGACGGAACGATTTTGCGACAAAAGGATATTCAAGGCGCTCACCATGAGTTCCAATTCGGTTTTGGGATCATCCCACTCTTCACCCGTGACGGTTCGAACGTAAATATCGTTTCGTGCCTGCGTGAGCGCCGCAAAGTCGTGCCAGCCCAAGTGAGCCGCCATGAACACGAACGCGCCCGAAAGCATCAGCCCTAAATCGTGCCGAACCACGGCTTGTTCACGGGCCCAGACGATTTGTTCGGGGGTCAGCGGTTCGCAAAGCTCGTGTGCGAAGATCGCCATGAAGAAAGGCTCGACTTGCAATTCTTTGCCCCATAAAGGTGCGATCAATGAAAGCACCTCGTGAGAGATCTCGTAAGGCGCGGGCTTTAATCCTTCGATGCCGGACTGAAGCACGTTTTTCATTACGCGCGCCGCAGTCTGAAACTGAACCGAAAGCTGCACGAATTTGGGAATGTAGAACATTTCATAACGCTTTAAGCGTTCGAGTTCATCAGGCAGAAAAAAATCCAGGGGAGCCTTCACCGAGACGAGCTTGTGATTCAACCGCATCAATACGTACACGGGTGCCAACATCAATGAATACGGCTCAACGGTGTGAACCGGACATTGAATGAGGTCGTCGATCGACTCGGTAGATAGTTTTCTCTCGTCAAAAAGCATGACTCACCTTCTGACTCATCGGTCAGCCCCTCGATTTCATTGACGATGCGGCCTCGATTTCGCTGCATTTTTGCTGAAATCCGATTTTTTAGCCAAAGCGTTGACGTCCTCTCTCGATTACTTGACGTATTTTGAGGGGTTCCTTATGATGAAGTCATCAAATGGAAGGAACTTAAAACATGGGCAAAGGCAGAAAAACTCGTACCATCAAGATGAAAAACCGCAAAAATCAGGCTAAGAAAAAAGCCCGCACCAAAGCGAGAGCGAAAAAGAAATAAGATCCAAGGAATTTAAAATCGTTAAAAAGGACATCCTTCAAGGTGTCCTTTTTTTATTTTTGGGAAGTTGTTGAAAAACAAAAAGCCCACATCCAAATCGGATGTGGGCTTTTCTATCATGATCTCAACCTGAGGTTGAGATAAATAAATGGGGGCATCGAGCTATTTTGACACCGGGCTACCCCGGCACTATCGTCGCCGCAGATGAGCTTAACTTCTGAG
>Ga0164242_10003394_pt1 | contig 18217 bp, 20 predicted proteins | sample OricomgcompostMG_FD_108783 | JGI IMG/M metagenome (GOLD analysis project Ga0164242, IMG submission 108783) | Miracle-Growth compost microbial communities from Emeryville, California, USA - Original compost - Miracle growth compost (MG) ... | reverse complement strand
TAAGCACAGGACGTTTCATAATTCAGGTTCAGAGTCTATAACATTAGCAATCATTTATTTTTTGCGTTTGTTACGTATATAAAAACCCGGCGCTGATGGACTTTGTTGGTCGGGTTGGTTCTCTATCTCATTCACATCAACACACTCCACAATACATCTTTACAAAATTAGCCGAGTATGACGGCAGAAACACTTTCACTTGCCGGCAAGTTTGCCTTGGTTACCGGCTCTAGCAAGGAGGACGGTATTGGTGCCGCCATCGCGAGAGCTTTAGCTCGGAACGGCGCGGCCGTGGCTATCCATTACGTGTCAGAGAGCTCGAAGTTAAAGGCCGAGGGCGTTGCCGCGAACATTACCAAGGAGTTTGGAACCAAAACTACCGTGGTGCGAGGTGCTGTCGAGGAGGTCGGCACCGCTAAAACTATCGTTGAGAATACGCTCGAGGGTCTTAACACGGACCATATTGATATTCTCGGTATGTTCCGGAGGCCGGCCGGGTGCCTCAGACTTATTATCATCAAATAGAACAAAACTGACTTCGGATTTTCGATAGTCAATAACGCTGGAGGTGGGGAAAACAAAGCTTTGATGGAGATCACGCCGGAGCAACTCCAACACGAGTTCGCGTTGAATGTCTTTGGTACGATTTACCTGACGCAAGCCGTTGTCGAAGCGGGAAAGATGCCCAAAGGTGGACGCATTATCAATGTTAGCTCCATTGCTGCTAAGCTAGGCCTCGAGGGTGTCACGGTCTATTCTGCCGCGAAGGCAGCGCAGGATAGTTTAACTGCGTCGTTGGCTGGTGAGGTAAGCAAGATTCGGCACCTCTCCTCTGACACCTGTCGGAAGGTCGGTTCTCACAGAAATTTATAGCTTGGGAAAAGCCGTGGAATCACCGTTAATACGGTTGCACCCGGCCCGGTCCCGACATCGATGTCGAAGCCGTTTCTTGAAGAGCCTGATGGGTCTCCAAGCGCAATGCAGGTCGGTATGATTGCTATTACGCGAGCAGCAGCGCGCCTGGGAACAACAGTGGACATAGCTGACGCTGTGCTTCTGCTGGTATCGGAGAAAAGCCGGTGGATTACCGCGCAATGGATTTCACTCAGCGGTGGTATCACTGGGACTATGTGAGTCCTAAATAATATCATTAGGCAGGCCCTATGAATAGCATCTCGTCTCTTTAGTAACCCATAATGTCGAGTCGTTTTTGGATATATTTGTATGCCACAAACTCCAAGACATAGTTACAAGGTAAAATGTACTAAGTCCTATAATTACTGCTCTGCTTGGTGGCGTCAAAGAAAATAAGGATGGCATGGGCCACTCTTGATGGCATTGAAGTACCGTAGCCTACTTTTACTAGGGCCTAACTGTATCAAAAGTTAAGATAATATTGTAATTAAGACCACCAGGAGATCGGGGAATTGCTATAGCTGGCCAGGGGAAATGTGGCGGATAGGTAATATGCCCGGGGCATAGTGACGAAGGCTACCTACTGATCAACGAAGCCACTCGACAGTCTCGGTCCATAATCAAGGCCGTATGCTTCATTGAATTATCCAGTACACTAGCCACTTCTTACTATGAGGAAGATGCGTTGTGTGTGATACCGGCATTCAATAAAATAAACTACTAATCATAAGCCGCGCACCCCTGGCGCCTCGATTATGTGTCTCAGCCTGATGTGCAAGGCCCATATAGTTTCGTGACCATTCGCGTCCCAGGAAAGGGGAGAAAAGAAGTGGAAAGAGGCGCTAAGTCGTCTGTGGCATCAAGGATCAGGTTAGCTTTCCCTGAGACCCACAGTTCAGGCGAGGACACCCGGCGGAGCCGGCATGGCGAATAAGACGGCGAATAGGTTCACGGGATCACGTCAAGACTGTCGCTCCCACCAAAACACACCGAAAAACGAGGAGACTCGCATTACTAACTCCCGTGCCTGACAAATATGAATTAATAAGCCAATTGTTCGACGGAAGTCCGTGAAATGGACTTTTAGGCGCAACTCACGCCCTCCGGCATCCATACAGAATAGACGAATTCAACGAAGTGCATTTCCTGATACCAATACCACTGCGCTGCAAGATCCCACTATAGCATTCGCTAAACCAAAATGCATAAGGAGCAGGAACGAATACCTCCCAGCAACCACGAAGCAAGTCGCCATTGTCCGCTATGCAACAAAACATTTGCTCAAGGTAGGGAGATGTCTGGGTCCTCGTAGGAAGGAAGCTAGTAGTAGTCATCCTTAATTTTTAACACACGCTAATATTTATTTGTTAAGAGTCCTCACGCAAGCGGCACTACTACTACTGTCGCTCCAAACTTTCTGACACGAACATATCTCGCAGGCGATCTTGCGCCGCATGCGTTTCGGCAAAAGCTCGTTGCGTCGTGCTTGACAATACTAGTTCAGAAGCCTGCGTTCGTTGCCGTGAGCGGAGTGCCGAATGCGAATTTTCTGTGGCAGCAGGGCAAAAAGGGGGGTCTCGTGGAGGCGATGTCGGTGCAGCCTCTAGTGCAGTTCACTCCACGGGCAAGAAGTCGGAGTCTCATGCGAGTACAACCTCTCTGGCTCTTGCCAGAGGGCCCAGACGATCTACAAACTTGAAGGCCAACACATTTCCACATACCTCTCCTAATTCTGCAGCCTCCCTTGGAGGGCTAACGGAAGACATCTGGGATGCCGGTCCCAGAGGCCTCGATATGTTTGGGCTCGAGACTCCACTTTTTGGTGACCAGAGTATCGATTCTCTGCCTTATCCATTCAGTGACGAACCCAGCATGGTCGAAAATGGTATATCTACCTTGACGCCATGGAACTTCTCTGGCCCTGCGCTCTTTGAACATCGGTCTTTTCTTAGGCCAAACCAAGCCCCCCTAGTATCGTTGGCAAAGCAGATATTGCGATCCTATCCTTTTATGATACTCCAAAAAGCTGCGCTGCCGCCGTTTATTAGCCGTTTGCAATCCTCCTGGGCTGAGACTGGAGTGGGGCCGCCGCAACAGGTCAGTTCATGCGCTTCCTCACGGCTATATCCTCAAACGCTTGTTATCTGGCATAGCAGAGCGCCAGTTTAGAAATATAACTATAATAGTCAACTCTTTGGATACTCGGACATTTCTATGAATAATGGAATTTTGCTGATACTTCCTTAATGAGCAGTCTCTACTTACGTGCATGGGCCTAGTCCAGTTATTCAAATCTCGAACCGATTCAAGAAGGAACCTTGTATGGAGGCTGATCAAGCTCGAGCAAGAAAAAATACTTTCCAAGGTATGTGCCAGTTGTTGTTATTTTGAATCTAGTAATAACTGTTGCTAGCATGCGGAGTTCGACAAATGGGAGCTTCTGGCTGCTTTCCAAGCCTTGCTCGTCTACTGTTTGCTGCGCCTCCAGGAGGCACCAGTGGGCAATGACGGCTTCGAAGTTGCCCTTCTCACCACAGTGAATGTAAGTGGGCGGTAAAACGACTTCTCCCCCACAATAGTATGTGCTCTACTCTGACAACGACGGAAGCTTGTGTTCAAGGCGCTGGTATTGTCGGCCGGCGGGATCGTCAAGATGATTCTTCCCGACCACCCCGGCGTAGCATGGATGGACTGGATCTACAACGAATCAAGGAGACGGTGAGCACTATTGTCAATGTATTGTTGCTATTTAATAATGATTCATACTGATCCACCGGGAAGGACGGTGCTTGTTTTTCAGATCCTCAACATTTTAATTGAGATGTCAACTGAGGCTTCTTCTTATCCTAGCTGCGGCTTCGTTCTTATGCCTCTGGCAAACAATGCGTCTCTGTGGAATGCAAATGACATTGGGGAATGGCGAACGGAATTCGAACTTTGCAGCAAGGAGCAAAAATTCCACGGGCTCTCTCAAACAGGAGTGTTAACGAAGCTGTGGTTGACCGATGACTGTGTTGTACTTGGCTCAGTGGAGTGGGAAGAATGGAGGGCCGAGGTCGGTGAGATAGGGACCCTCGTGATGATTGTGGGAGCGTTGTTGTAGACCATGGCTGCTCCAAAAACTTGAAGTTAACGCAATTTGTTCGCTGGCCTCTACTGGTAGATGGCGATTGCCTTGGGTAAAGGTACACAAGCTGAATAACCCTAATCTTTTGTCCACGAAATGAGCAACCGCCCTTCTATTGTCGGTTAGGCAATAGTTCTCGTGTGTGCCGAGATCTTGCTCGCCTTCTTCTAAGCCGACAGAATCGTATCGTCCAATCTTTTCTCGGCGTTGAATCGAAATCCGCACATCACGCCCACCCGCTGCATAGTTTACAGCCTCAGAAGCACCGGCCCACCCAGGAAAGAGGCAACATCGAACGACGGGATTCATATTGTACATTGGGGCCATATAAGCGTGAGCCCATCGGTATGGGGGAGAAGGTGGCTTGATCGTACGACCAGGCATGCTTTTTACTTTTATTAAAGGGAAAAAGAAAAAAGACCCGTCTCTGCTATGCACAGTGCCCCATCGTTTTATAAAGAGGCCAGATCAAACGCTTAAAGGAGATATATGCTCTCCCTACTCTCGGCAAAGTGGGCAGGTAAAGTAGTCTTTCAGCTTTTGTGAATCTGGTAAAATCATAGCCAACCCCTGCCACAATCATCATTGATGCCCGAGGATACGATATTACGGACCATATAGGCACTTGGATTTGAGTACTGCCCGTGAGGCCAGGGGATGTATTCAGAACATCATCAAGTGCTCATGTTTCCCGCTAGCCAGTGAAGATTATTCAATATCGTAAATGACTACCTTAGAAAGTGTTGTATTTGATTCGGCCTAGACCTGACAATTATACCTGCGGGCAAGACTCCCTTGTGGCGTGTCGTGGTTTTCTCCAAAACACGGAATTTGGTTGGCGTTCCTCCGTGCATGCACTCGGGGCGTCTGAGAGCATCGCGAGGTACCTACCTTCTCCCCTAAACTCCAAGGCTCCGTCTCCACAACCTCCTCACCTTAGCAGCCACTACCCAGCCCAGGGCTGTTTCTCCAGCAAACCCTATTCCCGTAACCGTCAGAAACCCCTTACAACCACAGTCGCTGCTACTTAAATAACATATTTTATCTAATCCCATATCCATTTCTAACCCGTTTTGACCGTCAGAATTGAATTTGTGACGAGAAGGGATACTGCAATAAAATCCTCCGGGCCAACAACGAAGGCGAGCACCGACAGTTTATTGAAAATTTCCAAGCTGCAAGAGACGACATCGTGGCCTCTGTTAATGACCTATTAGAATGGGATGGGGCTAGAGAATACCATCGCTGGCTGAAAGGCTCATTCAATATCGACTATGTTATCAAGCGCCCTGAAGGAGGAGTCAATGTTACCAGACCTAACTCAGTGTTCATTCGATTTCCAATTGCCGGCCGTACGTATTCGCCTTAGAGCGCTGAGAAGGTCGAGAGCGAGGTCATGGTTCTCGAATAGCTCCGCGAGCATACTAGCATTCCCCACCCTCGAGTGTACTCCTAGGGCTCGGCCAAGGAAAGTCCACAGCAGCTCGCGCCGTTCACACTGATGGACTTTATGGACGGGGTTTGTTTAGACGATCTTCTAAAGAAACCGACAAAAAGCGTGATCCTAATATCGACCAAAAGAGGCTTGTACGTGTTTACACCCAGGTTGCCAACTACATGCTGCAGCTCTCCCAATTGCCTCTCCCAAGGATTGGTGCAATTTCTAAGGAATCAGGCGAGTGGGCAGTCACTAGACGACCTATGACTTACGACATGAATGATCTCGTGGCCGACACTGGGTTTCCCACTGGTAAGCTCCCTTCTGGGCCGTTGAGCTGGGCTTCCGAGTACTCTAACCAGCGAGCCGACGAGTTGTGGGCGCATCTCTGCACTCAACAGAACATCTGCGAGACCAGGGAAGACGTACATCGCAGATCTACAGCCCGCCGCCGCCTCGCAGAGCTCGATCTAAAGTACTTCATCGACACCGACCTTTCTTTCAGACTTTTCGGCGACGATATGCTTGCCGATCCTGATACGCTGAAGATCACTGTGGTGCTCGATTTTGAATTCACCAATCGCCATGCCTGCCCAGTACCTCCACGATGTGCCTTCATGGCTGCTGCTGTCGTCGCCGCACTGCTGGCTCGAGCGTGGCGACAAACCTGACTTTGATTATCTCTTTGTACCCCAAATGGAGCTCTTCATCCGGGAAGTAGAAAAGGCCGAGGTAACGTTCCCGCCACTCGCTAAAGATGAACCGACGCTCCGTTTGTCTGCCGCAATGAGAGAGTCGTGGAGTAGTGGCCGGTTCTGGTTTAACTATGCGATGAGGACGAGCATTGATGATGATGCCGTCTATTGGGAGGCGCTAGACGACGGAAAGGGTAGGGAGATATTAGCTAAAGAGGACGCAGAACAGCTTGCCGATGTGAAAATGGAGCAGTTTGCTGCTTACTTGAAGGAGAAGAAGGACGACCAACAGTTCGAATAAAGCGAGGCAGAGCCGCATAGGGCACCTTGGAATGGTGGTCCTAATATCATACGTAGCGACTAAGTCGTTCCCCACGTTTGTCAATAGATTGGATGGAAGATTCCAGGCCAGCAATCCCGAGTGGTCAAGTCCATCACGTCACTTGATCACCGATTCTTCAGCCACGACTATCAGCCTACTAGGTTATGATGAGGCAATCCTATTTAGCTCAAACTCGTCGCTACTTGTATCCCTGCGGTGGCAGTACTGAACGATCACTTCATTAGTCTGTACAATTTTCCGTTCATTACTAGGCGAGGCAGCCTCGTCTAATATACTCTTGTCGCTCTGGTTATCTCGAGTGTGGCTGTCGCGTTTACGGTGGGGACCAGTAGTGATGGTAACAGTATTTTGCGGCCCCAGACTCGAGAGAGGACCGTCGGGACCGAGGGATCCGTAATATCGATGGTCGGTCGGCTTGGCCTGGAGAAAGAGGACCCGCAACATGGGGATGCTGGCAGCAATAATCGTGACTGTGGTCTCGGCGTTGCCCCAAATCCAGAGGTCGACGCTTTCGTCTTGGTGCTATTAGCGAGATGTCTGCGGTTCTGTAGCAACAGAGTGAGAACTTTAACGTACGGATATCGAAAGAAGCCATGCTAGGAATTTTGACTGCCTTAACAATCGCTGTTGCACCAGCACTTTTGCCGGGGGGGCAGGATTAGTACTTTGGGCCAGGTGTAGGGGAGATTGTTGAGGCATACACAACGCCCATGCTCATCGCAATTGCAACTCCTATTCTCTCCTTCTTTTTCATTTGTAGCTTCCAGACTATTTTCCATGGAAGCAAGGCAAGGGCGAAATCCATTGCCGCAGAGTACGCTGTTGGAATGACCAGCTTCATGTCAGTGTCATTTCCATGGATATGTATTTCTTGTGCCACTACGAGGCGGGACTGACCAGCTGAAAAGATGTCGTAGCGGACGAGGATATTTATATCCCAACATGTCCCGGGGCCAAATGGTTTCCACGTCTTCTCAACTGGGTTGCAGCGGAGCCAGAGGAGAAGGGCGGTCAGTCCCATGGCGATATTCATCGAGATGATAATAAACCACACCAGCCACCTCAAGTATCCCTCCGTCACGCGCAACATGGTGAATGCGAAGCTTGTCTTGGACCATATTGCCGCAGTGGCGGAGAAGGATCCCGCGACGTTAACAAGAAGGATCAGCGGCGTCAGTTTTTCGGGGTCCCAATCCCAGATGTTTTTCCCGAAGCCGAGGGGCACTGCTGCGGAGAGACAGATAGACTCGATCGTTACGCAGACCTGTCTAGGCTTAGCTGACTACGGAAAGCGCGGGGTGAAGTTACAGAGAATAAAGTCAAGACTTACCCAAGAAGCTACGAGGATGTGGTCATCCCACCAGAGGCGGTTGTGCCTGTGGAATTTACAGTACAAGCGGAGGACGAGGACGAAAGCGGAGAGGGCGATCAGCAGCCACGCAACGACGAGAAACCTGGTAGCATCGCTGCCATGTGGCAGAGCAGCAAACTCCTCCGGTGTTAATGTCGGTGCCGGAGGTGGTCCAGTCGTTGTCGGGGTTGCCATCGCTTGGCTGGGCAAGGCGGCCCTTGGGCCTTTGCGTGATGGGGATTTACTATTAGATGAACATCCCACCCATCGTTTGTCAAACAGCCGCGATGCCGTATATATATGTGCCGGACCCCCGGCCTAGGGGAGTCTCGCGACAGGCGAGAGGGACCATCCTCAGCCGTCTTAAGGGGTACGTGCGCAACGGACTAGCGGTAAGCGGCTTGGATCTGCATGAAAAGGGGACGCTAATGCCCGGCTAGCAGTTCCTGGTAAACAAATGGACAAGTGGATAAAGTACAAAAACGCTGTTCGCTTCCGGTCAAAGCTTCTGCAAGGCTTACACTGCAAGAAATTACTGGTTGATCGCCACCAACCAACATTGTTCCACAGCTTCATAGCGCAATGAAACGCATTCTATTGGCCACTTGATGGGCTACTCAAAAAGGAACCTTGGCGATGTGACCGATTGCCGGTTTACTGTAATTATGCGTAATGTGCAGTTGCTCAAGTTCACCTCGGATCTCACCCCGGCACATCCATCTGATTCAGTATCCTGGGTGGTTGCGATTTCATTTGATGAATCGATGCCGAGGCTCTCGCGCCCTCAACGCGTCCAGGAGTTTCGCGCTAGCTTAGCCTCACAGGATGGGTAACCGTCCCCATCGACGTCCCCATCAACGTCCCCGCTCACCTACCAGACAAGAACGAAAAGTTACGTAGCAAAGGACTCGGGGTGGTGGGTTCAGTTAGAACTCTCTAAGCCGATCTCAGGTTGGGTCTGGAGGGAATCAAAGTTCTAATTGGGAGCCCGAAGGAGTAGCCTACCCGCCCCTGTAAAGGCCACTTCCTCATCGTTGCTTTTCACAGCGGCATCCCTTCGACCACTAATTATTGTGACCCTCAAAGCGATACATCGAGCCAGTCCAGAACAGGTAACACATCCTCGTTACACAACCCTTAGAACTAAACATAGACATAACAGAAAGCGCCGTTGTTTCCACCGAGCTGGTCATGGGTCTCTACAAGCTTAATCGCGGGCCCAAGCCACTCCATATCAACCAGAGTCTCCATGGGGTCCGTAGCCCGTCGGTTCATGGGCATCGACATCGGGGTGTCAACAAACGGGAGCGCATAAAGGCGTTCATCCACGTCCTGCATCTGCCAAATCCACCACAGGCGGTCTAGCGAAGTATGGTGGAAGTAGAAGAGAGGGTCTCCGGGTGAGGTGTTGGGATCACCGCCCGGGTCGACGGCGGCGACGTAGTGGCCTGCTGTGTGGATCTGATCCCGAAAGGTCAGCTTCAATCGTCCTTGGCCCCTGACTAATCCAAGAGTCCGGGGGGGGGACTTACTCCCCAAGGATAGGGGTCATTCTTGGGCGCCGGCGAGCCCAGTAACTGGTTGTAGAAGCCATCCATATCCTTGTTGTCGTTGATCAGGCTGAAGCAGCGATCGGCCGTAGCCCCCATGATTGCATCACGGTTCACGTCGCGGCGCAAGCAACGCGGGTTCGATCCTGTGCCGTCGGACTTTGGGTTCCTAGGAATGTTCTTGCTGCCCGTTGCCATCGAGGTGGGACCGAGGCTGACGACCATACTGTTATTGTGTCAGCTATCTTGCCTTAGAGACAAATGGAAGGGTCTGAAACTGCCAGTGACAGTAAAACCTACTCAGAAAACGGTCCTGATTTGACGCAGCCGCCTCCACCGTTCGACTTGATGATGTTCGGAGTCCGTCCAGCCTGCGGAACACCCTTGTAGTCGGCATCCAGTTCACCGTTGCCGCCCAGACTAGACGCATTGCCATTGAGCAAGGGCGAGGTAAATGGGTCCTCGGCGTAGCGGTCGTAATTCATATACTACGTGTAGTTAGTAACAACATGCGGAAAACTCAGTGCGCTGCAGCCAACGTACAGGCTGGTACCCGGTGTAATTACACTCGTTGCGAAGGGCCTGCTCAAACAGGAAGACGTAGTACTTGTGAGCGCCGAACAAGTGAATATTGTCGTGAAGATTCATGGCGTGTGTCATATGATACGCAACGAAGTCATCATATCGGCTCAGGGCTCCTGGGAACCTCGTTGTATCCGACTTGGGAGGCAACTTCATCAGGCACGTCACGGCGGCTACATACTCCTGCCTCTGGTCTTCGGAAAGGTCACTCCTGTAGGTTGCGTTAGCATGGTCGACCTATCTCGCAGGCATCATAAGGATGGCAGACGGACCACTCTCTGCGTACAGCCGCAGTTTCCAGGGTACAGTTGTTGTTCTTGCCCGCAGCGATCTTCTTGTTCATGTACGCATCGACGTTGTCCATGGTAGCTTCTGCTAGATTGTCGACGACATCGAGAGGATAGTAGGGATTTCGAACCCTATTCGAATGCTCTTGTTTAGCTCAAGCACGGCAAGAAGCTGGGTGTAGGAATAGGACATACACATGAATCTTTGATTTCCATCCATCACGAGGTGCGTGCACTGCCGCCGCTCCGACTCCGGTGAGGAGTGAGGGTAGCAGGAGAGCACTCCAGATCGTCCGCATATCGAAGAAGCTACCTGTTCTGCGACAAGGTGGGAGTTGGATATGAGATATCGGGCAGCGAGCTTCAAAAATCTGGAACTGGGATTATTCAACAGGTATATATAACACACGTTTTCCCACAACGACTCGGCCAACCGATCTGTGCCTGTATCTTACACCTCCGCAGGGCAATTGTAGCAACAGCCGCGACATGGGACCAAACTTCATTTACGCAACCAATGGTACTTGCGTATATACCCATGTAAATGACCCGCAGCAAATGATCTCCTAATTAAGAGACCGGCCAGTAATGGCTACGCATTCGACTTAGATTGAGCTTCGGCAGACGGCATGGTTTATTGCAAATTGTAGGGCATTCCAAAGAAGCCAGTTCCCAACGTTCAAGTGTATGTACGCCGGGGCAGCATGGAGGAATTAGATGTTAAGTAACAAAAATAGAGTATCACAATAATCATTGTGCCGACTATCCGTATGGGATTGCATCATATCCCAGGTTACAGATATGGTTGCTATCGAAACTGCGTAGTGTAAGCTGGGAGTTGCCGATTCGCACATGACGACACCTCTTGCCCGTCCGTTGTGGGTCAAAAAGCTTAGCAGCAATTTACAAACTTCAGCCCGCTTTGTTCCCGTTAAAAGTCCCGACGACTATAATACGTGGTACTCGTTGCTGAGGAGAAATGAGGCTCTCGGATAAGGACATGCAGAGCGGTATGTTCGTCAACAGACTAGCCGTACTCTTCTCTTCTAGGTCGATCTTAGCATACTCGACGTCTCAGGGTTTTTCGAAGGGCCAAATGCTTTATTGTTGGAGGTATGCGCATCTACCCTATGAGGGCTACGCTGTACCTTGCTTCCGACAAACAGACATGTGGGCACAGAATGTGCTCACCAAGCTTTCAATTCCTGCCACCTTATTTAAGAGCTGTTTCCCTCCATCTCATGCCATTCCGAGCTTGGTAAATTCTGAGAGAGTGGTATTGCTGTACGACTAGAGGCATTGGCACGTTTCGTGCGAGTAACACCAAGTGACTTACGAGACGCAGTACGCAGTTGTGAGTCTTGTTAATCGGGTGTCCTGCTAGAATTCGTACGCTGACTCTCCCTTCGCCAAGTATTGTTTGTACCACACCGTCACCAAAAGTAGTCCTGTGAACTCGGTAGAGGGCCAGGCGTGCTCGCCGACAATTTGGCTTGTGGTCTGGATGTTCTGACTCTTGGTCTTCTCCGAGTCAGAGATGCGTCCTGCGGCAGCCTCATGACGGCCTGTAGTCGACTGCTACTCCATCCTCGCAAAAATACAGCAGCCAGGGTGGGGAGAGGAATGCCTGCTGAGAGAATTCTGAGCGCCCACTTGCTGCCAGAGAACCCTCCACGTAACTAGATTGGTTCAGATCCCTTACTTTTCTTCTTACTCGTGAGATTCATTCAAACCCTAGTACGACCAGCTTCACCCTTTTCTCCTAGCAGTAATTAAATTCAGATGAACTGAGACTAATTAAATGTTACTACCTTAGCCAGATCATTGTGGTCATAAACTTACCTAAATTTCAAACGGGGTTTGTAGCTTTCCTACTTTGTCTTCCTCCGTTTGGTATCCCTCGTAATTCCCATCCTCCCCATCCTCCTTTGACTGCCTCTCCTGAAGTCTGAAGCAACTAAGTACGCGGCAACGATATCGCTCGCCACCTCATCTTGCTTTAAGATTGGCTAAACCTAACTTGAGGTGGCAGATTGCTAGGATGGATGACGCTCGGGCGGACTTCGATAATGTCGCCTGGGAGAGAAACGCTGAGGACATGGAACAGCACATGGCCATATGATGCATCATTGACCTAACAACCCCACCTCTTTAAACGCCGCATTGCCATGCAGATCACTTCACGTTATAAATATATAGACAAATACAGGTAGATAAATATACATGCCTCCATACCCTCCAAGCCCGAGTAGGCAGCAAGGTAAGCAGGCAGGCAGCCGAACCCCCAAAAGGAAGAGGCCCTCACTTGGACAAGAACCGCTGGAAAACCGACTGGTCGATGATAACATTCCCCACAGCTCGGAGTCGCTTCCTCCCCTCTTTCTGCTTCTCCAGAAGCTTCCTCCGCCGTGAGATGTCACTGGCGTGGAGCTTGGCGAGGACGTCCTTGCGGAACGGCTTCAGTGTCTCGCGGGCCACAATGCGTCTCCCGGCTGCAGCCTGGATCACGATCTCTGCACGGTAATGTTGGTTAGAACAGGGAGTGGTTCGCATCGAGTCAAATGGGGAAGAGGAAGCACGTACCAAACATTTGCCGATCAACATGCTCCTTGAACTTGGTCACCCAATGTCTCCCCAACCGCTCAACTTGGCTCAGGTGAACAACCCGAGTGACGGCATCGACGGGGTGCTTATTGACAAGTAGACTCAACTTAACGAGGCTGCTCTCCCTCCACCCAGCATCCTCATAATCGAGAGTGGCGTACCCCTTAGTCGCGCCCTTGAGCTTGCCAAAGAGGTCGTCGACCAGACTCGCGGTCGGCAGCTCATAGCGTAGGATCACCTGTGTACCATGGAAAAAGTCGATGCTCTTCTGCGAACCCCTCGCGGACTCGCAGAGCTCAATTACCCGCCCCAGGTACTCCTCCGGCAAAGTCATGGTCGCGTTCACGATAGGCTCGTGCACGGACGCCGCCCGGATTCGCGGGTCTTCGGGATCCGGGAACTCGGCCGGGTTGGTAATGATGGTCTCCGTGCCGTCGCGCCACACGACCCTGGTGGGGACTGCCGGTTCCGTGATGATCAAGTCGGCGCCGTGCTCCTGGCGCAGACGGTCTTGGAACACGGAACAATGCAGGCTGCCTAGAAAACCAAGGCGCCACCCGGCGCCTAGGGCCTCGGAGAAGTCCTTGTGCAGCGTGACGCTACGGTCGTTGAGGACTAGCTGGTTGATGCTGTCGGCTAGCTTCGCGTGGTTGCCCTGGTCGGTCGGGAACGCCGCCACGAACACCATGGGTTTCGGCTCCTCGAACCCCGGGTACGCCTCGACAACATCCTCGCTACCAACTGTGGTGAAGGTATCGCCGATCTTGGCGTCTTGGATCCGTTTCATGCCCGGGTTGAAAAAGATGTATCCGACCTGCCCAGCCCGCAGCTTTGTCTGCGGCACCTGGTTGGGGTATTGGATGCCCACCTCCCCGACCGTGTACTTGTTTCCCGTGACGAAACTCACGAGCTGGTCCCCGGGCTTGACCTGTCCGTCAAACACCCTCACTAATAGTACCACCCCCTTGAAGTTGTCGTACCAGCTATCCACCAGCAACAATCTCAGCGGCGAGTTCGCATCCCCTCCAGGAGCAGGTACTCTCTCCACGACGGCATCGAGCACATCCGCAACGCCGATACCCGTCTTCGCGCTGACGCGCACAACGTCCTTCCCGCCCTCGCCGACGTCTATCTCGAACCCCGTCCGCAGTTGCTCGACTGCCCTACCGACATCCGCAGTGGGGAGATCGACCTTGTTGACAACGGGCACGACGGTTAGGCCCTGCGCGAATGCTAGGTAGAAGTTGGCCACGGTCTGCGCTTGTACGCCCTGTGACGCGTCCACCAGCAGCACGGCACCGCCGCAGGAAGCATACGACCGCGTTACCTCGGCTCGGAAGTCCACGTGCCCTGGGGTGTCTACAAGATGTAGGAGGTAGTCGAGCCCGTCGCGCGGGTGCCGGTGGAGCATTGTGCAGGTCTGTGCCTTGACCGTGATACCTCGTTCGCGCTCCACGTCGAGCTTGTCCTATCTCGGCGGGTTGGTTAGCTAGGTGAGCTTCCAGGTGGAAAGCACGCAGCGTAGGAAAGAGGAGGTTGAGCATAACCACGCACAAGGATCTGCTTGTTCCCATCGCTTGCACTGATAGTGCCCGTAAACTCGAGCAAGCGGTCGCTCAGCGTACTCTTTCCATGATCGATATGCGCAACGATACAAAAGTTGCGATATCGCTCGAGGGGGATGGCCGCGATGCGCTTCTCCAGTTCTGATTGGGCGGGCCCGATCTTCTCTTTAGTAGCCGAGCCGTAGTTTCTCGAGAGGCATTGCGTTGCGGCCCATGATCGCCTAGGCTGCCTCGGGCTCGCTGTTTGGCTATCCGCGGCGAGTTGTAGGTACCGGAGCGGTTGTTGGCCGGGCCGGCTGAAGCGCTGTCCCACAGTCCACGAGAACGTTAGCGGGCGTCGGCAATGCAGACGCAGACATGGTCGCATGGAGGCGTCAAGGCCCTTAACGCCACGCATCCAATTGGCGTTTCGAGGTCATAGATCGCGGCCGAATTGAGCGTGCTGGGCGCAGGAGTCGAGCTGCAGGTCTTTATCTGGTGATAAACTTTCCAAGAGCTCCACCAGAATATTTTGTCCACTTCTGGTGCTTATCTTATCAGTCGACCCTTCAAGCTTCCTCGTGCGCACGGACATTAGGCCACCTCCCTAGGACATAAATACATCCATTTAACTTCCTCCGGGATGTGTGGTCTTTGGACACTGGCGACATTTACCTTTCAAAATGGCAATATTAAGACAGAGAGAAACTCATGTTTTTGTACATCTCGAATCTTGTATTCAGTTACCCAATAAACACGGCATATGAACTGAGCGAGGGAGCTATGGAGCAGGAGTATGCGAGGGTGTAGCACCATGTAGAAAAGGGCATCCCACCCAGTCGAGCTGCTCAAAAATTCGTATCCTTTATTCGTAAGTACATAACTTACATATAGATACAGACACCGTTCTACCTCGAATATATAAAACAAATCAAGATCCGTTAAATCGTGTGAAAATCTTCTAGTAAGGTGCTTGCTTTCCCTCCTCGGTATCAATGTTTCGCGGCCATGCCCCAGCGGCCCGGGCACATTCCGGTCGTCAAGTTGGGGGCGGGTATCGTATCAAAAACAGGGGGCTGCGAGCCCTCGAAACGGTTCTCCCTGCGCCTTCTCGCTACTCTCGACCTCGGGCTCCTTCAGAGCCTGTTCAACCGACCTCCAGATTCAACTAGGGTGCTAGCCCCCCCTAGGGGCGGCCCTTATACGAGCGCCCACTCGCTCCCTCGCTTGACAAATTTGTCTAGCAGCATCATGAGATCCGTCAACACGAAGCGGCATATGTAGAAGCCGAAGAACTCGGCGGCGTGTCTCGTGCATAGCTCAAGGCCTACTTGCGTCTTGTCCGCATGTCGAAGGCCGGGATCCTCCACTTGTCGGGCGATTTGGTCTACAGATTTCCTCGTTAGTATTCTTGCTCTTGTAATGAGTGGGAAAGAGGGGTGGGCAAGTCAGGGGAAAGCACTCACCAACTGTCTGCGCAGCGTCGAATAACTTCGCCAACGACGCCATATACTGAGCATTCGGTCCTCCAAACTGCGCGCTGTTGATATCCCTCTTTGCCGGCCGGCGCGTGGGTTGGCTCGTCATCGGCAAGCTCGGGATGTGCGCGTCCTTCCCGCCGCCACCTTCGACCGGCGTCGTCGCGTTCGAAGTTCCTCCTCCGCTGCTGCCCTTGCCCGAGTAGGACGAGCCGCCCAGCGCCGCCGAGCTATTCTTGCTCCGCAGACGCCGCCACGAGAAGCTGCTGCTCTTGCCGCTGACGCTCGCGGACCGCGGCACGGCAGCCGCCGAATCCGCTTCCGCCGCCGCCGAGCTCGCCGCCTCCTTGAAGAGCCCCCCCGCGCCCTGGACGCCGACCTCGTTGCCGAGCTTCCGGGTCAGCACGGCCTGGACCTGTTCTAGGAGGTTTTCGAGGGACTGCATCTCCTCTAGCACGGCGTCGGCGTCGCAAGTGTCGACACGGGAGAGTTTCTGTAGTGCCGCTGTGAGAAGGTCGCAGTTCGAAATCTTGTCCTCCACGTTCTTTAACTTCACCCCCTTGACGCGCCATACGTCTTTGGGGATGAAGAGCTTGCTGCTCAGGTACCCGCCGCGAGGGTGGCATAGGCTCTGGTATAAGCACCGCATAAGCCAGAATGGTCGGAGCATAACCTCGGTCGGGCAGTGCTCTAGGGGAGCCGGCGAGTCTGTGAGGAGCGTATTAGGTGATCCGGGAACCAGGGGCGAGTGGAAGTCGCTCTCGAATAGGTACAGCCCCCCGGTAGAGTTGCTGTTAGCACGGTCCTTGAACGCAGCAGCGAGCGGGGGTGGGAGACTTGGCATCGCCGGGAGCCGTGCCGAAGAGCCACCCATGCCGAATTGATTGCTTAGTGGCGTTCCCGGGGAGACATCCGAGGCGTCATCGATGTGCGATAATGACGGGTTTCGAGACTTCATACTCCTCAAGCTCGACGAGGAGAAGTTCTTCCTCAAACCCTGCCGTGACACCGACGGCGACCCAGACCGTCCCTCTCCGTCATATGCAAAAGCGGACGGCGGAGTGGGCAGCGCTCCGTTAGGGTCCGCAGAGCCCGCGCCCGGTGCTGGGGAGGGCGCGGGCCTCGCCGACTGAGGTCCGTTATTTCGATTCGGCCCCGCAGAGAGTGCTTGCCTCTGCTGGACAATATATCCAGCGGTCTTGGGTTGCGTAGAAGTGGGCCCGGCAGTGGCCGGTGCTGGTGGTCGGAGCTTACTTGTTTCGATCTTGAGCTGTTTAGGGTTCTGGCCCGATAATCGCCGACTCCGCACGCTCTGGCCGTTGGAGTTGGAGGAGCTTTGAGACCCGGCAGAAAGCGGTGTCGGGGGTAGGCTTGGTAACGCCTGGACGGGAGGTGGCGGTGGGCGCTGGGTAGGAGGCTTGGAATGAGTACTCGACATGGTTGTGTTCTCGCTCACAGTGGTGAGAATTGTCGTGGCGGTTGGGGGGTTGGAGCCCATGGAGCTGTGGTATGTGCGACCCGTTGCCCAGCTAGAATCCGACTCCCGAGGGACGGCTGGTTTAGGCTGTGCGTCGAAAGCAAAATCTTCAATCGCGAAGCCTCTAGTCATCTCTTCCAGCATTCGCTCCTCTTCTTCGGAATCGTTGCCGTCGTAGAAGTCCTCTAGCGCCGCCGGGCGGTTTTGCCTTTGCTGCTGCCGCAGTTCCTCGTCCTCGAGCTGCTGCTGGGCCCGTAAGCGCTTCTCTCGTTCGTTCGCTAGCTCCAACGCTTCCCGTTCGGACTCTCGAACACGTTCCCGTGCCAGCTGTACCCGCCTCAGCGCCTTAGACACTGCATCCTGTGGTTCTTCTTCTCGTTCTTCGTAGTTAGTCTGGCCGGTTTCGGCCTGGCCTTCCGGCTCATATCCGTCGTCGTATGCAGCCTCAATGGCGTCATCCAACGCGGCATCGAATTCTGCTTCCGTATTCCCACTCGGGGCACGGATGTGTTTCCTTCTGATTCCCACTGACGAGGAACGAGAATGTACGGACGACGCCGAGGAGCCCCCGGACTCGTCGATGGGATCTAGCCAGGATATTGATTCGTGGCTATTGGCTCGCTGATGCCCTGCCACGCCTGCGCCCGGCTCCAGTCGGTTTGTAGAGGTAGTTTCGGCGCCGGGGGGGGTTTCGTCAGACTCCTGCTGATTCGGCTTCGCGGGAGAGTAGGGTCTTCGCGGCGATAAGGGTGGAGGCATGTACACATTGCGGGTCGGTTGCAGCACCAGGCCATTATCTATCCTGCGCGGAGGTCTGGATGCATTG
>Ga0164242_10003393_pt1 | contig 18218 bp, 15 predicted proteins | sample OricomgcompostMG_FD_108783 | JGI IMG/M metagenome (GOLD analysis project Ga0164242, IMG submission 108783) | Miracle-Growth compost microbial communities from Emeryville, California, USA - Original compost - Miracle growth compost (MG) ... | reverse complement strand
GTTCGGCTCGATCTTCTTCCTCAGCCAGTTCATGCAGAACGTGCTCGGCAACTCGCCGCTCGAGGCGGGCCTGAAGCTGCTGGTCTGGACCGGGGCGACGATGGTCGTCGCGCCGCTGGCCGGGATCTTCAGCGAAAAATTCGGCGCCCGTTGGTTCATGGTCGCCGGCGTCTCGCTGCAGGCGATCGCGCTCGGCTGGCTCGCCACCGAGGCCTCGGTCAGCCAGACCTACACCTCGATGATCGTCCCGTTCGTCCTCGCCGGCGCCGGCATGGCGCTCGTGTTCGCCCCCTCGGCGAGCGCGATCCTCAACTCGGTCCGCGTCGACCAGGCCGGCCAGGCCTCCGGCGCCACCAACGCGATCCGCGAGCTCGGCGGCACCTTCGGCATCGCCGTCCTCGCCACCGTGTTCAGCGGGGCGGGCAGCTACGCGACCCCGCAGCAGTTCGTCGACGGCCTCGTCCCTGCCCTCTGGGTCGGGACCGGGGTGCTCGTCTTCGGCGCCCTCGTCGCCGCGCTGCTGCCGTTCGGCGGCAAGGCGACGGCGAGCGAGGTCGAGGAATTCGAGCGCGAGGAGGAGCTGGGCGGGCACGGCGAGCCCGCCTCGGTCCTCCCCGCCGCGAGCTGATCGCGGCGACGTGAGAACGACGAACTAGGATCGGTAGATGGCGGCAGACACCAAGACCGTTCCTCGCAAGCGCGTCCCGGCGGCCGAGCGCCGGGACGCGCTGATCGAGGCCGCGGTCCACCACTTCGCCCACGGCGGCCTGCACGGGACCAAGGTCTCGGCGATCGCCGCCGACGTCGGCGTCGCCCAGCCCTATGTCTTCTCCCTCTTCCCGACCAAGCGGGATCTCTTCCTGGCCGCGGTCGGGCGCTGTTTCGAGAAGATCGGCGCGTTCTTCGAAGCGGTGGGCAGGGAGTACGACCACAAGGGACCCGCCGAGCCCGACGACGACAAGCTGAAGACGATCGGCCACGCCTACATGGGCGCGATCGCCGACAACCCGCACGTCCTCCTCCTCCAGCTACAGGCCTACGCCGCCTGCGGCGACGACAAGGAGATCCAGACCTTTGTCCGCCACGAGTACGCGAAGCTGGTCGAGCTGATCCGTGAGGTCAGCGGGATCGAGGACCAGGAAGAGCTCGATGGCTTCTTCCAGGCCGGGATGTGGTGCAACGTCGCCGCCGCGCTCGGGGTCGAGGACTTCTCGGTCTGTTCAGGCTGGGTCGAGACGGCCCTCGCCGACGAGCCCGCCGCCGGCTCCTGATCAGCTAGTCGAAGTCGACCGCGAACAACGGGCTGCCGGCGACCCACTCGTCGAGGTTCCGCGAGACGTCGCTGACGCCCGCCAGGGCGTCGAGGAGCGCCGTGAAGATCAGCCGCCGCTGGGCCTCGTCGACGATCTGGGTGGCGTGGGCCGGGAGATCGGCCGTCACCCCGTTCTTCAGGTGGAAGGTGAAGCCGGGTTCGGCCTCGAGGTTCGCCGCCCAGCCCCGCGGCCCGGGCGTGCCGCTCAGGTAGACGGCCCCGTCGACGCGGTGGAACCAGGTCTCGATCCGCCGCGCCTCACCCGACCGCCGACCGACCGTGGTGATGTCGACGGTCCGTTCACGAGCGTCGGAGCCGGCGTCGATCGCGAGGGCGTCAGCTACGGCTGGGTCCATTGGAGGAAGTCTGACAGGGGGGATCTATGGGCTTTTCCGGCTCGCGGCGACCTAGGCGGCGACGGGCTCTTTCGAGTCGATCAGGCCCCTCGCCTTCAGCACCGGCATCAGGCCCTCGCCGACTCGGTAGGCCTCCTCCAGGTGGGGGTAGCCGGAGAGGATGAACTCGTCGATGCCGAGGTCGTGGTACTCGGCGATGCGGTCGGCGACTTCCTCGTGGCTGCCGACCAGGGCGGTGCCGGCGCCGCCGCGGACGAGGCCGATGCCGGCCCAGAGGTTGGGGGCGACCTCGAGGTGGTCGGTGCGGCCGCGGTGGAGTTCGGTCATCCGGCGCTGGCCCTCCGATTCGCTGACGCTCTGGATCGACTGGGCTTTGGCGATCTGCTCGGGCGAGAGGCCGGCGAGCATGCGATCGGCGACGGCCCAGGCCTCCTCGGCGGTGTCGCGGGTGATCGCGTGGAGGCGGATGCCGAAGCCGAGCTCGCGGCCCTCCAACTCCGCCGCCTCACGGACCGCGTCGAGCTTCGCCGCCACCGCCTCGGGCGGCTCGCCCCAGGTGAGGAAGACGTCGGCGCGCCGGGCGGCGACGTCGATCGCGGCGGCGGAGCTCCCGCCCAGGTACACCGTCGGCCAGGCCGGCGGGTCGAGCAACCTCGCCGCCTCGATCTCGTACCACTCGCCGGAGAAGTTGACCTCCTCCCCGCTCCACAGCTCGCGCACGATCGCGAGGAACTCGTCGGCCCGCGCGTAGCGGGAGTCCTTGCCGATCGTGTCGCCGTAGCGGCGCTGCTCGACCGCGTCGCCGCCGACCACCACGTTCAGCAGCAGGCGATCTCCCGACACCCGCTGGTAGGTGGCCGCCGCCTGCGCGGCGAGGGTCGGCGACTGGAGGCCGGGACGGAAGGCGACCAGGTACTTGAAGCTCCGCGTGAGCTGGGTCAGCGCCGCGGTGATCACCCAGGCCTCCTCGCACCAGGAGCTGGTCGGGGTCAGCGCCGCCTCGAAGCCGAGGCTCTCGGCGGCGCGGGCGACCTGCGACATGTAGCCGATGTCGGCGCGCCGCTCGGTCGTCGTCGAGGCGTCGATCCGCGCCCCGTGGGCGCCGACCGCGTTGCCGAGGCTGAGGTCGGTGCGCGAGTCGCCGTTGGTGGGCAGGAACCAGTGGAGCTTGACGGGCATTTGCCGGGTCCTCCGCTCAGGCCGCCGCGGGCGTGCCGAGCCGCTCGCGGCGGATCCGCCCGCCCGGATGGCTCCCCGGCAGGCGCGCCTCGGCGGCACCGTCGGCGAGCTTCTCGCGCAGCGTCCCCTCGTGGTACTCGGACTGCATCAGCCCCCGCCGTTGCAACTCCGGCGCCGCCCCGTCGATGAAGTCGGCGAACGTCCCCGGGGTCACGTAGTAGGGCATGTTGATGCCGCCGACGCCCGCGTCGGCCCACTCCTCGAGCTTGTCGGCGATCTGCTCCGGCGTGCCGACGATCCGGTTCATCGCCCGGTTGGCGAGCAGGTCGCCGAAGGTCCAGGTCTTGTCCGGGGCGGTGTCGATCAGGCCTTTGACGATCCCCTGCGTGTTGTACTGCTCGATCTCACCGATCGGCGTGTCGAGGCCGATGTCGGCGAGGTCGACGCCCATGCCGCCGCCCATGTGCGCGGCGTACCCGCGCAGGCTCTGGGTGCGGTCGAACTCGGCCGCTTTCGCCTTCGCCTCCTCCTCGGTGCCGCCGACGACGATCGTCAGCCCCTGGAAGAAGACGATGTCCTCGGGGTCGCGGCCGACCGCGGCGGCGCGCCCGCGGATGTCGTCGATCGTCGTCCGCGCCGCCTCGGGGGTGCGGGTGATGATGAAGATCGCCTCCGCGTTGCGGGCGGCGAACTCGCGGCCCGGCTCCGAGGTCCCCGCCTGGAACAGCACCGGCGTGCGCTGCGGCGAGGGCTCCGACAGGTGCGGCCCGGGGACGTCGGGGAAGAACTCGCCGCTGTGGTTGATGTCGTGGATCTTCGCCGGGTCGGCGTAGACGCCGCGCTCGACGTCGCGGATCACCGCGTCGTCCTCCCAGCTCCCCTCGAGCAGCTTGTAGACGACCTGCATGTACTCCTCGGCGCGCCGGTAGCGGTCCTCGTGCGTCGGCAGGCCGCCGTAGCCGAGGTTGCGCGCCGCGTCGGGCAGGTAGGAGGTGACGATGTTCCAGCCGACCCTCCCGTTCGACAGGTGGTCGAGGGTCGAGAGCCGGCGGGCGAAGTTGAACGGCTGCTCCTGCAGCACCGACTGGGTGAAGGCGAAGCCGAGGTTCTCGGTCGCCGCCGCCATCGCCGGGATCAGCAGCGAGGGGTCGTTGACCGGCGTCTGCAGGCCCTCCTCGATCGCCGCGTCGCGGCTGCCGCCGTAGGCGGCGTAGGTGCCGACCACGTCGGCGAGGAAGAGCGCGTCGAACTTGCCGCGCTCGAGCAGCTGGGCGAGCTCGATCCAGGCGTCGAGGTCGGTGTAGTCCATGCTGCGACCCTCGGGCCGGACCCACTGTCCGTGGTGGATGTGGGAGACGCAGTTCATCGAGAAGGCGTTGAAGCGGAGGCGGGGCATCGGTGGTGGTCCTTTCAGTTCGGGACGGCGGCGAGGGCGTTGCGGTAGCGGTGGGCCGGGTGCTCGGGGCCGACCCAGGGGCCAGCGCCTGAGAGCCGCTCGCGCAGCGTCTCGCCGGGCGTGTAGTCGGTTCGGAAGCGGCCGCGGCGGCGCAGCTCGGGCACCACCAGCTCGACGAACTCGGTGAGCGTGTCGAAGCAGTGCCACTGGCGCAGGTTGATCGCGTCGAGGCCGTCGTCGTCGAGCCAGGACTCGATCTCGTCGGCGACTTCGGCGGGCGTGCCGACCGCCCGGTGGGGCAGGCGGAGGAAGCGGAAGCTCTCCTTCACGTCGCCGACCGTGCGGCCGGCGAAGTAGCGGACGACGCCGTCGGTCTCCGGGATCTCACCGGCGGCGACGAGGTCGGCGAGCGCGACGTCGTCGTCGTGGTCCTCCGGGTTCAGCCGCGATTCGGCGAAGGCGAGCGCGCCCTCCAGGGTGATGAAGGAGTCGTACTCCTCGGCCTTGGCCAGGGCCGCCTCGCGGGTCGGGCCGACGATCACGTCGACCAGCGCCGTCGTCTTCACCGAGCCGGGCGCGCGCCCGGCCTCGGCCGCCGCCGCGTGGATGCCGCGGATGTTCTCGGCGCAGTAGGAGCGGGTCGGCCCGCCGACCAGGATCAGCTCGGCGTTCTTCGCCGCGAAGGCGGTACCGCGCGCGGTCCCCGACGCCTGCGCCAGCAGCGGCAGCCGCTGCGGCCCCGGGTCGACGTAGTTGGCGGCGTCGACGACGAAGTGCTCGCCGACATGGTCGATCGGGTGGACGGCGCCCGCCCGGACGTACTCGCGGGCGTCCTTGTCGGCGACGACCGCCCCCTCGTCCCACGACCCCTCCCACAGTTTGTAGGCGACGTCGATGTACTCGTCGGCGAGCGCGTAGTACTCGTCCGAGGTCAGCGGCCGCTCGCGGCCGTAGGCCCGCGCCGCCGCCGGCGTGTTGGAGAAGACGATGTTCCAGCCCGCCCGGCCGCGGCTCAGGTGGTCGAGGGTGGAGAAGGAGCGGACCACACGGTAAGGGTGCGTCCAGGTGGTGGGGACGGTGACGACGATGCCGAGGTCGGTGGTCGCGGCGGCGATGATCCCGGCGACCAGCAGCGGGTCGTAGGCGGGGAAGAAGGCCCCGTCGCGCCCGGCCGGGTCGTAGGAGTCGCGGTGGGTGTTCGGCCCCGCCGCGAGGTCGGCGAAGAAGATCCCGTCGAGCTTGCCGCGCTCGCAGAGCCGCGCCGTCGTCGCCCAGAACTCCGGCGTGCCGAACTCCACCCGTCGGTCGCTCTTCTGCGCCCAGACGCCGTAGTAGAACTGGTTGATCGTGACCGCGTCGAAGAGGAAGACGTGGGCCTGCTTCTTCCCCGCCGCGCTCACGCGGCCAGCTCCTCGGAGTAGTCGGGGGCGCCGGCGGGAGCCGGGCGGCCTTTGCGCGGCGGCCGGCCGAAGGGGCGCGGGCCGGTCGGCTCGGGCCGCTCCAGCGCGGGCAGCGCGGCGACCAGTTTCTTCGTGTACGGGTGGTGCGGGCGCAGCAGCACGTCGTCGGCGTCGCCGAACTCGACCACTTTCCCGTCGCACATCACCAGCACCCGGTCGGAGATGTGATGGATGACGCCGAGGTCGTGGGAGATGAACAGGTAGGAGACGTTCAGCTCGTCCTGCAGGTCGGCGAGCAGGTCGAGCACCTGCGCCTGGATCGAGACGTCGAGCGCCGAGACCGGCTCGTCGCAGACGATCACCCGCGGCTGCGGGCCGAGGGCGCGGGCGATCGCCACCCGCTGGCGCTGGCCGCCGGAGAGCTGCAGCGGCCGGCGCGGCAGGTGCTCCGCCTCCAGCCCGACCATCTCCAGCAGCTCGGTGATCCGCGCCTTGCGCGCCGCCTTCGAGTCGTACCCCTCGCCGAGCGCGTCGAGCATGATCTGCTCGACCGTCCAGCGCGGGTCGAAGGAGCTGAGCGGGTCCTGGTAGATGACCGAGATGTCGGCGCGACGCTTGCGCCGCTCGCGCTCGGGCAGCCCCGACCACTCCTCGCCGGCCAGGGTCACGCCGCCGCCGTCGACCTCGAGCAGGGCGAGCGCCAGGCGCGCGGTCGTCGTCTTGCCGGAGCCGGACTCGCCGACGATCCCCAGCGTCTCCCCCTGCTTCAGCTCGAAGGAGACGTCGTTGACGACCGTGCGGGTGACCCCGTCCGGGCCGCGGAAGTGCTTGAACAGGCGCTCCGCCTTCAGCACCGGCGCGCCCGCGTCCTCGTAGGCGCGGGCGGTGCCGAGCGAGGCCTTGCGCTCGACCGGCGAGAGCCGTGCCCCGCGCGACTCGGCCGAGGGGATCGCCTCGATCAGCCGCTGCGTGTAGGAGTGCTCCGGCCGCGAGAAGAGCTGCGCCGCGGGCGCGTACTCGAGGATGTCGCCGCCTGCCATCACCGCGACGGTGTCGGCGAGCTGCGAGACGACGGCGAGGTCGTGGCTGATCAGGATCAGCGCTTTGCCCCGCGCCTTGGCCGCCTGCAGCTGCTCCAGCACCTGCGCCTGCACGGTCATGTCGAGCGCAGTGGTCGGCTCGTCGGCGATGATCAATTTGGGATCCATGGCGATCGCCGAGGCGATCAGGGCGCGCTGGCGCAGGCCGCCGGAGAGCTCGTAGGGGCGCATGTGGGCGCGCACCTCGGGCTCGGGGATGCCGACCAGCTCCATCAGCTCGATCACCCGCTCCTGGCGCTCGCGCCTGGGCCCCCAGTCGTGGAGCTTCAGCGCCTCATCGATCTCCTTCCCTACCGGGCGCAGCTGGTCGAGCGAGACCAGCGCGTCCTGGAGGATGAAGCCGATGTCCTTGCCGCGCAGGCCGCGCCAGTCGCGATCCTTGAACGAGAGCAGGTCGCGGCCGTCGAACTCCATCCGGTCGGCGCTGACGTGGGAGCTGCCGCCGGTCAGCCCGACCAGGGTGCGGGCGCTGACGCTCTTCCCCGAGCCGGACTCGCCGACGATCGCCAGGCACTCGCCCGGCGCCAGCGAGAAGGAGACGCCGTGGACGATCTCGGTGACGTCACGCTTCTCGCCGAAGCCGACCCGCAGGTTCTCGACCCGGAGCAGATCCTGTTGTCGGTGGCGATTCTCCGGGTCGAGCAGCCGCGGCTCGCCCGCGGTGCCCTCGTTGACGGTGGTGCTCATCGGTTGACCCCTCCTTCGAGGCGTTGCTGTACGAATCGGCCGAGGGTGGTGAGCGAGAGGGCGAACACGACGATCGCCAGACCCGGCATCACCTCCAGCCACCAGGCTTGAGTGATGTAGTTGCGCCCGGCGTTCAGCAGGGCTCCCCACTCCGGCGAGGGCGGCGGGATGCCGAGGCCGAGGAAGGCGATCCCCGCGGCCCAGACGATCGCCTGGCCGACCCCGAGCGTGAAGACGACGACCAGCGGTCGCATCGCGTTGGGGAAGATGTGCCGCCGCACGATCGAGCCGTAGGGATGCCCGAGCGCTCGCGCGGCCTCCACGTAGCCGGAATCGCGCGTGGCGAGGACCTGGCCGCGCACCATCCGCGCGTAGCCAGGGGCGGTGCCGATCCCGACCGCGAAGATCTCGGTCGTCGCGCTCGGTCCGAAGACGGCGACGAAGAGCAGCGCCAGCAGCAGCACCGGGAAGGCGAACATCACCTCGACCCCGCGGCTGACGATGCCGTCGACCCACTTGTTGCCGAGCCCGGCGAGGACGCCGAGGACGATCGCGATCGTGACGCTGATGCCGGTCGCGCCGAGGCCGATCAAGAGCGACTGGCGGGCGCCGTAGACGATCCGCGCGTAGAGGTCCCGGCCCGACTGGTCGGTGCCCATGATGTGGGCCCAGCTCGGTGACTCGAGCGTCTGGCTGAGGTTGACCGCGTAGGGGTCCTGGCTGGTCAAGAGCGACGGCACGATCATCGCGACGACGAAGAAGGCGACGATCAGGCCGGCGAGGATGACGCCGGGGCGCAGGCCCCTGACCCACTCGGGGACGGCGAGGCGGAAGCGTGCCGGTGCCGGTGCGCCGACGGGCGCGCCCGGCCGGCCGATGTCGGGCGTGGCACTCATCCGCGCAACCTCGGATCGATGATCGCGTAGGCGACGTCGACCAGGATGTTGGAGATCACGTAGATGAAGGCGACCAGCATCACCACGCCGGAGACCAGCGGCACGTCGCGGTTGGTCGCCGCGGTGACGATCATCTGACCGATGCCGGGACGGGCGAAGACCGTCTCGACGATCACCGCGCCGGAGATCAGCGCGCCGAGCGCCCAGCCGGAGAGCGTCACCGCCGGCAGCACCGCGTGGCGGAGGACGTGCTTGACGCGAACGGCGAGGTCACCCATGCCGCGGGCCCGGGCCGAGGTCACGAAGGGCTGGTCGAGCACCTTTTCGAACTCGTCGCGGGTCACCTGGCCGATGAACCCCGCCAGCGGGATCGCCAGCGTCAGCGCCGGCAGCACCAGGCCCTCGACGCTGGTCCCTCCCTGCACCGGGAAGATCTTCAGTTCGATCGAGAAGACGACCAAGAGGATCACCCCGAGCCAGTAGTAGGGGAGCCCGGCGCTGAAGATCTCCCAGCCCGAGCCGAGGGCGGAGACCGCGCGCTTTCGTCGCGCCGTCAGCAGGATCGTCGCCAAGGCGAATATCCAGGCGAGGATCAGCGAGGTGACGGTGAGCACGATCGTCGGACCCACCTCTTCGCTGATGATCGTCAGCACCGGCTTGTGCTGCTGGTAGGAGGTGCCGAGGTCACCGTGGGCGAGGCCCTTGATGTAGTTGAAGTACTGCGTGGTGACCGGTTCGTCGAATCCGTACCGTTCTTCGACCGGCTTCAGTTCTTTGGCGCTGTAGGTCTGCTGGGTGCCGTGTTCCTGGTTCAGGATCAGCGTCGCTTTGCTGCCCGGCAGCAGCTCCTGCACGAAGAAGGTGAAGGTGGCCGCCGCCCAGAGCACGAAGATCGCCGCCAGGACGCGCCAAGCGATCCGCTTCAGCCAGGGAGCACGGCGCGGCTTGACGCCGATCGCCGTGGTCCCCGGGGTCTCCGCGAACGTCCCCATGGTCAGCCTTCGCCTTCGCTGCCGAAGTAGGCGTCGGAGAACACGGGCTCACCCTGCGACGCCTCGAGCCAGACGCCGTGCAGGTTCTTTTCGACCGCGATCGAGGTTTCCTGGACGTACACCCCGACCACCGCCACCTGTTCTTTGGTGACGATTTCCTGGGCGGCGTAGTAGTTCTTTTTCTGCTCCGCCGGATCGGGGCTCTCGTTGCCTTTTTCGATCAGGTCGACGAGGTGCGGGTTGTCGTAGAAGGACTGGTCGTTGCCGTTCGGTTCGGTCTTCGAGTCCCAGGGCTTCCAGACGATCAGCAGCACGCCCGCGGTCGGCGAGGTCCAGTAACCGATCGTCGCGTCGTATTTGTCCGGGGTCGAGTATTCGCCGCTGAACAGTTGGGTCAGCGTCGCCGGTTTCAGTTCGACGTTGAAGCCGACTTCCTTCCACTGTGACTGCAGGTCCTCGAGCACGGTCGCGCCTTCGGTGGTGATCAGCGAGCCGGCTCCGTAGACGAGCTTGATGTTCAGCGGCTTGCCGTCTTTTTCGCGGATGCCGTTGCTGCCGACCTTCCAACCGGCCTGGTCGAGCAGCTGCTCCGCCTTTTCCTGGTTGAAGGGCCACAGTTCTTCCAGCCCGGCGTCCTGCATCGGGGTCGACTTGCTGAGCGCGCCGTTGCCGTTGTAGGGGACCTTGCCTTCGAAGGCACTTTCGACCGCGGCCTTGCGGTCGGCACCGTAGGCGAACGCTTCGCGCACCGGTTTTTCGCTGAACGGTCCCTGCGCCATGTTGAGGTCGAGGGTGAGCGGCCGGCCCGGGGTGATGTACTGCTGCACTTCGTAGTTTTCCTGCGCCGCGGCCCAGTCGGGGGCGGGGACGTCGTAGATCACGTTCGACTGGCCGGTGGTCAGCGAGCCGTAGCGCGTGGTCGGGTCGGCGACGAAGCTCCAGACCAGTTTTTCGGCGTAGGCCGGGCCCTGGTGCAGCGCGTTGGCCGGCGCCGAGTTGTAGTTCGGGTTACGGCTGAAGGTGATGTTCTGGCCGTGGGTCCACTTGTCGATGATCCACGGGCCGCTACCGATCGGTTCGTTGCAGATCGCTTCGGTGCCCTTGGCGTACGTCGCCGGCGCGATGATCCCGTCGTAGCCCTGAGAGAGCGAGGAGAGCAGCGGCGCGTAGGGTTTGCTCAGCGTCACCTGCACGGTGGTGTCGTCGAGCGCCTTCGCCGACTTGTAGTAGTTGGCGAGGTAGGGGACGACGCCGTTGCCGTTGCTCGGGTCCGACCAGTATTCGAAGTTCTGGACCACGGCTTTCGCGTTCAGCGGTTCACCGTTGGTGAATTTGACCCCCGGCTTCAGGTGGAAGGTCCAGACGAGGCCGTCCTTGGAGGTGTCCCAGGAGGTCGCCAGCCAGGGGACGATCTTGCCGCTCTTCGTCTGCGAGACGAGCTCGTCGGCGTACTGGCGCTCGATGAACGCCTCCTGCACCCAGCCGCCGGTCAGGCAGGGAGTTTCCTGCTCGTGGGCGTAGTAGATCGTGCCGCCCTGTTTCGGCTTGCTGTCGACCGAGACGGTGGCGGCGGCTTCAGCCCCGGCGACGTTGCCGGAGTCGGTGCCCGAGCCGGAGGCGGAGGCGGAGCTCCCTCCCGCCCCGGTCGCCGACGAGCCGCCGCAGGCGGAGAGGGCGACGGCGAGGACCAATGCCATCGCCGCAGCGGCAGCGACGACGAGGTGCGTTCGCACTTTGCCGCGACTATTACGGCAAAGTGCGAACGCACTGCGGTTGGGGGTCCGCTGGGTCTGGGAGGAGGAGTGAGTCTTGTCTTGTCTATTCATGTTGGGTGCCAAACTAGAGTTAGTTGACCTAGTAAGTCAGAAAAGGACTATGGGTTTACCCGGTTGGGGATCGGGGCTCTTTTCGCCTAGTCGACCGCGGCCGGGACGCGGGCGTCGTCGGGGATCGGCAGCGAGTGGGCGCGGTGGCTCGCGGGCAGGTGCGGGCCGCGGCCGAAGAGCTTCTCGCGCAGGGTCCCGGGCGCGTACTCGCGCTGCACCAGCCCCCGCTCCTGCAGCACCGGCACGACCAGGTCGACGAACTCGACGTAGCTCCGCGGCCGCACCGTCTCGATCACCATCGCCCCGTCCACCCCGGCCTCGTGCCACTCTTCCAGCCGGTCGGCGATCTGCTCCGGCGCGCCGACCATCCGCGCCCGCCAGAAGCGGCCGAGCACGTCGCGGAAGGTCTGGTGGGGGCGCTGCTCCGGCGGCACGCTCTCGCGCAGGTCGGCCAGCATCCCCTGCATGCCCTGGGTGGCGAAGTCGTCGAGCGGGCGGTCGAGGTCGACCTCGGCGAGGTCGGTCTGCATGTGGCCGCTCAGCATCGCCATCATGCCCTCGTCGCTGACCCATTCCTCCAGCTCGGCGTCGCGCCGGCGCGCCTCTTCCTCGGTGCCGCCGGTGACGATCGTCTGGGCGACGAGGAACTTGATGTCGTCGGCGTCACGGCCGTAGGCGACCGCGCGGCGGCGGATGTCGGCGGCGATCTTGCCGCCCGACTCCGGGGTCGAGGCGCTGACGAAGACGCCCTCGGCGTTGCGCGCGGCGAACGAGCGGCCGACCTCCGAGCCGCCCGCCTGGAACAGCATCGGCGTGCGCTGCGGCGAGGGCGGCACCTGGTGCGGGCCGCCGACCCGGTAGCGCTCGCCGACGTGGCCGATCTCGTGGATCCGCTCGGGGTCGGCGAAGACGCCGCTCGCCGGGTCGACGGTCAGCGCCCCCTCCTCCCAGCTGCGCTCCCACAGCTTCAGCGCCACGTCGGTGTACTCGTCGGCCCAGAGGTAGCGGTCGTCGTGCGCGGGCAGCCTCTCGATGCCGACGTTGGCCGCCCCGTTCTGGATCACCGAGGTGACGATGTTCCAGCCCGCCCGGCCGCCGCTGATGTGGTCGAGGGTGGAGAACTGGCGGGCGAGCGCGAACGGGTTCTGGAGGAAGACCGAGCTGGTCGCGGCGAGGCCGATGTCCTCGGTCTGCGTGGCGAGCGCCGCGAGCAGCACCAGCGGGTCGGCATTGGGGAACTGGACGCCCTCGCGGGCGGTCGCCTTCCAGTCGCCGCCGTAGACGTCGTAGGCGCCGATCACGTCGGCGAAGAAGAGCAGGTCGAAGCGTCCCCGCTCGAGCAGCCGGGCCAGCTCTATCCACTGCTTCACGTCGACGAAGTCGCGGTGGTCGGTCGCCTCCGGGTGGCGCCACAGGCCGTGCAGGGCGTGCGAGCCGTTGTACATCACGACCGCGCCGAGCAGCATCCGCCGCCGCTCGCTCATGCCGCCACCTCGGCGAAGGCGCCGCGGTACTGGGCGGCCGGGTGGCGCTCGGTCAGCCGGTCGTGGCCGAAGAGCTTGTTGCGCAGGGTGCCGGGGCGGTAGCCGTCGGCGGCCAGGCCGCGCTCGCGGAGGGTCGGCATCAGGTGGTCGATGAACTCCTGGTAGCTGCCCGGGATCACCGCGTTGATCACGTTGACCCCGTCCACCCCGGCCTGGCGGTAGTCGTCGAGCCGGTCGGCGATCTGCTCCGGCGTCCCGGTGACGCGGGTGCGGCGGCTCATCAGCTGGAGCACGTCGCGGATCGTCGGGTTGCCGCCGCCGGCCGCCTCGCGCAGCCAGCCGAGGATGCCCTGGACGCCTTCGGTCGATTGCGCGTCGAGCGTGTCGTCCAGCTCCAGGCCACCGAGGTCGACGCCGATCGCGCCGCCCATGTGGGCGACCATCCCGTCGGCGTCGATCTTCTCTTCCAGCTCACGCTCCTTCTGGCGGGCCTCCGCCTCGGTCGAGCCGACGACGAAGCTGAGCCCCTGGAAGAACTTGATTTCGTCCCGCGTCCGCCCGTGCTTCTCCAGCAGGTCCCGCGTCTCGTCGATCTGCTTGCGCGCGTCCTCGGGCGAGGGGCTCTGGATGAACTGGGCCTCGGCGTGGCGGGCGCAGAAGTCGCGGCCGACCGGCGAGGAGCCGGCCTGGAAGAGCAGCGGCGTGCGCTGCGGCGAGGGCGTGACGAGGAACGGCCCCTCGCACTTGAAGTGCTCGCCGACGTGGTTGATCGGGTGGATCTTGGACGGGTCGGCGTGCAGGCCGCTCGCGCGGTCGGCGAGCAGCGCGTCCTCGTCCCACGACCCCTCCCACAGCTTGTAGAGGACTTCGAGGTACTCGTCGGCGATCGCGTAGCGGGTGTCGTGGGCGGGCATCCCCTCCCAGCCGAGGTTGCGCCAGCCGTTCGGGTTGGCCCCGGTGACGATGTTCCAGGCGATCCGGCCCTTGGTCGCGTGGTCGAGCGTCGCCATCTGGCGGGCGAACTGGAAGGGCGGCGACTGGGCGAACCCGAGGGTGACGGCGAGGCCGAGGTTCTCGGTCGCCGCGGCGAGCGCCGAGATGATCACCATCGGGTCGTTGGAGGGGATCTGCAGGCCGAGCTCCTCGTGGAACTCGGGGCCGCCGCGGAAGTCCGGGTAGAGGCCGATCACGTCGGCGAAGAAGGCCGCGTCGAAACCGCCCGCCTCGAGCCGCCGGGCGAGGTCGATCCACATCTCCAGCTCGTTGAAGCGCAGCTGGTCCCCCTCCGGGTCGCGCCAGAGCCCGTGGATGATGTGGGACGGCGTGTTCATCACGAAGGCGCAGTAGTTGAGCGGCTGGTTTCTCACGGCGGGAGCTCCTTGGGGGTGGGATGGCTTGGGGGAGCCGGGTGAAGGTCGGTGCGGACGGGTCAGGCGGCGAGGACGGTGGCGGCGCGCTGGGCGGCCTCGGTGCGGTTGCGGACGCCGAGCTTGCGGTAGAGGGCGGTGGCGCTCTTCTTGACGCTGTCGGGACCGAGGTGGAGGCGGGCGGCGATCTCGCGGTTGGTCGCGCCGGTGCCGAGCAGGACGAGGATCTCCCGCTCGCGGTCCGAGAGCGCGAGGCCGCCCGCGGGGGCGGCGACCGGCAGGTCGAGCGGCTCACCGGTGAGCACCGCGGCGCGGACCGAGTCGACGACGTCCTCGCCGGAGACGCCGGCCGGGAGGAAGCCGATCGCCCCGAGGCTTGCCGGCGGCGCGCCCGGTGTCGTGCGGCAGCGCGAGGTGAGGAGGATCTGCACGCCCGGGTGGGCCTCGCGGATCGCCGCCGTGATCGAGCCGGCGAAGGGGCCGATCTGGGAGATGTCGAGGATCGCCACGTCGGGCCGGTGGCGCCGCGTCAGCGCGACCGATTCGCTCGAGTCGGCGGCGAGCAGGCACCGTTCGATCCACGGCTGCTCCTCGAGCAGCGCCGCCAGGCCGATGCGGCTGGGAGCGTGCGCGTCGATCACGATCGCCCGCACGGAAGCATCGGGGAGAGCCAGCAACGTCACGCTCTCGCCTTGATCGCCCTCGCCGCCAGCGGGAGCGGCTCGGTGAGGGCGTCGACCCCGTCCAGCGCGGTCGCCGCGGCGGCGGTCGCGGCGAAGAGCTGGTCGAGCAGCGCGGTCGCCCGCTCGCCGGGGACGCCGTCGGTGAAGTCGCCGCCGTTCAGGTAGACCGCGACCGGCAGCGGCAGGGCGCCGAAGAAGGCGAGCACGTCGCGCAGGTGCCGTTCGGCACCGAGGAAGTGGTGGTCGGAGGCGCCCATCGCCACCAGTCCCACCACCTTGCCCTGCAGCGTCGGCACCGGCAACAGGTCGAAGAGGTTCTTCAGCGAGCCGGTCAGCGAGCCGCGGTAGACCGGCGTCGCGAAGATCACCGCCTTGGCGGAGTCGACCGCGGCGATCGTCGCCGCGGTGTCGTCGGTGAGGTCCTCCGGCGGCGTCCCGTCAGCGAAGCCGAGTCGGAGCGTGCCGAGGTCGAGCAGGTCGGCGCTCGTCCCGCGCGCGGCGGCCCGCCGGGTCGCCCCGTCCACGGCCCGGTGCATCCGCCCCGGCGGCGTGGTCGAGCCGAGGACGACCAGCAACTCGTTGTCCTTCGTCGCCCTCTGGGCGACGAAGGAAGAGGGGTTCGTGTCAGGCGGCAAGCTCGTCCTCCTCGATCTGGATCTGGCTGTAGGAACCGCGGTAGAAGAGCAGCGGCCGGGCGCCGGGCTCGCGGTGCTCGAGGTGGCGGGCGAGGCCGACGACGATCTCGTGGTCACCCGCCGGGTGGATCGCCTCGACCGAGCAGGCGACGGTCGCCAGCGCCCCGGGGATCGTCGGCACGCCCAGGTCGTGGTCGGCGAACTCGACCTCGTGGGCACGGACCGCGTCGCCCTTCTTGGCGAATCGGTCGGAGTGGTGGCGCTGCTCGTGGCTCAGGATGTTGACCCCGAAGCGGCCGGTGTCGCGGATCGCCGCCAGGGTCTCGGAGCCGCGCGAGAGGCAGGCGAGGAGCAGCGGCGGGTCGAGCGAGACCGAGGAGAAGGCGTTGGCCGTCGTGCCGACCGGCGCTCCCCCCTTCCCGCGCGCGGTCACCACGGTCACCCCGGTGGCGAAGTGGCCCATCACGTCGCGCATCAGTCGGCCGGTGCGGGCGATCTCCGCCGCGGCCGAGGGCTCGGCGGCGCGGGCGTGCCGGGCGACGTCGGAGACGTCGAGGATCGCCAGGCCGTGGCGGGCGGCGAAGACCTCGAGGTCGGGGCCGGTCGCCATGTGGCCGTCCTCGCGCATCACCTGGCAGAGGACGCCGGCCCCGCGCAGCCCCGCGCCGGCGGTCAGCTCGACCGCCGCCTCGGTGCGGCCGGCCCGCTCGAGGATGCCGCCGGGACGCGCCCGCAGGGGGAAGACGTGGCCCGGCTGGACCAGGTCGGATGGCCCCGCGGAGGGGTCGACCGTGACGGCGATCGTGCGGGCGCGGTCGCCGGCGGAGATGCCGGTGGTGACGCCCTCCTTCGCCTCGATCGAGACCATCGCCGAGTCGCCGAGGCTCGAGGAGTTGCCGCGGTTGCCGATCTGCTCGAGGCCGAGCTCGGCGCAGCGCTCCGCCGAGAGCGCGACGCAGACGAGGCCGCGGGCCTCGGTCGCCATGAAGTTGATCGCCGCCGCGTCGGCGGCCTCGGCGGCGATCAGCAGGTCGCCCTCGCCGCGCCGCTCGCGGTCGTCGCGGAGCAGGACCATGCGCCCGGCGGCGAGCTCCTCGGCGGCGAGGCCGAAGGCGTCGGGGACGCTGCGCAGCGCCATCACGCCGCCTCCCACTCGCGCGGGGCGGCGCCGACGGGGCGCAGCTCGGTCGGCAGCGGGATCTCCTCGGTTTCGCCGGTGCGGACGATCTTGCGGGCGACGGCGCCGGAGTGGTCGCGGATCTCGGTGATCCCGATCGCCTCCCACTCGACCCCCTTGCGGAGCGAGCCGATGGCGAAGAGCCGCTCCGAGGGCACCCCCTCGCGGTCGAGCAGCGCGCCGTGCTCGTCGACGTCGAGCCCGAGGCCGAGCTCGTCGGGGCGCGCCCGCCCCGCCGAGAGCAGCCCGGCGAGGACCGGCGGCGCCTGCCGGCGCAGGTCGTAGCCAGCGCCGGAGCAGTTGATCACCCGGTCGACCTCGACCGACTCCAGCTCGTGCGCGCCGGGGGTGCGGAGGAAGACGCGGGCGCGGGAGCCGTGCGGCTCGACCGAGACGATCGAGGCGGCGCCGGTCTCGAGGCGCCCGGTGGCGCCGAGCGCGTCGTAGCGGTCGGCGACCTCGGGGGCCATGCGGAAGCGGTGCACGTCCCAGAGCCGCTGGTACTCGGTCAGGAAGCGTTCCTTCTCCTCCGGGCGCAGCGCCTTCCAGATCTGTGGCGTCACCGGCCGCATCGAGTCGACCACGTCGCGCCAGTCGTCGCCCTGGCGGGAGACCCGGCAGATCTGGGCGAGGATCGCGGCGACGACCGGCTCGATCGTCCCGGACTCGGTCGGGATGTGGAAGCGGCGCAGGCTGGTCAGCGAGCGGCGGTGCCGGCGCGGGATCAAGCCGTGGCGGGAGACCGCGCGGACCCGCGGGCCGTCCTCCACCTCGCCGAGGGTGAGCGCGACGTCGACCATCGAGAGGCCGGTGCCGACGATCAGCACCGAGCGGGCGCGGCGGGCGTCCTCGAGCGCCCCCGCCTCCCAGGGGTCGGCGATCCAGGTGCCCGCGGCCTTCAGCTCCGGCGGCACCTCGATCGGGTCGCCGGCGGTGAGCGGGCCGAGCGCCAGGATCACCCGGTCGGCCTCGATCCGCTCGCCCCCCGCCAGCGACAGCTCGAGCGGCGCGGCGGCGGCGCCGAGGTGCTCGGCGATCGCGGTCACCTCACCGCAATGGCGGCGCAGGCGGGCGTCGGCGGCGTCGCGCTCGGCGGTGGCGAGCAGGTCGCGGACGTAGGTGGCGTAGATGCCGCGGGGCAGGAAGGCTTCCTCGGCGACCGCCTCGCCGCGCCCGGCGAGCCACTCGTGGAAGTGCTCGGGGTGACCGTGGACCCCGCCCATCCGCACGGCCGGGACGTTCAGCAGGTGGAGCGGGTCCTGGGTGCCGTAGGCGACGCCGGCGCCGAAGCTGCCGGTGCGGTCGATCAGGTCGATCTCCAGGGCGACGTTCTCGCGGTGCTCGCGGAGCAGGTGGACGGCGGCCAGCGCCCCGGCGGCCCCGCCGCCGACGATCGCGACGCGCTGCGTGGTGGCGGCGCTCATCGCCCCACCCCCACAAATGCGTTCGCAGTTTGCCGTGATATGTACGGAGAAGTGCGAACGCTCATCGCTGGGCCCCCACGGCGAACGGGACGGCGGTGCCCGCGCGGCCGCCGGAGAAGGCGAGCTCGACCGGGTCCGGCGGGCGCCAGAGGCCGCGGCGCTCGAGCAAGGGCAGGACGCCCTCGCCGAACCAGTAGAGCTCCTCCAGGTGCGGGTAGCCGGAGAGGACGAACTCCTCGATCCCGGCGTCGGCGTACTCCTCGATCCGCTCGGCGACCTCGGCGTGCGAGCCGACCAGCGCGGT
>Ga0164242_10003392_pt1 | contig 18221 bp, 19 predicted proteins | sample OricomgcompostMG_FD_108783 | JGI IMG/M metagenome (GOLD analysis project Ga0164242, IMG submission 108783) | Miracle-Growth compost microbial communities from Emeryville, California, USA - Original compost - Miracle growth compost (MG) ... | reverse complement strand
TAATTTTGAGTAGCTATGTCAGACAATACTGTTGATCTCGATGAGAAATGGGTACAACGTGCTTTTCTCTTAACCAATAAAGATTATACCTCTTTAAATCAAAGAAACACCATGTGGTCTGATGCAGTCTTAAAATACACGGATACCACATTAGGAGGAAATATTGCCATTAATCCTCCTCCTCAATTTACACGCTATTGCGATGTCCCTGTACCAGGTAGAACCAAATACTCCTCGGGTATGGGACGCTATTATAGTGAAGCCATAGACGATAATAGTCAGGTTGTTCATTTTCGTATGGGGCTACCTCGCTTTAATACCTTAGCTTCATTATACTTAGGCGCTTATAATCCTGATGCCGCTCTAGCAGGTAAGTCTAGCCGAGTCAATAAGCTTTTCTTTGAATTAGGTAAAGCCGTCGGCTTTGTTATTAGCGTCATGTCCTTTAAGCTTTTAATGGTCAGAGCTCTAGGATCGGGTTTACGTCTACTTTTTGCGGCACCTAGTAGTAAGTATTACTATCTTTCTCCAGCTATGCCCATGTACTGGTCTGCAGTCACCACAATCGTGAACCAATTAACGGTTAACCGTGGGATTGTTCCTCGTGTAGGGGGCGATGATCAAAAGTTTTTCTCTGATGATTATCAATTTACCAAAGCTGATTTAAAGACCATGCATGATAAATTACCCGATGTCTTTAGAGAAGATGGGGGGATTGATGTCTACGCCGTAGCAAATAGAGCAAAACGCATGTTTCGTAAACGCAATACAGACTTAGATAAACTCATCGATGCCAGTGCCAGTGGTAAGTTCGATTTAGGTCAAGTTGTAGCAAATTTTGAAAAGCAAAATGCCGTCGCTACAGATAAAGGTGCTGATTATCTTAAGTACATGGATAAGTGGTACGATACGGACGTCAGTAACCCAGGCTCTAACGGGCTCTATAACGTCACCCAAGGAGCCGATGCAGCCAATATCGGGAGTACTATCACAGGTAATTCTGCAACGACTACTGATAATACAAGTTCTAATAAAGAAATCAAAGACGTAGAAACAACGGAATCTTGGTGGTCATCGGCCTGGAAAAAGCTTGAGGACTTTTTTCAAGCTGAAGCTGACGATGGTGGGATGTTTGCTTCATTTCGCGTAAACTATACAGGAAGTGTGGGTGAATCCTTTAGTAATAGTGCAGGTCAGTCTTCTGTAGAGAGTAAACTTAACGATATGGTCTCCTCAGCAAGAAACGTAAACTTTAGTCTTGCAGGAGGCAATATTAGCGATGGTGTTGGTAAAGTCGTTGATGCGGCAAAAGGTTTACTCACTGGAGCGATGAATAGTTTAGGAATCGGCGGTTTAGCTGCACTGGGGGGATCTGCCTTTTTTGATATCCCTAAAGTCTGGGAATCTTCTACAGCAAGTCTACCTAGATCGAGTTACACCATAAAACTTGCCTCGCCTTATGGGAACCCTATCTCCCAGATGTTTAGTATTTACATCCCTTTGGCCATGCTTTTAGCGATGGCTTTACCTATTTCTGCAGGTAAACAATCCTACGGCTCTCCTTTTTTAATTGAGTACTATGATAAAGGTCGTGCGCAGTCAAGATTAGGGATGGTTGATTCATTAAGTATTACTCGCGGTACGAGTAGCTTAGGATTTAATAATGCAGGCCATGCACTAGCCATTGATGTCACACTTTCTATTATGGATTTAAGTTCCATCATGCATATGCCTATTAGCATGGGTATTAGCCCAGTTAGCCAACTTATCAATGCGGCAGAAGGTGGGTTTGCAGGAGCCATAGTCGGAGGCCCATTAGGTGCTGGGATTGGCGCGACTGTGGCCACAGCGCTAGGTTCAGGTTGGTTTGATGATTCCACTGTGTATTCTGACTACTTAGCTATTTTAGCCGGTATGGGAGTTAACGATCAGATCTACGCGAGTCGCAAGCTTAAACTGGCTTTAACTAGAAACTTAATGGAGTGGAAGAGCTGGTTTAGTATTTCTCACTTAGCTTCTTTTAGTGGTGATATGTTAGTACCAGGTAGATTGGCTTCAATCTTCTATAAAGGCGTACAGTTTTAATCTACGACATAGAGAGGGGTTAAACCCCTCTCTTTTTATGTTCTTTTAATTTTGAACTAAGGGTGTTTGAGGATCAGTGGTATTGTTATTGCCTTCACTAATCACGTTATAAGGTAGCAAAGTTTTGATTTCCGTATACACGTCTGTAGGTTTAAAGACGGTACTTAGTGCCATGAAGATTTCATCCGGATCGTCAGTAATAGCACCTGGATTATTAATCATGATGTCCTGAATTAACCCAGATTGAAAATCTTTAGAGCCATCGACAATTTTCGTTAAATCAATGGCTTCGTACTGTGCAGTGTTTTCTAAGATAGTTTTCTTATCCCAGTCTGGATCGATTCTATCGAAGCAGTCCATCATCATACGAAATTCAGTATTTTCTTCACCTTCATCAAAACCAAATCCGAATTTATAACCTTTAATGAATTGTTCGATATAGGTTTGATCCAATAGTCTTGTGTAATTAGACGAATCATTATCAACAAGCGTTTTTAACATTCTCACATCGCTATTTTGTAGTATAACCGGTAAGAGATTACTTACCACATCGTTCATCACCCCTTGACTAGTAATAGCAGGTGCTAGGGCGTCTAAACTATTGGGGATACCGTTATTCGTCGCTTCTTGAGCAATACCGATAACAAGGCCTGAGAATGCAGCTTGATCATTTACTGTAAAAGCGTTACTATTGCCTGAGACTTCCTGGATTAATCCTGCAATGGATTGCAGATTCTGAAAGTCTACGCCTCTGACTTTCATGGCAATATCGTTAACTAAAACAGAAACATCATCGGGAATACCAATTGATTTTGCGAGGTTTTGTACACCTTGTGTAAAACCAGAAGTTAAAGACTTAATCGATGAACTAATGGGTTTAGAGATCGCTGATATTCTCGCAATGAGATTATCTTGATTGACTGTCAATAGTTGACTAGCTGTTTTCTCAATGACGGGAAACTGGCTACTAATATACGATCCTCCTTTGAGTATATTGGCAATATCAGGATCGAACTTTAAAGCAATATCTTGAATTTTATTAACAATGCTACTATTAGATTTCGTATAAACATCTAGCGTTGCTAAAGCGTTATTAGGTGAAGTAATAAAGGTCGATGCCGCAAGCAGGTTTTTCGATATATTAGAAGCCATGTCTAGAGACCAAAAAAAAAAAGAAATAAGAGACTCATACTAGTGAACCTAAAAAAGGCCACTAGTATGAGTTTTTGTTCTGTTTTAATTTTTCATTAACGCTTCGTAATCAAGAGGCTCTGGATTTTGTCCTTGTTTGATTTGTTCTCGAATCACTTCAAAACCATTGATTAACCATTCAAATCCTTGTATTCTTATTTGTCTGGATGTATTACGATTGACGTAATAATGATCAAAGGGTAACACAGACTTAATCATAAGTTCGACGATATCTGGGTTTTGAATAATCTTCTGAAAATTCGCATCCATGATAACAGTATTAAAACTTGGTAAGAAGCGACTAGGGAGTTTTTTCCCATAGAACTTTGCCTCATGCCCATAGAGACTTCTAAGCTTTTCTAGCTTCTCAGCTTCTATCTTAGAGGTATCGGCTCTGACGTAATACCAGAATCCTTCCATAGATTGGAAAAGACCAAAATAAGGATGGACAAAAGGGGCTTTATCAAAATGAGAAAGTTTCCTACCTAAAAGTGTTTTCCCTTGCGAATAAATGTTAATGTGCGTGATCCCATCATTTTCTGGCGTAAAGATATTGCTACTCATTTCCGTCTTCGCCTTTTTGTCCATCTTGGACCTCTTCATCAATGATTTCCTGAATATCAGATGGCCCTAGTGAATAGCGCACCGTATGTTCAGTAATACGCCCTTTGATTCGATTATACCCTCTGACAGTAAGCTCGACGTCTTCAAATTGCAAAAGCTTCTGGGCTTCAATTAACTTTTTCCAAGTCAATTCAGGTTTTGCAAACTCTTTGTTAAAATTGCCTACCGCGCTGGCTCGATCGGCTCGGTTATCCGGTATCCTATTCATGGGTTCATTAATAAATCGCGTCATCAATGAACTATAGGCAGATAAGCTAATATCTAGGTCAAAGAGAATTTGTCGAAAGAGTTTTGCTAAAATACCACCTGGTGTCGTCGAGGTACTGTTTACCCCCTTATCGACCAAGGTGAGAATTTTATTCATGTTATACTGCTGCTTATTGCGTCTTGCAAAAAAAGGCATGATTTGATTTCCTCTAAAGTCTGAAAGTGATGAAACATCAGCTTTTTAAGGTTGATTTTGATTGGAATGAAAGACCAAAGAAAGACTTTTTAAATTACTCACAATCCCGGATAAAACCCGTTGATTGTGTTCGAGTACAATAGTATCGTCTTCAGTGGTTTTGGTTAATGTTAAAGCATGGCAAAAACCAATAACGACTTCTCTTAGTTTTTGATACGCTTCATTTTGATTGACGTAATAGTTATCCTCACTGGTAAAAAAAGACCCAATAGAAACCTGAAAGAGATCACAATCTTCTGGGGTTAGTTTCACACCCCTATTTTTTTCAATCGTATCTGTGAATTGTATTAACCTTTTTGTATAACATTCAATATTCTTATAAGGAACTTTTACTGAGACAGTCACTTGACTGACTGCATCGAATTCATTGAATGTGTTGTTATGAAAGTATAACGTTTTCGTTTCTGTGAATAAAGAGGTGGGTGCGTTCTGTTTCTTCTTTGAGAATGCAGCAACCCAGGCTAGAAGAGCATTGATTTTCATCATTACCCACTTGATTTCATGATAAGCCTAAACACAAGGTTTAAGAGGAGTTTGCTCTCATCTATTAGGGTAATATATAGGTGAAAACATTTAGAATGGTATGCCCAATGGTTAAACCTTTAGTTTAAACCAAACAATACCAACATTGTAACAGGTATAACTATGCTAGATACTACTGCGATAAAGACCGAAGATGAGGTGCTAAACTTTACGCAATTAAAACGTGAAGCTGTCGTCGACCATCTCTCTAAAGATAAGATCCCTGATGATCCAAAGATGCTTGGTGCGCTCTTAGCCGCCCTAGACGGGATGGATCGCGCAGCATTAACTAAGAAAAAGATTCAAGCCGATTCTCAAATTGGTGATAAGCTAGGATTAGCTGGTGCTGCCATTACCCAGCTTTTTACCACTATGCGCGAGAAGACAAAGAATCGACAAACAACTAATGCTGATGCTCCAGTCAACACCGCCCCTACAACAATTCCTTCCTCGATAGAAAAACCTGTTATCAAAGAAGGGGAGCTAGGAACCGTGCACGAAAATCTGTCGTACGACGATATTATTACTGACGATGCATAAGGAAAGTTGGTACGATCTCTACGAATGAGACCAATTACCGGGTATCATTCGTAGAGGCCAACGTTTTATGCCGTTTTAAATTTTGGAGGACTAAGCACGCTAAAGAGTTTTGCATCTAAAGGTTCAAGATTAATAAAAGGAGCAAGAAGAAACTTCGTTGCTTCCAGAGGATGCATTTTCGTATCTTCTTTCACCTTTTGCACAATGGCTTCTGTTAATTCACTCGTAAACGAAATAGCAGGGACGTAAAGATTCACCGATGGAATTGGTTTGGTCTCAAAATTCTTAGTCTGTAATTCTAACCAAGAGGCATACTCATACATAAAAAGAATATCGAAGGATTCGCTAATTAAATTAGGCGTTAAATCTTCGTTACTGATTGAGGCACACTTTACAATAGCGAGAGAATCAATCCAAAAGCTCACTGCGGTGACTAGCCCTTTTATGACCGATTCTTCTAGTGTGTAAGGATGTAGATTAATTGTGACTTCTACACTAGATAGAAAAGGCGTATTAACCGCTTGTTTAGTCAGTGTTAAAACGAGTTCTTTTAAAAAGAGTACGGCATTAGTGCACTGTGCTCTAGCTAGAGTACTCGTATCACGCTTTTGGTACTCTTCTTCAAAACGTGTTTTATCAATCCCAGGGAAAAAGTCACTTCGCCTTTCATGATACCCTTGGTTTAATAGATCGAGTGCTTTTTGTTCGTCAATCTTTGCAATAGTGGCAATACGGGTATCGAGTAAAACATCGATTGGAATAAGAATTCCTACCTTTTGATTATTCATGGAAATACACGTTCCATTTAACTGACTGTCTCAACCATGGATTGAATCGTTGTTTTCACTTCTGGAAAAACTCGTTTATAGTTGATTTGTATAAGAACTAATACAACTAACCACTTATTAGCCAATAGATAATCTTTGATTTCATCAGCGCCAAGTGTTCGGGTGGTAAGCTCCTCTGGCGTTAGGGTACTATCTTCATCGCTACTAAAAGCGAGCTTATCGGCGACATCCAAACTAAAACTTAATGTTTCACACAACTTTTCATGAAAGACTTTATCGTAACCTAAGGTAGAAAAATAGGTAATAATAAGTTTCCATAGAAAGTCTCGATGAATATCTACGGTAAAGATGTGTTCAACTAAGGAAGTAATTCCAGCAGGAGAGAAAATCGCATAAGGTGTGCGTGTTCTAGCAAAGTCTGTGACGAACTCTTTAACCTTGGTTTGTGGGACTTCAGAATAACTATCTAACACGTTTTGAAACGACTCAACAAAGAGATAGTAAGCATCCAGTAGCTGAGTCGAGAGAGAGACTTCTTCTGTTGCAATAGGTGTTTGAGAATCAGCCATTTACCTTTTTAACCCTTCGTTTTCTAAGTGCATACCCGTCAGTAGTGTCGAGAGGGTAAGCGTTGATTTAGCCTGGGTGCCTAGGCGTTTAATACTGTTTAAGCTCACACCTCCGTACCGACTAATTGAAGTATTGAGTGCATCGAAGCCTTTTATATCCCCACCTCGATATTTTAACAACTCAGTTAGTGAATTATCTAAATTCAAAGCCGTTAAGATCTGGACTTCAGGATAAGAAATCTTTGATCCTTTAGAAGGTCCCGTAGGTTGGCCTGAGAAGTCATCAATGGTTTTATTATCTTCTGGGATACTGACCTTTTTCACCAGGTGCTGAGCTTGACGCTTTAGAGGCAGCAACATCACCAGATAACGCTTCGGTGTTAAGTATTTAGGTAGCCCATTACCAGGGTCCATCCAGAGGCGCTCAAAAAAGGAATGATTCCATTCTTTAGCTATCTTCAGATTTCTTTGTACGTCTAAACCATACTTCACCCCATTAGGGACGATGATACTGAGCCGCTTTTTACGTTCTTTTAAATCTTTAACGTATTGGGCTATCTGCGCATCGCTCATTGCCCCTAACATCGATTCATACATCTCACGATTTGGGCTGTTTGGAACAATAGCTTCTATGCCATCTAAAATAGTTTTAATAAATGCAGCTTTATTGGCCATGATTGCTCAGTCACTTTCAATTAATCCCTGCATTAAAATCTGTCTAATGCAGAGGAAATCCAATTTGATATTTGATAATACAGCGAACGACCGTATGATCAAAAAGACGTAACCAATCTTCTGTGGTACCGTCTTCGATCAAGCAAAAACGCTCGGCTATAGTATTGCCTTCACCCGAAATATCGATAGGTGATAAGGCTTTTCTCCAGTATTTGTTAATTTGATATCGTCTTACCGATTCTTCTGGGTGGCTTAATGCATCGGGATGTAAACCTGCTTCCCATCCAGTAGGGTTCGGGTGGTGGTGAGCAGCTAAAATCTCACTGATACGTGAGACTAAGTTAGGTTCAACAATGGTTGCGGTATTCATGAGACATATACCTCAAAAGGGTAAAATACAAAATTGATTTAGTGTTTAAAACGATCGACTTTAGGCATTTTCTTAAGCTCATCACTAAGAGTGCTCTTATCGTACCAATAAGGGATATACTCTTTGGCTCGCATCTTAAGTAGATCGATAATGGTTAAAAAGGGAGTAGGGTGCTTATCATTATCAAAAGTCCACCAGCCGCGAGTATTTAAGAGAATAGACCAATCGTAGCCTAATTTCTTAATATCCTCGTAGAGCACTTCTGGTGAGCATTGTAGACGGTCATACTGGGGCCAGTATTCTGAAACCTGCAGTAGATCTGCAGTCAGTTCTATGGCTCTACGTAGAGCCTTATTTTCTTTTAATTTACCGCGTATCGTCGTACGTGATAGTGCCACCTCTGGTAAAAACGCACATACGTAGTTACGATCGTTACCTGGTAGGCCAAAACGTTTATTGGTCTTAATATAGTGAAAGTTGGTTAAATCTTCCAATACGCCTTCTTTCTGACTAATTAAAACTTTAAGAATATAACCAGAAGGACCATTCTTATTTCGAATAAGTTTAATCGTGACTTCATTTAAATCGGTCTCCCCATTTAACTTATCGTCTTTATCACTTGGATACTCCGGACCATTTTTATCGGCTGCCATGAGTACCGAAGCATTCATGTTATACCAGCAAACATTTGTTAAAAAGGTAAACTTCTCAGGAGCCCCTTTAATCTTAATCCCGTTCTTTAAGAAACCCAATTTCTTAGGAGCTGGGTTTCTGGGGTCCATGTTAAATTCCATCCCTAAGTGGGCTACTAGGAATAGATAATGCTTTGCTCCATCGGCTAAGGGAGTCAGTTCACGAATGAAACGATTCTTTTGCAAGCCTTCACGCATATTAACCGTATTAGCCCCAGAGTCGCCCAGCGTGTTTTCCTCTTGCATCTTTAAGACGTCTTGAGTAGAGAATTCACTAAAAGAATCCACCTCCCCAAAAGTAGGAATCGGCATCTGCATGTAGGCGGTAACTTCTCGGTTTACAAACGGAGTATTACGAAGGATCTTAGATTTGTTAGCGATCTTGTTATTTAAAAAATCTTTCGCGTGATCAAAGAACTGATCCCCAGTATAGATCGTTTTATCCGTGATTTCCCAAATGCCTTCATTTAGAATATGTCGACCCGCAAAGGTATCGAAGGCTTGTGTAAACGTATGCTGATGGTCTTCTTGAATATTGGTTTCAGTATCGTAAGTATTTGCTGTAGAACCAAACTGCATGAATTTACTTAATGCTGAGAGCAACTGAAAACGCTCCCAGGTGGATTTAAAACAATTACCCATTCCTACGGTAGCAGTTACTGCCCCAATACCACCATTTATGATACTCTCACCATAGCGACCTGTAATAACGTTACCTGTGGCAATGTCTACCCGGCACCCCACGTTGATGTAAGCTCTCACCGGATCGGATCGCTGGACAACCATCTTTAAAAATTCCATTCAAACCCTCTTAAAGGTGGAAATGATTTGATTCTTCTATATTCTTCGTTTCTTTATTAAAAAACGAATCAATTGATAAACGAGACACACCCATGACCACTGCCGCCATTAAAGTGCAACGCGATATTATTGCGCTAGAGACTTTTACGCTCACTAGCGCAAACAAAATGCTCTCCAACTTCTTTCCTTCAATGGTTGCGAACCTAAAGGAGTTTGCTGAGCGGTTTAAAGCTGAAAATGGAGCGATCAGCTTTAGTTCTGACCAAAAACGTTTTTTAAAGAAGTTAGAAACCCTTAATTACTTAGACATTGCTAACTTTTCCGTTTCTGTTCCGGATGGTTTCTCTTCAAACTTTGTCGATTATTTAAAAGACCTCTCTGTTGCTTCAACGCAAATCAGTGCTATTGAAAAAGAGATCCTTAACCCCTTTAGTACTTACTTAGCAAAGCTAATCAGTAGCGCAGACCATAGGTTTGATACAAGCAATTATTTTACTCTTTTAAACGATTATGGGGATAAAAGAGAACAAAATCTAATAAATCTAAAGACCCATTTTTCTGCAAAAGTAGGTACTGTCTCAACGTTATCTGAAGTCGTCTCGCGTAATGCAGACTGGAGTGTTGTTTTCCGGTTTGATAACGAGATCATGAAAGAGCTCAACAGCGTTAATCGGACTAATTTAGATAAGAAGGTTAAAGAGATTTCTTCTTACTTATCTCTCATTACCGATAAGATCAAAAAGAACGAACTCCAAGGGGTGAGTCCTGAGGTCACTCGTTCTTTAGCTGAAGGTGTCTATCAGGTAGCAAGAGACTTAGAAGCTTTTTCTATTATCTACTATCAGGCATTAGTCATTACGACCAGTATTGATCAGTTTGTTGGTAAAATCAATCAAATGAAAGAGTAGTCGTGCATAATGAGACTAGGATCAGGCCTATTTCCTGATCCTAGTCTTTTATGTTGTCTTTACTCGTAACTGACTAAAGCCTCTAAAGCAACATTTATGTCATCTTGACATTGTGCAAAGGTCTTTAAATCTACTTGACACGGTTGATCTGAAGCATGTTTATAAATAGCGTAGAGTTTAGGTTCTCTATCTATTGCATCAAGAAACATCCTCAAGTTATCGTTTACCGTAAAGAGAAACTGAAGTGCCCCATTTTCTGTATTAGTAAAAAAACTTACGGGATATTTGTTAAAAACATCTTCAGTTTTAGCTGTTAATAAGTTATTACGATAGTGAACAAAAGCATAAGGCGGAGGATTAACCGATTTATTTGATTCGATAAATGTAATCTTCCCCTGGCCATCTTTTATCACATCAGAAGAGAAATATTGATAGATCAATGCTTTTAGTTTAGTCTGATAGGTATTCTTTAACCTGTCGGTGACAATTTCTTCTACATCAAGCGTAGCAACGTGCTTGGTTTGAATTAAATCTTCAATATCCGTAACCGCTTCGTTTATTCGAGTGTTTTTTGCTAGATTCACTAGTTTATCTACGTCTTCTCGTTTAGGTTTAGCTGGTGCTAACTCTTCCATTTCTTTAGGCTGTTCGCCTTGTGATACGCTCTCACCTACGGCTAGCGCAGGAACCGATGGTTTGCCTTCCCGACCTGTTTTCCAAGGGTTATGCCTAGGTGTGTAACGTTCTTTACTTTTCGCTTCTTCCGCAGCTAGGCGCTTACGAAAGTTCACCATTTCTTCTTCTACCGCTTGATGCAGTAGTGCGCGATAATCGTTATTGATCTCTTCGATTTGCGTGTGTATGTTAACTAAGAGCCTAGAAGAAGAGGTCAATGTCTCACCTAAAAGTGTTAACTGGTCGGAGAGCAACTTCATGTAGTTGGGTCGTAGGTTTTTTAAGTCTTCAGCCATGATAGGTAAACTTATCCTTTAATTGAAAGTAACATGTTCATTAAATGGGTTATTCAATGTGAGGTTTTCTTCGTTTAACACACACACTTCAGCTTGACTCATTGCCCCATGAAAGTTAAAGTGATGCGATACGATAAAGAGTTGGGTAAACCGGTGAAACTGTAGAATGTTTTTAACCATGTCAATTGCACGCGCTTTATGTGTTTCATCAAACGAGGCAGAAAATTCATCCAGTAGTAATGGATAGTCATGCAAATCCAAATACTGCATAGCGGTCACAAGAAAGGCGTAGTCAATGATTTCTTTCATGGCTTGAGAGCCATCTGAGATATCGGTGACTTCGTTATCTTCTTCACCAATACGTAATGGAAATTTATAATCCAAATCTACATCACCTTCTTCACTGATCGTACAACTCTTTACAATAAGAGGATAACTCCAGATGGCATTAATCTCTTTATTGACTTGATCGGTGAAGTGTTTGATAAACCCTAACATAGATTCAGCAATAAGGCCTTCAGTAGGGCTTAACTCCTGGACGAGTATTTTTAAGACCTCTTGATCTTTTTCTAACCTTTTAATTTGCTCTTCTAGATAAAGAATGCGTTCCTTTTGATTATTAATGGCTGAGAGTTGTTCTTCTTTAATAGCTAGAAGACTTTGCTTTTCTTTTAAGGCTTGATTAATCGTCTCATATTCCACAATTTTGACAACGGTCTCTTCTAACTGTGCTTTGGTATCTAAAAGCGTGTCTAATCGATTAGAACTCTCTAATAGGTAAGAGAGGTATTTGTTATAATTCTTTAATTTATCTCGCTCTATTAAAACTAAGTTCTTCTCTAGGGTTATTTGACTAATGCTCAAAGAGATCGAGTCTAAGTTTTGTGTGATCCGTTTAATATCGGTTTGATTTAACTGTTCAGACAGTTTTAAAAGATCGTTTAATTTCGTGCACTCTTTATCGATATTAGTAATTTGACTATCTAGATTTAAATCATGATTGAATTTCTTCAGAGCCAGTAAGATGGCATTGGGATTATTAAAAAGATACTGCTCTTGATGCACAAAATCCCAAAAACTAGAAATATCACCTCTTGCTTCTTGAATCTGACGATAGAGGCGAATCTGTACGCCATAGTCAATAAAAGCTTGGATTTCTTCTTCAACACTAACTAATTCTTTTTCTTTTATTTTAATATCGGCATGTAAGGCTTCTAGTTTTTCCTCATATTGGCTAAGGAGCTCTGCATCAAAACCAATAATCCAGTGATGATGGCACTGTGGGCACTCTGTTTCTCCTTTTTCCCTATGGGATTTTAAATGCGCAATTTGCCCTATTAAACGATTAGCTTCTTGGGTGATAGAATCCAGTACATGCTTTATTTTCTCTTTATGCGCTCTAGAGGCGTTTAGAGCCTGCTGGTTGAATTTTTTATCTTCATTGGTAGGTAGGTGTACCAAAAGAGCTTCTAATTGATTGTAGAGCGATTCTGAGGCTTCTAGCGCTCTAATAGGATCAGAGACAACTAATTTGAGCTGTTTTAATTCAAATAAGCGATTTTTCTCTTTTTCTAGAGTCAGTAATTTTTCTCTCGCACTATCGATACCTTCAATACCAGATTTAACCAAGATATCAGATTCTTCTTTTAATTGACTGTACTGTTCTGATAGAGTCTTTAGTACGCTATCTTTTGCAGAGAGTTGTTTTTCTAATTCATGTATTTTCTCTTCCAGTTCTTCAATATCGGTTAAATCCAAGAGTTTTTCTTCATTACTAGAAAGTAACTCTTTAGAGAGTAATTCAATTTGCGATAGTGTTTCAGCTAATAGCGCTTCGGTAGCAATTAAGCTTTTACCTGGATTATGACGTTTTTCTAGTAATTCAGTAATGATTGCATGCGTTTGATGAATCTCTACCTGAATCTTTTTAATCTCATCTTCTTTTAAAAGCTTACTAGATTCAACTACCAGGTTTTTAGCTTGTTCTTTAATCGTTCCTGAGACATCACGTAGACGCTCTTTCGTATACCCATAAGAAGAAATTGCATAGCGATAATCCACACTAGGAAAAAGGGTAAACCATTGACGTCTTTCAGTAGGGCCCATCCGAGTAAAACGTAATTTACCTAGGCATAAGTCTCGAATCTGCTTAGTGTAGCCAAACTCTTGGGTGATTAGCTCACTCATCATCTTAGCATTACCTTCTTTAAGGAGGTAGATTCCATCTTTAATGAGCGAATGCTTATTTCCTACAGTAAAGTCACTAATCGTTTCATAGTGGGCACCACGATGTTCATAGACAATGTGCTTTAACCCACCCTTCTCAAAGTCCTTATGGTCACCAGGTAAGGGATTAAGTTCCGATAAGAAACTGGACTTACCCGCCCCATTTGTTCCAAGTATTTGTTGTATAGGTTGAGTAAAATCCACTTTAATGGATTTAAAATGATTTAACCGCATACGGTTATAGCCCCGTAGCGTAATACTTAAGATACGCATAGCAATAAAAAGATCCTATGCTAAATTCGTTAAAAGAGTACTCTTATCTATAGGTTTAAGCCCTTAAATAAAAATCTATAAATAAAAATACTACTACTCATCACACAGGAATACCCAATTCAAATGGCTGAACATTCAATATCCAAAGTCAAATTCTTCTCTGTTGGTATTGTTGCAGAAAATAAAGCACTTAATACCGATGTCGTAGAAGTCTCACCCGTCGAAGAACTCCCTCTCTTAGACGGTGAAATTACTGATAATGCTACCACTACTGAAGTCAAAGGTGTCGATAAAGACAATACCACTTATAATACTAAAGTCAATACAACCAATACTGTCTCAGCAAAGTGGTTACGCCTTAATTACTCTAACCGTATCTCAGCGCCTGATGTCAGACGAGGTGCGGCTGTTATGCTCTATCAATTTGGAGATGAGAAAAAGTACTATTGGACCACTCTCATGGATGATTCCAAATTACGTAAATTAGAAACGGTCATCTATGCGTTCTCAGGTACACAAAGTGAAAGTGCCGATGTCTCAGGTGATAATAACTATTACTTAGAAATATCCACACATAAAAAGCTTGTTACCTTTCATACCTCAAAAGCCAATGGTGAACCCTTTGCCTACGATATACAGCTCAATACCGGTGAAGGTAAACTCCTCATTCAAGACGATAATGGAAACTTTGCCTTTATTGACTCTAAAGCTAAACAGATTAGATTAGAAAATACTGATGGATGCTTCTTTGAATTCCTGGCTAAAGACTGTACACTTAATATTCCAGGTAATTGGGAGATCACAGTCAATGGTAATGTAACACGTAAGGTAGGAGGGAATGTTTCTGAAGATACCTCAGGCTCTCACGATAATAATGTTTCAGGTAAGTTTGATTTAGAATCATCAGGCACAACACTTACAGCTCCTCAAAATACCTTAGATGCACCTTCTAATACCATAGCAGGTAACATGAGTGTGAAATCCGGTAATGGGGCCCCAGGAGATGGAGAGATAGAAGGTAACTTTACCTTTAAGGATAGTATTACCATAGAAAAAGATGCTACTGTGGAAGGTACGTTAACAGCTAATAAACTTGTCTCTCATGAAGCGATTGAAGCGCCTAATGTATAGAAAAAATATAATAATCAATTAAAACGTCATAATAGCTAGAGGAATTTACCTCTAGCTAGCTGTGTAATATAGCTACATGTAAAGAAGAGAAAGATTATACCCTTTTAGGGTATAATAAAGTATCAATTGAAAAAAAGGGAGTTAGAGCCCCTACGGGGCTGGGCCTCTCACCTGCACCTAACGGTTGCGGTTTCGAGGGAAAAAATTACTCTCTAATCAAAAGTAATTTTTCAAAATATGTAATTTAGTCAATAAATTTTTACTGATAAAGAAAAAAGACAGTACTAAAAAGACATAAATACCCTAGGTTCATTCCTAGGGTATTTATGCTGTTACTAAGGATTTGAAGGAGGGGTATCTCCACCTCCACTACCATCACCTGATCCACCAGAATCATCGGCAGGAAGATGATTTTTAATGTAGTCTTCTAAAGAGGTAATTAATGTTGCTTGAGCTTGGTTTTCAGCTTGGAGTGCTAAAAGCTGTGCTCGATCTGTTTGAGAAGAATTCACGAGGTCTTCTCTAGCAGCTTCTAAGGTATTGTGGTCTTCATCACTGAGCATTTTCGTATCACTGACTATCACGCTTTTTGCTTGAGCTTGTATACCGATAGTATCTTTTACTGTATTTTGAATGTTTGTGATAAGATTACTTAAATCTAGCCCATCAGGAATTGCTCCAAGGTTAATTCCTAGTACTCGTGCTGTATAAGGAACACCTCCTAGATTTGGGTAAGCTAAAACAAAACTAGAAGGAACATAGATCCATTGATTCGAATCGGAGACTAGACTAACAATACATGTATTAGGATCGTTACTATCCGTTTCCCAGACCGAATCATCAATGTTATTTTTTGTGTAGTATAAAGCCTTAGGATCTACGCCTATGGTGACAAAATCTTGGAGCTCTCTGACTGCCACACACTTATAGCTTACCCCAGATTTGACCTGTGTATCAAAAGGGGGTTTTAACTGGTAGATACCATACGCCCCAATAGTTGGGATTGGGTTAGCCATAAGTCATTAGCCTTGAGATAGCGAATCAACACTATATTTAGAGGCTACGAGATATTGGATATTATCGTAGAGCTGAGAGAGGTAAAAGACGTTATCTCGCGTGACTTTACTCACAGTTAAGGGGAGAGCCGTATCGGGGGTGGCTGTCTCAGCATAGACCATGAGCTGATGGATCATCAAAGACCAGTTCTTGGTGTCTTCTACCATGCGGTTAAAGTCCTGACTGGTTGAAGAAACGTTAATAAAGTCAGGAAAATAATCGGTGAGCATGTACTTGCTATTACGATTTTCTTCATTTCCTACTGAGAGCACAGTAATCGATTTAAAGGGAAAACCCATAATCATCGAATACGTATCGATTTGATGCGCAGGATAGCTCGGTAAAACAGTTTTTAGAAACGCGGCCCCAAAGGACGTTTTACTAATCGGAGAGTAGATCCCAGGAGTAGTAGTTCTGGGTTCTATGGCATAGTTTGACCATAGTGGGACAATCACAAACTCCGTACGCTTAAAAAGGTCAGGCAAAATTGCTGCCCACTCCTCCCTAGAATGCGTGCTATTAGCGAGAATGTAATTAATCAGTGCTTCTTTGAGCACATCGATATTATTACCTGCAACCCCGTAACCAACAATCCCCCAATAAGAAGGCACAATTCTCGTATCATCGTTAGGATCGTAATAATCAAAGGTTTGTAGCTCAAAGAAAGTCTCGGGTTTATTCCCAATAGCTGCTTGCAGTTTAGCGACCACATCGCTCGTGCTCACGGCTTCGAGTAATGTTTGTACGGCAGCGCCCCCGTTAAAGAAATTATCTAACGGCGTAATAGGCGGGACAAAGACTAACTCGTATTCATCGTATTGCGTGAGAAACGCATTATCGACAAACCAAATGCGAATATTGGCATTATTCGCAGTTTGCTTCCAAGAGACCCAATCTGGGACGGAATAGGTTCCATCAGATTCTATGGTTCCGAGGACAAAGTTCGATGCCACTGCTGCGTACTCAGCCGAGAGCGCTTGAGCTAACGCTGTGGGGTCTACGGTCTGATTAATATTCGTGGCCATGTAATTATAGACATAATTACACACCGTGAGAATATGGTCTGAGAGCGTACTGGGCAGTGCTTTAACGACGTTATCTTCTACAGTTTTAAAAGCAACTAGGGCAAGATTATCTAGCGTAATGTTAGTGTAAAACCCTTTTTCTTTACTGTAGGTTAAAGATTGGGTGGAGAGTTCACCAAATAAGTTATTGGTCCCAGGTGTATTGACAGTAAATTGAGAATTTACTGCAAACCCTTTCACGGTAAACATAGAGTCGGCTCCGGCAAAGAATAATTTGATTTTTTAATCAATATCAGTTACAATAATCCCCTAAGATAGAATCAATGGTGGAGGATTAAGGTATGTTAACCATTAGACTTCTAGGATCATTATTTCCTTTATTGAAGGATATTATCCTAGAAGGCAAGACAATCAGAGAGGCGGCTAAAAATAGTAAGTATAAACTCTTTGTCCTAGTGGGTGTGATTTTCTCTATTGTATTAAATTTCTATCTGGTGCCTAAGGTCTTTACGCTCTCTAGCCGTATTCTAGACCTGCAGCGAGAACTCAAGGAGTCTCGAGCTGCGTTGGTTGCACCCGATACGAAACCCCCCAATAGTACACCCGTACCCACTAAGGATTACAATAGTTTAGACTATTTACGTCGTCGCTTCGATAAAATTGAACATTAAAGTTTCTTTAGGGTAGATGCATGATAAGGAAATTAGTATTAATTTTACCCGTTTTATTATTGAGTTCGTGTTGTAGTTTTAACACGACCACGCTTAGGTCATATGAATTAGCGCATGGGAAATCAGGCAGTCGTGCAGATGAACCCAAACCTTTTATTCGTGAAAGAGTCGTAAAAGGCGACTATAATCCAAAACCTAAGGTGATCGTTAGAACGAAACTGGTACACTGCCCTAAATTTGTCTTACCCGATTTAGGTGAAGAACCCGCGAGTCCTATTAAACAGCTTGTAAACGTCAATCCTAATGACTATAAGAGTATAGATAAAATCGTCATGGATTACGTCGATAGTCTCACGCAGTATGTAAGAGATAAGAAAAAAGAAATTCAGTTACAATACCAGTTATATTTAACCGATTATGATAAAACGTGTAAGTAGAAAAGCGCAGTAGTCTAAAACGTGTCGTAGGGATTTTTTATGCACTGCTTTAATGCTGTGTTTAAAATCTTCCTATGACACAAAAGGCTATTTATGACCAAAGCACTCATTCTGTATTGCGACGGTTCGGCTCGTCCTAATCCTGGCTTTGCAGGATGGGGAGTGCACGGTTATTATTGTGAACTCGTAGCCCCTAAAAAAGG
>Ga0164242_10003391_pt1 | contig 18221 bp, 19 predicted proteins | sample OricomgcompostMG_FD_108783 | JGI IMG/M metagenome (GOLD analysis project Ga0164242, IMG submission 108783) | Miracle-Growth compost microbial communities from Emeryville, California, USA - Original compost - Miracle growth compost (MG) ... | reverse complement strand
TAGATGCTTATATGGCGTATCGAGGAACTCGCCGATCTCGGCGAATTCGATGATCTCGTCGAACCGGTCGTCGATCTGCTTGCGCGACATCCCGTGCAGCCCCGCGGTCAGATATACGTTGTCGCGAACAGTGAGATCATCGACAAAACCGCCGGTGATCTCGATCAGCGGCGCGACGCCCTCACGCACGACAACGCGTCCCTCATCGGAAAGGACAACACCTGCCACGAGTTTGAGGAGCGTCGACTTGCCTTGGCCGTTGCGGCCGACAACGCCGATCGCCTCACCGCGCTGCACCGTGAAATCCACGTGCCTGAGGGCCCAGAACTCGTCCGGTTTGCTGCGTCGTTTGCGTGTCGAGAAGAGGTCTTTGAACGTGCGGCGGGACCTTCGATTGCGTTTGAATCTGATTCCGACGTCGTTGACCTCGATGACCGTGGGCCCGGCCATCAGATCTCCTTCAAAACCGCGCGCTGTGCGCGTGAGAACACCAAGAGCCCAATCGCGAGCAGCGCAACGGACATCGCCGCAGACAGGCCGATAGTCGCCCAGTTGAGCTCGGCCGAGAAGAAGGCTGCGCGGTACAGACTGAAGATCCCCGTGAGCGGGTTGAATGCGATCAAATCTTGCAGGCCGCCCGGAACATCCGTCGCGCTGTAGACGATGGGGGATGCGTAGAAGAGCAGGCGCAGAATCAACTTGACGGCGCGCTCGAGATCACGAAAGAACACAACAAGTGGCGCAACGATCAAGCCAACGCCCATCGTGAGGATGGCCTGCAGAACGATCGCAAGCGGGAACAGCAACGCATAGCCGTCTGGCGGCGCCTGGAACAAGATGGCGAAGATCGCGAGAACGGGTAGTGCAGCGATGAACTCGATGCCCTTGGAAAGCACGATGCGATTGACCCAGATCGTGCGCGGGATCGTCGTCGAGCGAATCAGCTTCGCCTCGCGCAGAAATGCCCGTGTGCAATCGGAAATGGTGCCGTTGAACCACACCCATGGCAGCAGCGCAGAAAGCAGGAACACGATGTATGGCTCTTCACCGACGCTTCCGCCTCGGTGGAAGATCACGACGAAGACGAAGTAGTAGATCCCCGCCATGAGCAGCGGGTCGAGGATCGACCAGACGTAACCGAGTGCGCTTGTCGAGTAGCGCACGCGCAAATCGCGTTTAGTCAGCAACCACAGTGAATGGCGATATCGCGCGAATGGCGTGCGCTGTGTTGGGCGCACCTCGGCGTAGCTGGTCACGGGTCCTATCGTATGGGAGGAGTTATCCAAGATCGTGGCAGTCACCGCTCAACCGACGATGCCGCCGGCCCGTGAAGGCGCGGCGGCATCGTCAAGCGAGGAATCAGACGAAAAGGTTCGCCCGCTCGAGGTCTTCTGCGAAGTCGATCTCGACGGCGTACAGATCCGAGATGTCGACGGGTTCAACGAGCATCTTGTCCTGCTCGATCGCAAGCTCGATGCCGCGCTCGAAGTAGTCCTGGTCTTCGACACGCTGCAACTGGCGCAACAGGCCGGCCTTGTCGCGGCTCGACACGTAATTGATGCCAACGGCCTCGCCCAGTCCGCCCTTGACCGTCTTCGACAGCTTCTCGATGAAGCCCTCGGCACTCGTCGTGTATTTGACCTCTTCGTCGGATACCTTCGAGGTGTTGACCGTCACGAATGACTGGTCGCGGGCCATCATGCTGGCTGCTCGGTCAAGGACGGCTGGGTCGAACACGACGTCGCCGTTCATCCATAGAACTCCACCGTTGCCAGACGCCCGCAGCGCACGCATCAGGCTCTTCGACGTGTTCGTCTGGTCGTACTGCTCGTTGTAAACGAAGTCGGCGTCAGGGAACGCTTCGATGATGTGCTCAAGCTTGTAGCCGACCACGATCGTCACCTTGACCTTCTTGCCGAAAGCGTGGTGGATGTTGTCGAACTGCTGCTGCATGATGGTGCGGCCGTCGCTCAGCTCGGTGAGGGGCTTCGGAAGGGAACGGCCGAGCCGGCTGCCCATACCTGCGGCCAGAATCACTACCTGGGTGGTCACATCAATCTCCTATTGGTGAGCGCGGGCTCCGCCGAATCTTCAAAGAAAACAAAGGATTTCGCCGGAACTTCATCAGCGCGTTTACGATAAGGACACTTCGTTATGCCGTAATTCAGCTTACTGTCGGCCTATGACGGTATGGCTTGTCGTTGCCGTTTCGTAACCATCCTCACGGGTGATACCTAGGGATGATATTTCGTTCATTTTGCCGGATTGCGCCGTGAAGTCGGATGCGCTTGGTACGTTAGCCTGGTGAGTTCTGCGTCGCCGGTTCCGGAAGAAGACGGCCCCGAAAGAGGGGCTGTTCGCCAGGCGTCGGATGCGCGCGGTTCCGCCGCGTCGTCTGGTGCCGCTGGTGGCTCAAGCAACCGCAAGCCTGCTACCAGAAAGCAGGCGACACCACGGAAGCCTGCCGCGCGCAAGGCTCCTGCGCGGAAGCCGGTCAAGAGCGCTGCTTCGACAGTCGCGCCGACCACCGCAGCTCCTCGCAAAGTCGACCCGGAGTTGCACCAGGCGCCGATCGACCCTGGCGCGACAGCTGAGGCCGAGGCAGCACAACAAATCGAGGCCAAGCGCCAGGCCAAAGCGTCCAAGGCCGCGGAGGCCAAAGCTGCAGCTGCTGCCCGCGCAAAGGCGCGGGCCGAGGCAAAGGCCCGTATTGCGGCCGAGAAGAAAGCGAAAGCAGAAGCGCAGGCAGCGGCAGAGGCTGAAGCTCAAGCGAAGGCGGACGCTCAAGCGAAGATCGACGCCGAGAATCAGGCAAAGGCGGAAGCAGAAGCTCGAGCGCGAGCAGAAGCGGCTGCGCAGGCGGAGGCCGCTGCGCAGGCAGAGGCGACTGCGCAAATAGACGCTGCGCAGGCGGAGGCAGAAGCTGTGGCACGCGAGGCGGAACTCGAGGCAGCGCTCGAGACGCGCCCGCGGGCATCCGTTCGTGACGTCGACCGCGCGACCGTGATCGAGCACGCGAAAACGCTCACGTTCGCTCATCCAATCGCCCCGGACCCGCACACCGCGCAGGTAGTGCTATCCATTCAGCGACTGCGCAAGACGTTCGCGCAGAAGGTCGCCGTCGACAATGTCTCGCTTGATGTTCGCGCCGGGTCGTTCTACGGCATCGTCGGGCCGAACGGGGCGGGTAAGACGACAACGCTCTCAATCGTGACGGGAATGCTCAGGCCGGACTCCGGCACTGTCTTCGTGCACGGAGTCGATGTGTGGCGAGATCCGGCGAAGGCGAAGAGATCGATCGGAGTGCTTCCAGACCGCTTGCGGCTGTTCGACCGACTCACCGGCGCCCAATTCCTCTATTACGCCGGCACCCTGCGCGGGCTGGATGCACGCACTGTCAAGGATCGCGCTGAGGACCTGGCGACCGCATTCGGCTTTCAGGATGCTCTTGGCCGGCTGGTCGCTGACTATTCGGCAGGCATGACGAAGAAGGTCGCGCTGGCGGCGGCGATGATCCATTCCCCGCGACTCCTCGTGCTCGACGAGCCATTCGAGTCCGTCGATCCCGTGTCGGCGGCGACCGTGATCGAGATTCTTCAGAAGTACGTCGCAGCCGGCGGCACCGTTGTGTTGTCGAGCCATGGGATGGATTTCATCCAGCGCGTCTGCGACAGTGTCGCGATCATCGTGCACGGCAAGGTGCTCGCTGCCGGCACAGTCGACGAGGTCAGGTCAGGCGATACCCTCGAGAATCGCTTCGTCGAGTTGGCTGGCGGCCGGAAGGTCGCGGAGGGCATGGAATGGTTGCACAGCTTCTCGGATTGAAGCTGCGGATGACGGCGAACATGTTCCGCCGTACTCCATGGCAGTTGTTCGGGCTCATCGTCGGCATCGTGTACGGCGCATTTCTGACGGTTCTTGTTTTCGGTTCCCTGGTAGGGGCGCGTTCGGCGAGCGACGTCGAACTCTTGCGTAGCATCGTCGTGGTCGGTGGTGCTGCGGCAGTTGTCGGCTTCATAGTGCTGCCTGTGCTGTTTGGGGCGGATGACACGATGGACCCGCGCAGGTTCGCGCTATTCGGAATATCCAATGCCAGGCTCGCCGCATCGCTGGCGGTCGTAGCGATCGTTGGTATCCCTGGGCTGATCGTGGCAGTCTGTTCGATTGCAACGATCGTGACGTGGTCGCGCAACCCAGGGAGCACGATCGTTGCGATCGTGTGCGCTCCGGTCGCGGTCGCCACCTGCGCGATGATCGGGCGCGTGATGACATCCGTCGCCGCACTGCTATTCACCAATGGTCGAGTTCGTGGATTCGGCAGCGTCATGGCAGTGCTCATCATCGTCGCCGTGGTGCCGATCGCTCTTCTTCTGACCGGAGTCGATTGGAGCAGCAGCGGACTGATGTCGTTGAGTCGCATGGCCGACTGGCTCAGTTGGACACCGCTTGGTGCCGTATGGGCGGCCCCTGCGGATGCTGCGCTCGGGCACGGAGGTGCATCCGTCGTGAAGCTGCTGGTCGCGCTCGCATTCGTCGCGGTGTTGTGGATCGTGTGGCGCGCACTTGTGGCCGTGCTGCTGGTGAGCACCGACAAACAATCGTCCGCACAGCAAAACGTCGGCCTGGGCTGGTTCGGTATTCTTCCTCACTCGCCTGCCGGCGCGATTGCGGCGAAGAGCTTGACATACTTCGGGCGAGATCGTCGCTACTGGGTGTCCATACTGATCATTCCGGTCGTGCCGCTGGTTGGCGTGAGCGCGCTCATGATCGCCGGAGTTCCCGGACAGATCGCGGCACTGTTCGCGTTACCGCTTGTGTGCCTGTTCCTCGGCTGGGCTATCCACAATGACGTCTCTTATGACAGCACGGCGGTGTGGCTGCAGATCGTGTCAGGGACACACGGCCTTGCCGATCGAATCGGCAGGCTCTTGCCCATCTTGCTCATCGGAATCCCGACGATCGCCGTCGGCTCGGTGTTCACGGTGATCTCTTACGGGGATTGGGACGTTATGCCGGCGGTGGTTGGTGTCAGTTCTGCGGTTCTGCTTATCGGGGTCGGGCTCTCCAGCTTGACGTCGGCGTTGTTCCCGTACCCGGCAAGCAAGCCGAACGACAGCCCGTTCGCGCAGCCCCAGACGACGACAGCGGCATCCGCCGTCATTCAAACGATCAGCTTCATTGCAATCCTCGTGCTGTCGTCGCCGGTCGTGGCCCTCGGCGTTCTCGGCATCACAGATTCGCCGAAATGGTTTACACAGACACTGTTCGTCGGGCTGGCGCTCGGTGTCGTTGTGCTGGTGTGCGGCGTTGTCGGCGGTGCGGCAGCGTTCAAGCGTCGCGGGCCCGAGATCATGGCTGCTGCCATTCGCGCCGACTGACCGTGCAGGCCGGCCGTCGTAGAATAGTCGCATGAATTACGACAGCATTTCCGAGCCTCACGGCAATCCGGGCTCGGGTGCTCCGGACGGCGGAGGGACCGCGACGCTTGAGCGCGAACTCGAGGAACTGCTCGAGCAGGAGACCATCGAACCCGGTGATCACGAACGCTTCTCGCACTACGTAGAGAAAGAGAAGATCCTCGAGTCAGCGGTGACCGGAAAGCCGGTCAAGGCGCTCTGCGGAAAGAAGTGGACGCCGGGTCGCGATCCGGAGAAGTTCCCCATCTGCCCCACATGCAAAGAGATTTACGAACGGCTCAGAGCCGAGTAAGCCGTTCGGTTTCTACAGGTAAAGCGTCGGCAGAACCGGATCACCGCGACCAAGGCGGAAAGCTTCAGCCGGAAGCTCAGCAACGGCGGATGCTCGATGCTCGCGTGCTGCCGCAACGCCGGCAGAGCCAAGGTGCTCGTCTTGCAGTGCTCCGTCGACGATCAGCGGAACAAGAAGCTCTCTGCCCGAGTCTCTGACCTGATTGCCGCCGACGATGTGGATCGCCTCAGCGACAGCGGTGCCGGACGCGTCAACGCGGCGAATCGGATGCTTGCGCCCACCCATGCTCGTCTTGCCATCGGATTTCTTCGCCACAGACACCCAGGCGCCGGTTTTGTCGCGGTGCGCGACGAGCTTGTACACCATGCCGGAGGCCGGGGCGCCTGAGCCCGTCACGACCGATGTGCCGACACCGTACGAGTCGACAGGGGAGGCGGCCAACGCCGCAATCGTGTACTCGTCAAGGTCGTTTGTGACGGTGATCTTGGTATTGCGGGCGCCGAGACCGTCCAGTTGCGCACGCACCTCACGCACCAAAGACGGCAGATCGCCAGAGTCGAGCCGCACTGCGCCGAGTTCCGTACCAGCGACTTTTACCGCCAAATCGATTGCCGCATGCACATCGAAGGTGTCGACGAGCAGAGTGGTCCCCGGGCCGAGCGTGTCAACTTGCGCACGGAAGGCATCCTCTTCGCTGTCGTGCAACAGCGTGAACGAGTGCGCTGCCGTCCCCATCGTAGGAACCCCCCAACGGCGGCCGGCCTCGAGATTCGATGTCGCCCCGAAACCGGCGATGTACGCGGCGCGGGCGGCGGCGACTGCTGCGTGTTCATTGGCCCTGCGCGATCCCATTTCGGCAAGCGGCCGTCCTGCTGCCGCAGAGACCATGCGCGCTGCAGCACTGGCGACCGCCGAGTCGTAGTTCAGCACGCTGAGGATGAGCGTTTCAAGAATCACACCCTCGGCGAACGGAGCGTCGACCACCAGCAGGGGAGATCCGGGAAAATACACCTCGCCTTCTCGATAACCGCGGATGCTGCCATTGAAACGGTAGTTGGCCAGCCAATCCAGCGTTGCGGGGCGAACCACGTGGTTCTCGCCGAGCCAGCCGAGCTCGACGTCTGTGAATCTGAAAGCATCGATGAGCTCGAGCAGGCGGCCGATCCCGGCCACGATCCCATACCGTCTGCCTCCAGGCAAATGTCTGGTGAATGCTTCGAAGACGCACTCACGTTCATGTGTGCCGGCCTGAAGCGCAGCGTCGAGCATCGTGAGTTCGTAGCGGTCTGTTCGAAAAGCGGATGAGCCGATCACACGCTCAGCCTAGAGGCACAGCAGTTACGAGGTGAGCCATCGATCGCGGTCGAGTTGCTCTGTAGTTCCGTGCCGTTTTGGTGTCGAGCTGTGCGGTGGCTGCGGCGCGCGCCTCGGCGGGTGGTGCTTTGGATGCGTTCGTGACGGGTGAACCGCGACCTAAAAACAGGAGAACAGTGCCACAAAACGACAATCTGTCCTGTCCTCGAGGACGGACTGCCCATCTTCCCTGTCTTCGTTCGTCGCGTGCCTTTGGTTCCCGCGACCCACCCAATCGTGGTAGCGACATGGCCATCGATTAAGCTTGACTCTTGTGACGGATGCGCCAATTGGAATCTTCGACTCAGGGGTCGGCGGGCTCACCGTCGCGAGAGCGGTGCGCGACCAGCTTCCGAACGAATCGATTCTGTACGTCGGTGACACCGCCCACTCGCCATACGGGCCCAAGCCGATCGCTGACGTACGCGGCTATGCGCTGGAGGCGCTCGACTTTCTCGTCGACCAGGGCGTCAAGCTGCTTGTGATCGCATGCAACACGGCGTCAGCCGCCATGCTGCGCGATGCGCGCGAGCGATACTCGGTTCCGGTGGTCGAAGTCATCCAGCCTGCCGTTCGACGCGCCGTCAGCGTGACCAGGAGTGGCAGAGTAGGCGTCATCGGAACGCTGGGGACGATCAACTCCCGCGCATACGAAGACGCGTTCGCCGCGGCCCCCCATTTGAAACTGTTCACGCAGGCGTGCCCCAGGTTCGTCGAGTTCGTCGAAGCCGGAATCACGAGCGGCCCTGAGCTGCTGGATGCCGCCCGCGGCTATCTCGCGCCCCTGCGTGATGCGCGCGTGGACACCCTGGTGCTCGGATGCACGCACTATCCGCTGCTGAGGGGCGCCATCTCCTACGTGATGGGCGAGGATGTCACGCTCGTCTCCAGCGACGATGAAACAGCCAACGATGTTTATCGCGTGCTGGTCGAGCGCGACATCGAGCGATCGGCAGGTGCAGCGCCAACGACAAGGTACGAGGCGACCGGCGACGACACCGAGGGCTTCATGCGGCTCGCGCACCAGCTGATGGGCACCGGAGTCGTACGTGTCGATCGCGTCAGCACCGCCGCGATCAATGTGGTCAGTTCGGCATCGATAGGCTGACTGCATGACTGAGACCATCCGAAAAGACGGCCGCGCCGTCGACCAGCTCCGCCCAATCACGATCGAACGCGGTTGGAGCGAACAGGCCGAGGGCAGCGCGCTCATCTCATTCGGTCGCACTCGCGTGCTGTGCACCGCGTCGTTCACCAACGGGGTTCCGCGCTGGATGGCAGGCAAGGGCAAAGGGTGGGTTACCGCGGAGTACTCGATGCTCCCTCGTTCGACAAACGACCGGATGGATCGCGAGTCTGTGCGAGGCAAGATCGGCGGACGCACGCACGAGATCAGCCGGCTGATCGGTCGCAGCCTTCGCGCGGTGGTCGACATGAAAGCGCTCGGTGAGAACACGATCGTGCTCGACTGTGACGTGTTGCAGGCGGACGGTGGCACTCGCACCGCAGCGATCACCGGCGCGTACGTTGCACTGGCTGACGCGCTCGAGTGGGGTCGTGCGCACAAGTTCATCGGGCAGAAGGCTGTTCCGCTGATTGACAGCGTTTCAGCGGTATCGGTTGGAATCATCGACGGCGAACCCATGCTCGATTTGGCATATGTCGAAGATGTGCGGGCCGAGACCGACATGAATGTCGTCGTCACCGGCCGCGGTTTGTTCGTCGAGGTACAAGGAACCGCGGAAGGCGCCCCGTTCGACCGAACCGAACTCGATTCGCTCCTGGATCTTGCGCTCGGCGGCACGACATCGTTGGCCGCGCTGCAGGCGGAGTCGCTTGCCGAGGAGTCGTGAACGACCGCGCCAGCACCGATCGCATCCGGGTTGTACTCGCGACACACAACGCACACAAGGTCGAGGAGTTCCAGCGGATGCTCGGGGCCGCGCTGCCGGGGCTGCGGATCGTTGCCTATGACGGACCCGAACCGGTCGAAGACGGCGTGACGTTCGCTGAGAACGCACTGATCAAGGCCCGCGAAGCAGCAGCACACTCCGGGCTGCCGGCGCTGGCAGACGACTCAGGTATTTGCGTGGACGTACTCGGCGGAGCACCTGGAATATTCTCGGCCAGGTGGGCGGGCCGCCACGGCGATGCTCAGGCGAATCTGGAGCTGCTGCTCGCACAGTTGTCCGACGTGCCCGCGCGCCACCGCGGAGCGCATTTCACCGCGACGATCGCGCTCGTGGTGCCAAGAGACAACGCGCCCGCATCGGAAACCGTGGTCGAGGGAATCTGGCCGGGAAGCATCGCCACGGGTGCCAGAGGGGAAAACGGGTTCGGTTACGATCCGATCTTCATACCGGACGGCGTAGAGATCACATCAGCCGAGTTGAGTGCGGACGAGAAGAATCGGACAAGCCATCGTGCTCGCGCATTTGCGATGATCATCCCTGCGCTGTCCTCGTTGGATTGAACGCGGGTGAGAATGGCACTCATTCTTATCAAGGCCGCTGGCCTAGCCACGTGGGCGGCGCGCGCCTACCGTTGACAGAGTGAGCCACGATCACGCGCAGCACAGCGCGAACCGCACGCGTCTTACGATCGCTATCGCCATCGTCGCCGCCGTTCTGCTGGTCGAGATCGGCGGAGCGTTAGTCAGTGGATCGCTTGCACTGTTCGCCGACGCAGGGCACATGCTGAGCGATCTCGCTGGACTGATCATCGCGCTGATCGCAACCGTGATCGCAGCGCGGCCTGCCACCGACCGGCAGACGTTCGGTTACCAGCGCGCTGAGGTGTTCGGTGCGCTCATCAACGGAGCCATCCTGGTGGTCGTGGCGGTCACCGTCGGCATCGGCGGCGTCACTCGTCTTCTTGATAGCGCCAATGCAGACGTGCACAGCGTTCCGATGTTAGTGGTTGCTGCGATCGGACTGGTGGCCAATATCGCCGCCATGCTGGTTTTGCGTCAAGCCGCTGGTCGCTCGATCAACGTTCGAGGAGCCTATCTCGAGGTCTTCGGCGATCTGCTCGGCTCGATCGCCGTCATCATCGCAGCGGTCGTGATCCTGACGACCGGTTTCGTTCAAGCGGACGCGCTCGCGTCGCTGCTGATCGCCGTGATGATCGTGCCCCGCGCATTCGTTCTGTTGCGTGACGTGCTGCGGGTGCTGAGCGAGTCCGCCCCGGTTGACACCGACGTCGCGCTGATCCGCGAGCACATCCTTGCCGAGCCTGGCGTCGTCGCGGTACACGACGTGCACGTCTGGGCGATCACCTCGGGTGCTCCCGTATTCACGGCACACGTCGTGGTCGAGCCGGCCGTGTTCGCATCGGGTAACGCCGGCGTGCTGCTCGACACCCTGTCAGGATGCCTCGACCAACACTTCGATGTCGCACATTCGACATTCCAGCTTGAACCTGCCGAGCATGCGGAGCACGAGGATCCGCATCACAGCTGATCCGATCAGTCTGGCTTTTTTCCGAACACCTTCGGATCAAGTGCGAGATTCGCATCCGCGTCAGCTGAGGATGCTGCAGCCTCGGCGTTCTTCTTGGCCTTCCTGCTGGCTTGGATGTAGTGAAACCCGGTCGGGATGACGGTGACAACCACAGCACCGAGCAGAATGAGATCGATGTAGTTCTTGACGAAATCGGCGACCGGCGGAATGTATCCGAGCAGGAATCCGAAGTAGGTGAGGCCTGCGCCCCAGATGAACGCACCGATGAAGTTGTAGAGGCTGTATCGCTTGTAGTTCATCTTCCCGACACCGGCCGCGACGGGAGCAAACGTGCGAACGATGGGGACGAACCTAGCCAAGATGACGGCCAGTCCGCCGAAGCGTTCGAAAAACGCGTTCGTGCGCTCGACGTTCTTCACGCTGAAGAGCCCGGTTTCCTTGCGCTCGAAAATGCGCGGGCCGGCCTTGCGGCCGATCAAGTAGCCGGCTTCACCGCCGAGGAACGCGGCGAAACCGATCGCTAGGCACACCCACCAGATATCGATGTGGATGCCGTGAGCGTTCGCGCCGGCCTGTGCTGAGAACGTCAGGATGCCTGTGATCACCAGCAGCGTGTCGCCTGGCAGAAGAAAGCCGATGAGCAGACCGGTCTCGGCGAAGATGATCGCGCACACGACAAGCAGCGCCCACGGGCCGGCTGAGTCGATGATCGTGGTTGGGTCGAGCCAGGGGATGAGTGAAGTGTGTATCACGGTGCTCCAGTCGGCGGCGGCCAGGTTGACGGGTGTTTATGGCGCCCGGGAGGTGCGCGAACGAATGTATTCGCTGTGAAGTTTACCGAGGCGAGTCCCAGAAAAGGCAGAGAAGCGGATAATCCGAGCAAACATCATCCTCTGGTACGAGGCTGCACTCACTCGCGTGATTGAACCGACCAGTTTGTGCGGAAGGGGGGACTTGAACCCCCACGCTCGAAAGCACAGGAACCTAAATCCTGCGTGTCTGCCAATTTCACCACTCCCGCGAGTGCGTTGTCGCGCACCAAGTGTATCGGTGGCTAGGACCCGTCGGCGGCCTGCGCGTCGGCATCCACTCTGCTCGCCCTGCGATCGGCCCGCCATGCTCGGATGCCGAAAACAATCGACGCGAGAATGAAGCAACCACCGATGACATACGCCGCACTCTTGACGCCTGGGATCGAGGCGGCAAAGTACCCGACAACGGTCATGCCGGAACCCCAGGCCAACGCGCCGACGAAGTTGCTGGTGAGAAAACGGTAGTAGTTCATGCGGCCGACGCCCGCGATGACCGGAATGAACACGCGGGCCCATGGCATGAAGCGGGCGACAACGATTGCCCACCACCCGAACGTGCGATAGAAATGCTCGGTCTTGGCTATGGCGGCTTGGGTTCGACGGCCGCCGTGGCGGTCGAGGTAGCCCCGGCCGTAGTGCCGACCGAGCACGAAGCCGACCTGGTCCCCGAGAAACGCCGCAATTCCGGCACCAACTGCCAGCACCACGATGTTGAGGCTGGAGCTCGCGGCGGTGACCAGTCCAGCGGCGAACAAGAGCGAGTCGCCGGTGATGAACGGGATGAAGATCCCGAGGAACACAGCGGTCCCGGCGAAGATGAGCCCCCAGACGACGAGGTAGAAGATGACAACGCCCGTTGTCGAGAGCATGCCGCTCAACTGCTGATCGAGTGCGGCGGTGTGCAGCATCCGATTCTCTCCGTTCGGCAGTGGCGATCAAGGGCTTAGGCAACCCTAACTCAGCCTGCCTGTGGATAACTTCTGCGAGCGGGTTGCGAAATGGAGCATCATGCTGGAATGACCGATGCTGTTCGACTGATCACGGATCGCGTGCGCGAAAGGGTGCGCCGTGACGGCGTTGACCTTGCTTCGGGCGGGGCGCACGCGTCTCGTTACGTGCACGAGGAACTGCGCAGATACAGCGAACGAGCCCTCGGCGGATCGATGCCGCTGATCGCCGACGAGGACACGGCGGCCAAACACATCATTGCTTCGCTGACCGGATTCGGCGCGCTTCAGCCGTTTCTTGACGATCCAGAGATCGAGGAAATCTGGATTAATGCGCCATCGCGCGTCTTCGTCGCCAGGGCCGGGGTCTCCGAACTGACGGACACTGTGCTGACGGACGCGCAGGTGCATGACCTTGTCGAACGGATGCTGCAATCATCTGGCAGAAGGGTTGACCTTTCGAGTCCGTTCGTCGACGCATCGTTGCCCGACGGATCCCGGCTTCACGTGGTCATTCCTGACGTTACGCGTGCGCACTGGGCGGTGAATATCCGCAAATTCCCCAAGCGGATTCGCGAACTCGGTCAGTTGGTCGCGCTTGGTTCGATTCCGCAGCAGGCGGCCGAGTTCCTACGGATGTGCATGCTCGCCAGCCAGAACGTGCTCGTGTGTGGCGCAACACAGGCGGGAAAGACGACACTGCTGAGCGCGCTGCTGTCGGCAGCTCGGCCGAACGAGCGGATCGTCACGGTGGAGGAGACATTCGAGCTCGACCTGACGGCGCGGGATGTCGTGGCAATGCAGTGCAGGCAACCCAGCTTGGAGGGAACGGGCGAGATCACGCTGAGACGTCTCATCAAGGAAGCGCTGCGGATGCGACCGGATCGCCTGATCGTGGGCGAGGTGCGTGAGGCCGAGAGTCTCGACCTGCTGCTCGCCTTGAACGCGGGTGTGCCAGGAGCGTGTTCCATTCACGCGAACAGCGCTCGAGAAGCGCTGAATAAGCTGTGCACGTTGCCGTTGCTTGCCGGCCAGAACATCGACGCATCGTTCGTGGTACCCACTGTCGCAGACTGTATCGACATCGTGGTCTTCTGCGAACTCGATCGTCGCGGATTTCGGCGTGTGACCGAGATCCTTGCGGTCAGCGGGTCGGCGAACTCTGGCGTCATCGAGGCGAGCCCGATCTTTGCCATCCGCGACAACCTCCTCGAGCCAACAGGCGGGCATCCTGCGAAGCTGGCCAAGTTCCGCGCGGCAGGGCTGGACCCGTCTGTTGTCCTTCGGCAGGGCGCGGCATGAGTGTCGGACTCGTTGTGGGCATCGGCCTCATGCTTGGGACAGGTGCGCTTCTGACTGCGTCGCCTTTCCTGTGGCCGCGTGCATCGATCAAGGCCACGCAACGCGGCCGCGCTACGGAGCGGCTGCGCGGCAGGCTCGCCCTCGCCGGGCTTTCGTCGGTCAGCCCGATGGCGTTCATCGTGTGCAGCGCGGTCATTTCAGTCGTGATCGCCGGCTTCGTTCACGGTTTGATCGGCGTGAGCGCGCTGTCGGCCGGAGCGGGCTTTGTCGGCCTCTGGACTCCGTGGCTGCTCATCCGATGGCGTGCGAATGTGCGTTTGCGAGCCAACCGCGCGGTGTGGCCAGACGTCGTCGACCACCTTGTGTCTGCGGTTCGATCCGGACTCGCCCTCCCAGACAGTGTCAGCACGCTTGCTCGGGTCGGGCCGGCGCAGACTCGAGCGGCTTTCGCCGAGTTCGAGCGGGACTACCGTGCAACAGGAACCTTTGCCGCATGCCTTGACCGCCTGAAGGAGAGACTGGGGGATCCGGTGGCCGACCGCATCCTTGAAACGCTGCGCATGGCGCGGGAGGTCGGTGGCACGGAGCTCACCGCCGTACTCCGCGGCCTGGCGGCAAACCTCCGCGAGGAAGTCGCCGTGCGGTCGGAGGTCGAGGCCAGACAATCGTGGGTGGTGAATGCAGCCAGACTCGGAGTGGCGGCACCGTGGGTGGTGCTGATCCTGCTGGCTTCTCGGCCGGAGGCGGTTCGAGCGTACAACAGTCCCACCGGCGCGCTCGTGATCGGCTGCGGGCTCGTGCTGTCGCTGATCGCGTATCGATTCATGATCGCACTCGGGAGGTTGCCTGAAGAGAAGCGGTGGTTCAAGTGAGCGCACTTGAGGGCTGGGCCGTTGTGTGCGGCATCGGGCTCGGCCTCGGCCTGTGGTCAATGATCGCAGTGCTTCCGCGGTTGAGCCGTCCGCGGTTGGCCGACCGCGTAGCTCCGTGGATTACGGATGTTTCTGACGAAGCCCGAATTCTGGCCGAGCGCACCACCGTCCACCCGCTTCCGCTGATCGGCGTATTCATCCAGCCGGTGCTCGAAAACGCTCGTCGTGCATTCGTGCGTCTGTTCGGCGGAGGGGAAACCGTCGCGATTCGCTTGCGACAGGCGGGCCGAGCTTCGAGCGTTGAAGAATTCAGGAGTCGGCAAATGCTTTGGACGGCGATGGGCTTCGGGTTCGGTGTCGCACTCGCTGTTGTGACCGGATTGGTGCGCCCTGTGCCGCTGACCGTTCAGGTGGGGATACCGGTTGTGTGCGCAGCATGCGGATTCGTGCTGAAGGACTGGTTTCTCAAACGGGCCGCGTCGGTTCGGCTCCGTCGTATCGCTGCTGAGTTTCCGACCGTCGTCGAGTTCCTGACACTGAGTCTGTCCGCGGGCGAAGGCATCCTGGATGCCGTGCGCAGGGTGGCCAGAGTGAGCTCAGGTGAGCTGGCGCGTGAGTTCGGCGCTGTTGTCTCGGACATCAATGCCGGAATACCGGTGGCCGCGGCACTGACGGACGCTGCCACGAGCATCCGGCTGCCCATCTTCACGCGATGCGTCAGCGCGATCACGGCGGCGCTGGAACGTGGCACTCCACTTGCCGAAGTCTTGCGCGCGCAAGCCGAGGACGCGCGCTCGGAGGCGAAGCGCGATCTGCTCGAATCTGCCGGCAAGAAGGAGGTGGCCATGCTCGTACCCCTCGTCTTCTTGATCTTGCCGACCACAGTGCTGTTTGCCATCTACCCAGGCCTGTTCGTTCTGCAGGCGGGATTCTGACCGGGATCACCCGGGGAACATCTGGAGAAAGTAGGAATTCATGTCGAGAATCACGGCGATCGGCCGATCGATACGTCTTCGATTGTTTGGTGCCCAATGGCTGCGCGACGAACGCGGCGACGTTCCTGGCTGGGTCTTGATCACACTCATGACCGCCGGGCTTGTAATCATTATCTGGGCGCTGGCCGGGCCGGCGCTCAGCGGCGTCTTCGAGCAGGCCATCAGCCGAGTGACCAGCTTTTGATCCGTTTGATCGGTGCACTGCGCGCGTCCGCCCGGCGCCGGCATGCAGACGAGGCGGGATCCGCTGTCGCCGAATTCGTGATGGTGGTCGGGCTGCTGACGGTACTGACCCTTTCGGTCATTCAACTCGGGTTGGCTTTGCTCGTTCGCAACACCGTGCTGGATGCCGCAGCTGAAGGAGCACGATTCGCATCCCTGGCGGATAACACACTTGCCGACGGTCGGACGCGCACCCATGACCTGATCGCAACTGCCCTTGGAGCCGGGTACGCCGAGCACATCACTGCTGAATACGACGAGCACCTCGGGCAGGAAGCGGTGACGGTCACGGTGCGCTCGCCGCTGCCGCTGATCGGACTGATCGGACTGGATTCTGGATTGGAGGTGACCGGGCATGCCGCGGTCGAGACGCTTGATGCAGCAGTTGCGCTCCGATGACGGCTCCGCATCACTCGAGTTCATCACGACAGGTGTGCTGCTGCTAGTTCCACTTGTGTATCTCGTGGTGGCGGTCGCGAGCATCCAGGGTGCAGCACTGGCTGTCGAGGGAGCCGCCCGTCAGGCGGCGCGGGTCTACGTGCAGGCACCATCCTCCGAGGAGGCTGACGACAGGACCACCCGCGCTGTCAGGTTCGCGCTGGCGGACTACGGCATGCGCACCGCGGATGCGCAGGTCACTGTGTCGTGCTCACCGCAACCCGACGCATGCCTGACGAGGAATGGGTCCGTCACCGTGACCGTGCGGGTCAGCGCACCGCTGCCGCTCGTGCCTGACGTGCTCGCCATGCGATCGGCGGCAAGCGTTCCGATGCAGGCATCCGCTACCCAGAAAGTGTCACGATTCTGGAACGCGGGATGATTCGCAGAAAAGCGGTCGCCGATGAGTCAGGGTCGATCCTGCCGCTGACCATCTTCTTCGGAATGCTCTCGCTGGTTCTGATTCTGCTTGTGGTCGCCGCAACGTCGCTGTACCTCGAACGCAAACGGCTCTTCACCCTCGCAGACGGTGCCGCGCTCGCCGGAGCCGAAGCGTTCTCGCTCGATAGTGTGACGCTCGAAGGATCGACGCCGACGGCCTCTCTCGATTCGACCGACGTGCACGAGGCGGCATCCGACTTTCTTGCCGAGAACCCAGTGGCGACGTTCGATCGCCTCGAACTCATCGAGGCCGACTCCGCCGATGGGACCAGTGCAACGGTCCGCGTCGCGGCGACGTGGCATCCTCCCGTCGTGTCCCTGCTCGTGCCTGACGGCATCCGGCTTGAGGCGCGTTCGGTTGCACGATCGGTATTGCGCTAGATCAGTTCAGTCGAGATTCAGTTGCTCGTGGCCTGCGCGGGACATAACGCGGAATCCAGCGGATGAGTAGACCGGCTCCGATCAGACCGAAGACTCCCATGCTGACGCTGGCTGCCGCAAGCGAAGTCACCGCGGTTACAGCAGACACCCACAACGGGGCAGCGGCCTGGCCGGTATCGCCCATGAACCGCCATGCGCCGAGGAACGGGGCGGGGGTTCCCTGCGGGGCCAGGTCCGCGCCGAGGGTCATCAGGATGCCACTGCCGACACCGTTCGCAAGCGACATGAAGATCGCGACAGCAACGAACCATGGTTCGCTCGTAACGAAGGCGAGAGCCAGATGAGCAACGCCGAGACCGATCATCGACGGAATCGCCGACCACATGCGCCCGAATCGGTCCATCACCTGGCCTGACACATAGAACAGGGCGAAGTCCACCGCCCCCGCAAGTCCGATGACGACCGCCGTTGACGCGTCGGACATTCCGATGGCGACCGCATACAGGGGAAGGATGATCGTCCGCGACGAACGCAGCCCTCCGATCAGAGCAGCTCCCATGCCCATGCGGCCGAGTACCCCGCGGTTCGTCCAGATGGTACGGAACAGTCCCTCGGTGCGTTCCTTGGCCTCTTCGCGTCCAGGATCAAGTGACGGCGCTTGGGCGCCCCTGAGCTTGGCGACTGTCGTCGACGGATCCGGAACGATGAGCAGTACAACCGCGGCGGCCACGCATGCTGCAATGTGCACCCAGAAAACCATGTGCGTGTCGCCAGTCAGCTGGATCACGCCGGCGCTGATGAACGGTCCGACGAACCATCCACCCCTGAACACTCCGCCAAGGGTGGAAAGCGCACGTGCGCGATATTTCAGCGGAACGTAACTGGTCATGAACGCGTGTCGCGCGAGGGCGAAAACTGCGGTAGCGAGCCCGATGAGGAAGACACCGATCGCCAGCGCGATAGTCGTCGGTGACATCAGGCAGATCACAAGTCCGACGATGCACAGAAGCGCGGCGCCGATCATTGAGTTGCGCTCGCCGAATCGAGACACGACCCAGCCGCTCGGCACGTCGCCGAGAACTTCGCCGACCATGATCATTGCTGCAATGAAACCGGCAAGCGCGAGGCCAGCGCCGAGGTTGCTCGCGACCACCGGAATGATCGGAATGATCGCCCCTTCGCCGATCGAGAACAACAGCGTTGGCAGGAACGCGGCCAATGCGACCGCTCGGATGCTGAACGGCTGGTCAGGGGATGCGGTCACTAGATTAAGAGTACCCCCAGCGAT
>Ga0164242_10003390_pt1 | contig 18221 bp, 18 predicted proteins | sample OricomgcompostMG_FD_108783 | JGI IMG/M metagenome (GOLD analysis project Ga0164242, IMG submission 108783) | Miracle-Growth compost microbial communities from Emeryville, California, USA - Original compost - Miracle growth compost (MG) ... | reverse complement strand
TATCGTGGGCGCGCCGTCGAAGGATTGCAGGCGCCGGATCAAGATCGCCGCGTCGCCTGCCCGCATGTCGAGCTGGCGCGCCACGTCGGCCGGCGCGCGCAGGCGCCGCACGTCGAGCATCGTATTGTCCGGATAGCGGTCGTCGCCCGCGTCGGGGCGCAGCCGCAGGAAGCAGTACTGCGCGCGCGCCTCGCTGTGCGTCGCCACGAAGGTGCCCCGGCCCTGCCGGCGCACCAGCAGGTTTTCCGCGGCCAGCTCGTCGATCGCCTTGCGCACCGTGCCCTGGCTGACGCTGAAGCGCGCCGCCAGCTCGATCTCGCTCGGAATCGCCTCTCCCGGCCGCCATTCGCCGGACTGGAGGCTTTGCATGATCAGGTTCCTGATCTGCCGGTACAGGGGGCTGAAGGTCGGCGCGGGTGGCGCGCTCCCGACGGACCCGCCCTGCTGCGGCGGCATTGGAGGGGAGGAATTCATGGGCCGGATTTCACCACAAACGTCCGAACGCGTCCAGCTTTGACGGTCAAATTCATGTCTTATATAAGACATCTGACATATATTGACACGAAGCCATCCGAATCTTACACTCCCGGCACGCCGCGCGGCCTCGCCGCCCCGGACCGCTGACATGCGCCGATGTTCGACTGTATCATTGCGCGACGCGACAACCATCCACGCCAGCCCACACTTTTTTGGAGATTCAACATGGCTAAAGCCCCACTGCGTGTTGCCGTCACCGGCGCCGCCGGCCAGATCGGCTACTCGCTGCTGTTTCGCATCGCCAACGGCGACATGCTGGGTAAGGACCAGCCGGTCATCCTGCAACTGCTTGAAATCGCGGATGAAAAGGCGCAGAAGGCGCTGAAGGGCGTGATGATGGAGATCGACGATTGCGCCTTCCCGCTGCTGGCCGGCATGACGGCGCACAGCGATCCGATGAGTGCGTTCAAGGATGCCGATTTCGCCCTGCTGGTCGGCGCCCGCCCGCGCGGCCCGGGCATGGAACGCCGGGACTTGCTGGAAGCCAACGCGCAGATCTTCACGGTGCAGGGCAAGGCGCTGGACGCCGTCGCCTCGCGCAACGTCAAGGTGCTGGTGGTCGGCAATCCGGCCAACACCAACGCCCACATCGCGATGAAATCGGCGCCGAGCCTGCCGGCGAAGAATTTTACCGCCATGCTGCGCCTCGACCACAACCGCGCGCTGTCGCAGATCGCCGCCAAGACCGGCAAGCCGGTGTCGTCGATCGAGAAGCTGTGCGTATGGGGCAACCACTCTCCCTCGATGTATCCCGACTACCGCTTCGCGACCATCGAGGGCCGGCCGGTCAGGGACATGATCAACGACGAAGCGTGGAACAAGGACGTGTTCCTGCCGACCGTCGGCAAGCGCGGCGCGGCGGTCATCGACGCGCGCGGCCTGTCGTCCGCCGCCTCCGCCGCCAACGCCGCGATCGACCACGTGCGCGACTGGATGCTCGGCACCGGCGGCAAATGGACCACCATGGGCGTGCCTTCCGACGGTTCCTACGGCATTCCCAAGGACATCATCTTCGGCTTCCCGGTCACCACCGAGAACGGCGAATACAAGATCGTGCAGGGACTGGAGATCGACGCGTTCTCGCAGCAGCGCATCGACCTGACGCTGAAGGAGCTCGTCGACGAGCGCGAAGGCGTCAAGCACCTGCTCGGATGAGGTGACGAGGGAGCGGCCCACGCCGGCTCCCGCCCTGCCCGCTTCCCATCGCAACGCCGCCGCCATGCACCCATCCGAAGTCCTGTTCCAGGGTAGTTCGCTGCCCGTCTCGATACCAGTCTGCGACCATTACGCCGGTTCCGAGAAGCTGATGCGCAAGTCGCTGCAGCTGCAGCACGAGCTGGGACCGGTATTCGACATCACCTTCGATTGCGAAGACGGCGCCGCGCACGGCAGCGAGGAAGCGCATGCGCACCTGATCGGCACGCTGCTGGCCGGCGCGGACAACCGCTTCGACCGCGTCGGTGCCCGCGTGCACGACGTCGACAGTCCCTTCTTCGAACAGGACGTCGCCGTCATCTTGCAGCATGCGGCAGAACGGCTGGCCTACCTGGTCGTGCCGAAGGTCGAAAGCGTGGCCGACGTCAAGAGCGCCGTCGCGCTGATCAACCGCCACGCGAAAAAGCACGGCCGCAGCAAGCTGCCCGTCCACGTGCTGATCGAGACGCACGGCGCGCTGGCGGACGCGCATGCGATCGCGGCGCTGCCGCAGGTCGAATGCCTGTCGTTCGGCGTGATGGATTTCGTCTCCGCGCACTACGGCGCCATTCCCGCGAGTGCGATGCGCTCGCCCGGCCAGTTCACGCATCCGCTCGTCATGCGCGCCAAGCTGGAGATCGCCGCCGCCTGCCACGCGCACGGCAAGACGCCGTCGCACAACGTCACCACTGAAATCAACGATACCTCGATCGTCGCCAGCGACGCCCACCGCGCCGCGGCCGAATGCGGCTACACCCGCATGTGGAGCATCCACCCGAACCAGATCCGGCCGATCGTCAAATCCTTCGCGCCGCGCGTATCGGAAGTGAACGAAGCCGCGGCGATCCTGTCGCAGGCGCAGGCCGCCCTGTGGGGGCCGATCCAGCACAACGGCAAACTGCACGACCGGGCCAGCTACCGCTATTACTGGACCGTGCTGCAGCGCGCCCGCCTGGGCGGCGTACCGCTGCCCGACAGCGCTGCCGCCTTCCTGCAACCTTATTCGCGGAACGCCGCGCCGGCAGAAGACCGGCACGACACCCCGCATGGAGAACAACCATGAGCAGACTGCTATGCATGCTGATGCTGGCAACCACCGCATTGACCGTATCGCCGGCGCAGGCGCAATCGAGCGTGCCGGCATCCAAGGAGCCCACCGCCAAGGCCGCCAGGAAAAAGCCCGTCAGAAAGACGCACCGCATCAAGAAGCAGGCCGAGAAAACCGACGATTCCACGATCGCGGCCAATGACGACGACGACGGCGCCGGCCAGATCAGCATCGTCGGCTCCACCGTGACCAATTTCAACTGCGAGCTGGGCGACAAGATCACCGTGTACACCAATCCGGGCGACGCCGACCATATCGCCATCCGTTGGAAGAACAGGTTGCACCGGCTGCACAAGGTGCCGACCACGACCGGCGCGATCCGCTTCGAAAATCGCCGCTACGGCCTGGTCTGGATCGACATTCCGGCAAAGGCCATGCTGCTGGATTCAAAGAAAGGCGAACAGCTCGCCAACGAATGCATGGACCCCGCGCAGGCGAAAGTCTATGCGGCGGAGCACAAGGGCTGATGCTGCGAGGCCGGCGGCATCCCGTTTCACGCCCACTCACCCACTCACGCCCGCTTCATACCCGGTTCAAAACAAGGAGAAATCATGTCGCGCAACACATTGAATACGCTGAGGGAATTCAGGATTTCCCGAGCCCGAACCGGCGCCTTCCACTCGCTGCCCGCGCTGGGAGAAAAACTGGGTGTGAACATTTCGCGGCTGCCGGTCTCGATCCGCATCGTGCTGGAATCCGTGCTGCGCAACTGCGACGGCAGCAAGGTGACCGAAGAGCACGTGCGCCAGCTCGCCGGCTGGATGCCGAATGCGCCGCGCACCGATGAAATCCCCTTCATCGTCGCGCGCGTGGTGCTGCAGGATTTCACCGGCGTGCCGCTGCTGGCCGACCTGGCCGCGATGCGCGGCGTCGCCGACCGCATGGGCAAGAATCCGAAGAACATCGAACCGCTGGTGCCGGTCGACCTGGTGGTCGACCACTCGGTGCAGGTCGATCATTACCGCGAACCGAACGCGCTGGACCTGAACATGAAACTGGAATTCCAGCGCAATAACGAGCGTTACCAGTTCATGAAATGGGGCATGCAAGCGTTTGATACCTTCGGCGTGGTGCCGCCGGGCTTCGGCATCGTGCACCAGGTCAACCTCGAATATCTCGCGCGCGGCGTGCACGAGAAGGACGGCGTCTACTATCCCGACACGCTGGTCGGCACCGACTCGCACACCACGATGATCAACGGCATCGGCGTGGTCGGCTGGGGCGTCGGCGGCATCGAGGCGGAAGCCGGCATGCTGGGCCAGCCGGTCTACTTCCTGACGCCCGACGTGGTCGGCGTCAATCTGACCGGCAAGCTGCGCGGCGGCGTGACGGCGACCGACCTGGTGTTGACCATCACCGAACTGCTGCGCAAGGAAAAGGTGGTCGGCAAGTTCGTCGAATTCTTCGGCGAAGGCACCGAATCGCTGTCGCTGACGGATCGCGCCACCATCGCCAACATGGCGCCCGAATACGGTGCGACGATGGGCTTCTTCCCGGTCGACGACGCCACCATCGCCTACTTCAAGGGCACCGGCCGCACCCGGGAGGAAGTCGAGGCATTCGAAGCCTACTTCAAGGCGCAGCAGCTGTATGGCATTCCGCAATCCGGCGAGATCGACTACTCAAGCACGGTCGCACTCGACCTCGGTTCCGTCGCGCCGTCGCTGGCCGGCCCGAAGCGTCCGCAGGACCGCATCGAAATCGGCCACGTCAAGCAGCAGTTCAAGGAACTGTTCGTCAAACCCGTCGCCGAGAACGGCTTCAACAAGAAGGCCGCGCAGCTGGACGCGGTCTACACGAACGCCGACGGCATCCCGGTGCGCAACGGCGACGTGCTGATCGCCGCCATCACGTCCTGCACCAACACCTCGAACCCGAGCGTGCTGCTGACCGCCGGCCTGCTGGCGAAGAAAGCCGTCGAAGCCGGCCTGGCCGTCGCGCCGCACATCAAGACCTCGCTGGCACCGGGCTCGCGCATCGTCACGCAATATTTGCGGGATGCCGGCCTGCTGCCGTACCTGGAACGGCTCGGCTTCGGCCTCACCGCCTATGGCTGCACCACCTGCATCGGCAACGCCGGCGACCTGACACCGGCGATGAACGAGGCGATCGTGAAGAACGATATCGTGGCCGCCGCCGTGCTGTCCGGTAACCGCAACTTCGAGGCGCGCATCCATCCGAACATCCGCGCCAACTTCCTCGCCTCGCCACCGCTGGTGGTCGCCTACGCCATCACCGGCACCGTCACGCGCGACCTGATGACCGAGCCGGTCGGCCGCGGCAAGGGCAAGGACGGCAAGCCGCGCGACATCTACCTGGGCGACATCTGGCCGAGCAGCGAGGAAGTCGACAAGCTGATGAAGTTCGCGATGCAGGCGAAGAACTACACGGACAACTACGCGCAGGTCAAGACCGCGCCGGGTGCGCTGTGGGAACAGATCCGCGGCGTGGCGCAGGGCCAGGTCTACAACTGGCCGTCCTCGACCTATATCGCGGAACCGCCCTTCTTCGCCGACTTTGCGATGGCGCCGAAGGACGCGGCGACCGCGATCACCGGCGCGCGCGCGCTCGGCGTGTTCGGCGACTCGATCACGACCGACCACATCTCCCCGGCCGGCGCCATCAAGGACAGCAGCCCGGCCGGCAAATGGCTGACCGGCAAAGGCGTACTGAAGGCCGACTTCAATTCCTACGGCTCGCGCCGCGGCAACCATGAAATCATGATGCGCGGCACCTTCGCCAACGTGCGCATCAAGAACCTGATGATCCCGCCCAAGGAAGACGGCTCGCGCGTCGAAGGCGGCATCACCGTCCACCAGCCGAGCGGCGAGCAGATGCCGATCTACGACGCCGCCATGCGCTACATCCACGACGGCGTGCCGACCATGGTATTCGCCGGCGAGGAATACGGCACCGGCTCGTCGCGCGACTGGGCCGCGAAAGGCACGCAGTTGCTCGGCGTGAAAGCAGTGGTCGCCCGTTCGTTCGAACGCATCCACCGCTCCAACCTGGTCGGCATGGGCGTGCTGCCGCTGCAGTTTCTCGGCGATGACGGCGTGGACAGCCTGGGTATCACCGGCGACGAAACCTTCGACCTGAAAGGGTTGGAAGGCGACATACGCCCGCAGCAGGAAGCCACGCTGGTGATTCACCGCAGCAACGGCGTAACGAAGGAAGTGAAGCTGCTGCTGCGCATCGACACGCCGATCGAAGTCGACTATTACAAGCACGGCGGCATCCTACCCTTCGTGCTGCGGCAGCTGCTGGCCGCCTGATCCGGCGCCGGCCATCTGTCATGTGCCCAGGACTGAATCGGATTCGGATTTGATTCGGATCCAATTCCAGTGCGCGCATCGATACCCAGCGCGCCGGCGGACTGGCGTTGCAATGGGGAACGGGCTGCTCACCGCGGGCGACGCCTAATCCGTCATGATCCGGCCATAGGGCAAAGCGCAAAGGCCGGCGCACATGCGGCCCTGCTGCTTTAGCGCCTGCGTCGATTCAAGGCTTGGTGATAACCACTTCCAGATATTCTCCCGGTAACACCAGCGAGTTCGGGCCGGCGGTGTTCATGCCGTCGAGCAGCGTGATGATGTCGCGCGCCAGCGCCTGCTGCCCTTCCTGGTCGAGTGCGGAGAAAGCATTGCGTGTCGGTCCATAGAAATCGCGGAACATCTGCAGCCAATGCGCGGCCGAGCGATAACGAAAATTGAAATTGCGCCGCTCGCAATGAATGCGCGCAGCTTGCGCGCCGAAGAGTTCGGCCAGATGTGATTCGGTTCCCCATAGTGCAGGCGAGTGCAGGCCGGCGGGCGGCGGCACATAAGAGCCGACCACCTTGAACAGGCGGCCGATAAAGCCTTCCGGCGTCCAGTTCGCCAAGCCGATACGTCCGCCGGAACGCAGCACGCGCAACATTTCGCGCGCCGCGCGGTGATGATCCGGCGTGAACATCACGCCGAAAGTGGACAGCACCGAATCGAAGCTGGCATCGTCGAAAGGCAATTGCTCCGCGTCGGCAAGCTGGAACGCGACGTCCAAGCCCTCGGCATGCGCCCGGGCGCGGCCCTTGTCTAGCAGTGCCGGCACGTAGTCGGTGGAAGTCACGCGTGCGAAGCGACGCGCGGCGGCCAGCGTCGCATTGCCGTTGCCGGCGGCCACATCGAGCACCCGCTCGCCGGCGCGAATGTCGACGGCTTCAGCCAGCGTCTCTCCGACGATCTGCAAAGTGCTGCCGATCACCGCGAAATCGCCGCTCGCCCAGACGGCTTGCTGGCGTTGCTTGATGGCAGCGAAATCCGGCGCGGGCCGAGCGAAATCAATAGCAGGACTCATGATGCTCTCCTTGGCGAGACATCGACCGGCGCATTGTAGCGCGCCACATGCCGACGCACCATCGCGGTAGAGGCATGACCAGTCTCGGCGCGGCCCCGCAATCCCCTGATGCCGCCGACGGCATCCTGTCCCACCGGCCGCGCCTCCCCTTTGCGGATACGCACGGCCAGCTTATGGCGGCCTCTTCTGTTCGACGGCGCCATTCGTGAAAAGCAGACACGCGGGCGAAACCGGCCGCCAATCCACTACAATTACAAGTTCCAGGTATTCTTTTCCGCTCCCCTCCATGCGCCGCCCATTCAAAAGCAATGTCCAGAAACGTTCCGCCGACAGCCAGCGCCTGACCACCCTGGCGCAGGCGGTGGTGCAGGCAGCCAGCCGGCTGGAGGAACGCAACTGGGAACAGCAGCTCGACGCGCTGCTGCGCCGCCTGATGAAGAACGGCCACCAGGACATCATCGACGCCGCGCTGGACCATGCATTCAAGCTCGAATCCGCCGCCTACGACGCCTTGATGGAAAGCGCAGAAGCCGTCAGTGAATCGTGCCAGATCGAACAGGACGGCGTACTGTACGACGCGCTGCTGATCGCCGCGCCCATTCTCGCCTGGACACGTTTTTCGATCGCCTCCGGCGCCATGCCGACCGAAGCGCACGCCACGCTGTCGGCGCAGCTGTATGCGCACGTGCTGGCGGCGAACGCCCGGATGGCGATGGCGCCAGTGCTGTATTCGATCGACCAGTTGCCGCGCGACCACGCCGAAACCTTCGCGCTGACGCAACGGCTGGCGCAGGCGGCGCTGAAAGGCGCCTTCGTCAAGCCGGATACGCATCAGCCTGAAACCGCGCCGTTCCTGGCCGATACGCGCTACCTGGTGGCAGTGGTCACCGCAGTGGCGGGCGAACCGCTGTTCCGCTGGCAGGAATCGCCCGATCCGGCCGAGCGCGACCAGGCGCTGTCGCAGTGGAATGCCCAGGCAATGCCGACGGTCGCGCGCCTGCTGCCGGGCTGCGGCATCGAACTGTTGCTGCCGGAGGCATATTTCGCTGCCTGCCGCGAAGGCGACCGCAACATCCGGCCGGCCTCGATACGTGCTGCCGTCCATTTTCTGACGCATACGCTGGATGTCGGAGCGGAAGCCCTGCAGGCCGTCGTCGGCGGTTTCGGCGAAGAGGAAGATGCCGGCCGCATCGACGAATACCGCATCGGCTTCGCATTGACCCGGGACCAGGAGATCGTCTACGGCGTGGTATGGCCGCTGTACGGCCTGGAAGATGGCGGCGAGACGCCTTACGCCGGTGCCGGCGGCAATGCAGCGGCGCTGTCCGCCGAACTCGAGCGCAAGTCGCCGCTGGAGGAAATCCTGTCGCTGCTGGAGGAATGCGGCGTGGTCCACGTCCGGCACCATCCGGAACAGTTCCCGATGGAATTCTGCGACGACTGCGGCGCGCCGCTGTTCCCCGACGTCGACGCCGAACTGGTGCATGCGGAAATGCCGGAGGACGTTCCGGTGACGTCCGGCCATCTGCACTGAGCGGACACGCGACGGCACGGAGAAGCACGGCGCGCCGCGCCTTCACCATTGCGTGTAGGGATGCGCCTGCAGACTGGAATTGAAATAGCGCGAATCGTGCGTGACTTCCTCTCCGGCCCAGTCCGGCTTCGCGAACGCCTGATCCTCGGACGACAGTTCGATCTCCGCCACCACCAGGCCGAGGTTGTCGCCGAAGAACTCGTCGACCTCCCACGTCATGCCTGCGTGCACCACGCGATACCGTGTCTTCTCGATCAGCGGACGCTCGCACAGGCCGTTCAGCAACGCCTCGGCGTCCTGCAGCGGGATCGGATATTCCCACTCGCCGCGCACCGCGCCGCGCGAACGGCCCTTGATCGTCAGCGTGGCCGCCACACCCTCGATACGCACGCGCACGGTGCGATCGGGATGCGCCGACAGATAGCCTTGGCGGATTGCCGCGCCTTGTCCCGGCACCTTCCACGCCGTGCCGCGCACCAGGAATTTGCGCTCGATTTCTATGCTCATCGCTCGCCTCGCCGCACGTGCTCGAGGATCGCCGGCAGGATGTCGCGCCCCAGTTGGGCGCTGCGCACCCCGTTCCATCCCGTTTCCGGAACGGGCGCGGGCGTGCTGTCCTTGAACGGCATTTCCAGCGTCAACGACACGCAGCCGAAGGCATGGCCGACGTACTTGGAGGCGAGCTTCAGCAGGTCCGCGTGGTATTTGTCCGCGGGATAGCCGAACTCGGTCTGGAAGTCGCGGCTGGCACGGCGGAAATTCTCGACGAAAGCCTGCTGCTCGGCCGCCTGGCGGGCGGTAAAATTCTCCAGCATCTCGCTGCCGGCAATGAACACGTACGGCAGCGCTTCATCGCCGTGGATATCGAGAAAGAGATCGCAGCCGGTTACATGCAGCCTGTTCCGCACGTGGAACACTTCCGGGCTGCGTTCCGGCGACGGCGCCATCCATTCGCGATTGAGGTTGGCGCCGGCTGCGTTGGTGCGCAGGTTGCCGCGCACCGCGCCGTCCGGGTTCATGTTCGGGACGATGTGGAATACCGCGTGCGACAGCAATTCCGCCGCCAGCGGATGGCGCGCATCGAGCAGCACGTCGAGCATGCCTTCGACGAACCATTCCGCCATCGTTTCACCGGGATGCTGCCGCGCGATGATCCAGACCTTGCGCATCATCGACGGATCACCGACCACGATCATGTTCAGGTCGCGGCCGTCGACCGTGTCGCCCAGGTCCTCGACGCGGGCGTGCGGCGCCATCTGCGCCCTTGCCAGCAACGCCAGATGGCGTTCCCATGAGTAGGGTTCGAAATAGGCGTAGTACACGCTGTCGTACTCGGGCGTATGCGCGATCGTCAAGGTCTTGCCGTCGAACGAGGTCGGCACGCGAAACCAGTTCGTCCTGTCATAACTGGCCACCGCGCGGTAATCGTTCCAGCCGTCGCGATAGGTCGCGTCGCCGGCGTTCAGCAGGCGCATCATGCAAGGTTGGCCGCGCGCGCCCTGCAGGCGAAAATAGAACCATTGCATGAAGTCGGCATGCGTGTCGCGCCGTAATTTAAGCGCGATGTCCCGCGCGTCGTCCGCATGCACCACTTCGATGGCACCGGCGTCGAATTGCGCGCTGATCTTGATCGCCATTTTTCTCCCGAAAATCCGTGTGGAAGCAGCATTCCCGGCAAAATGCATGGCTTTGCCTGCCGGAAAATTGAACTGCCCCGGCCGATATGATAAAAGACTGCTGCCGCCTATCTCCGGAATATTCCATGAACAGCCATTCCTCCCATGCGCCGCGCCGCATCCTCGTCGTCGAGGACTACATCGATTCGCAGGAAATCACCTGCGAACTGCTGCGCCTGATGGGCCATACCGTGCAGGGCGTGGCCAATGCCGAGGATGCGCTGTCCTATCTGGACGCCAACGAGGTCGACGTGCTGCTCACGGACATCAGCCTGCCGCGCATGTCTGGGGTGGAATTGGCCGCGCATGCGTTGCATCGGCATCCGGCGACGCGCGTCATCTTCGCCAGCGGCCATGCGAATTTCGATTTGCAAAAGGTGGGATTTTCCGCCAGCCTGCTTTCCAAGCCGTTCGACCTCGATACGCTGGCGAAGGCCTTGGAACCGGCGGCGTGAGGGTGAATGCCGCTGATGACATGGCTTGCGACATGAAAGACGTGGAAGATGACGCGCCGCCTGCGTCATGTATCACGCATCGCGTGATACATCGGTAATTGGTGCCGGTATATTTTCGAACCGCCGGCTCCGGTAGTGAGTGGAAAGGATTCTATCCTTGCCTCCCCTAGGCGCCTATCGGAAAAATACCGCTCATGATGTCGGAAAACCGGCAAGCCGCGAAGGCCGTCCATGATATCGGCCTGGCCTCGGCATCAGGAAACCAGGCCGAACTCGCGCAGGGCCGGAAGCAGGTTGGCGTTCTTGTGCCCCGCGCGCGTGAGCTTCATCAACGCGAAGCGCTGCAGCTCCGTCAGAGCCTGCCATTGCGTCGGCGTGGGAACGGGAAGCACCAGTTCGGCGAGCTGCGCGCGGACCTGTTCCGGCACGACGGAGACGTCGGCCCATGCAGGAGAAGATTCGACCGGCACGAATTCGGCAATGGCTTCCGGATTGTCCGCATGCGGCTGCAGCATGGCCGCGACTTCACGGCGAAAGGCCAGCTTCTCCGCGTCGGTGCCGCAGGGCAGCGCGACCAACGACTCCCGCTGCTCTCTCGTCAGCAGCGTCCACGCCAGCAGCGGCAGCTTGATGCCGCACGCATCGAGCTTGAACCGCACGATCATCGGAATGCGGCGCAACGGATAGCGTCCGTCCTGTTCGAAATCGAAAAGCCCCTGCATGGTCAACCCACACGACGCGCCGACCATGCGCGGCCGCCGTCAGCCGCCGCCGGTCTTGTCCAGCTTGTCGTCCAGATTCTGCTCTCCCAATTCTTTTTCATTGTCCTTCTCCAAGAGATCGGAAGCCTTCGAACGCACGTCGTCCGGATTGCCGCGCGTCGTCCACGTCGCCGGCTTGGCGGATGCCGTGGCGTCCTCTTTCTTCGTCATGCCGCTGTTTTCCCGCGAAGTCATTTTCACTCTCCTTCATTCGAGATGCGTGCGGGATAGACTTTCCCGCCACGGCATGGTTCGCGCTGCCGCACATGAAACCGACAAGCGAAAAAAAAGGTTACGTTGCCGTAACCCTCTTTGTTCTTTGGTCGGGGCGGCGTGATTCGAACACGCGACCCCTTGCACCCCATGCAAGTACGCTACCAGGCTGCGCTACGCCCCGACGAGCTCAAGATTATAGCAGAAGCAACGTCCGTTTAGCACGCATCCTGTTTGAGCAAAGCCAGAATGCCGGCCAGTTCGCTGCGTATCTCTTCGACCGGAATGCCCTCTTCCATCTTTTCTTCCGGCATGACGTCGTCACCGTCTTCGAGGATGCGGCTGTCCAGCTTGTTGCGCGCGCCGCTGATGGTGAATCCCTGCTCGTACAGCAGTTCGCGTATGCGCCTAATCAGCAATACTTCGTGATGCTGGTAGTAGCGGCGGTTGCCGCGTCGCTTGACCGGCTTGAGCTGGGTGAATTCCTGTTCCCAGTAGCGCAGCACGTGCGGCTTGACGCCACACAATTCGCTCACCTCGCCGATCGTGAAATAGCGTTTCGCCGGGATAGGCGGCAGCACGACCATTTCCGGTTTATTGGCCCGTTCGCTCATCTAGTTCAGGCGGTTTGAGCGAGCGGCGTCTGCGTGGCAAGGTCGACCATACCTTTCAGCTTCTGGCTGGCGTGGAAGGTGACGACGCGACGCGCCGTGATGGGGATTTCCTCTCCCGTCTTTGGATTGCGTCCCGGACGCTGCGGCTTGTCGCGCAACTGAAAATTGCCGAAGCCGGACAGCTTGACCGATTCGCCGCGCTCGAGCGCGTCGCGGATCTCGTCGAAAAAGGTTTCGACCATGTCCTTGGCTTCGCGCTTGTTGAGGCCGACCTGTTCGAACAGCAACTCGGCCAGCTCGGCCTTGGTGAGCGTCGGCAGTTCCTTCTCTGCCTGGGCACGGGTCCGCGCCTCGAGCATGGCGCGGTTCAGATCGGCGGTCAGTAGGGATTGAAGTTCGGCGGAATTCACATCATTCATGATCATCGTCCTGCTTCTTCAAGTGCGCAGGCGCGCACCGTGTCGCGTACCTGCAGCCACAAAAGCGGCCATCGCGGCGTCGACCTGATCGTCTTGCAGGGTCTTTTGAGTATCTTGCAAGGTGAAGCGGAACGCAAGACTTTTTTCGTCCGATTCCAGTCCTTTGCCGCGATATTCATCAAATAAAACAATCACTTGCGTGATAGCGCAAGCCGGATTTAATTGCTTTTCCGCAACAAATGCGTCGATCAGGGCTTGCGCCGGCACGTCCTGCTTGACAAGCAGCGCGAGGTCGCGCGTGACAGCCGGGAACTTCGAAATCTCCCGATACGCGGGTACCGCAACCTGCTGCAGGGCAAGCGCATCGATTTCGAACAGAACCGGCGCGGTCGGCAAATCGTACTTTTGCTGCCAGCGCGGATGCAGCTCGCCGATGACGCCGATTGTCTGGCCATCCCGCATCACTTGCGCCGAACGACCAGGGTGCAAGGCAGGATGCGAGACCTTTTCGAAACGCAACGATCCCGGGGCGAACAGCGCTTCCAGATCGGCCTTGACGTCAAAATAATCGACGTTGCGCGCCGCCATACCCCACTGTTCCTCCGCCGCCGGACCATAGGCGATGGCGGCCACACGCTTGGGCTGGTCGAAGCCGGCCACCGACAAGGGGCCGTCCGCCGGCGTGTCATTGCGCAAATAGACTGCGCCGACCTCGAATACCCGCACCCGGTTGAGCTTGCGATTGAGGTTGTAGCGCACATTGGCGATCAGGCTGCCGACCAGGGAAGAGCGCATTACGCTCATCTGGCTGGCGATCGGATTCAGGAGGTTGATCGGGTCCGCGTTGCCGGCGAAATCCGCCTCCCATGCCTGCTCGACGAAGCTGAAGTTCACGACCTCCTGGTAATCCAGGTCCGCCAGCTGGCGGCGGATCGTGAACAGCGAGCGCCGGTCCTCCGGCGGGATGCGCATCGCGGCGGCGGCGACCGGCGGCAGGGCGGGAATGTTTTCGAAGCCGTGCACGCGCGCAATTTCCTCGATCAGGTCTTCCTCGATCTCGAGATCGAAACGATACGAAGGCGGCGTCACGGAGAATGCGCCGTCCTGCTGCGCGAACGGCAGGCCGAGGCGCGTGAAGATGGTGGCGATCTGCGCGTCGGTGAACGGGATGCCGATCACTTTGGCCGCACGCGCGGTGCGCATGGTGACCGGCTGGCGCTGCGGCAGATCGACCACGTGATCGTCGATCGGCCCCAACACGGTCTTGCCCGGCAGGCCGCAGATTTCGACGATCAGCGAGGTGATGCGCTCGATGCATTCCACAGTGGCGGCGAAATCGACGCCGCGCTCGAAGCGATGCGCGGCGTCGGTGGAGAAGTTGAAACGGCGCGCACGCCCCTGGATCGCGGCCGGATGCCAGAACGCGGCTTCCAGGTAGATGTCCTGCGTATCGAGCGACACGGCGGTCGCGTCGCCACCCATGATGCCGGCCAGCGATTCGACCTGGCTGTCGTCGGCGATCACGCCGACCCAGTCGTCGAGCTCGACCGTGTTGCCGTTCAACAGCTTCAGCGACTCGCCCTTGCGGCCCCAGCGCACCGCGAGGCCGCCGTGGATCTTGTCCAGGTCGAACACGTGGGTCGGCTGCCCCAGTTCCAGCATCACGTAGTTGGAAATGTCGACCAGCGCGGAAATCGGCCGCTGGCCGCTGCGCTCGAGACGCTGCATCATCCATTCCGGCGTCGCGGCCTTCGCATTCAAGCCGCGGATGACCCGGCCGGCAAAACGGCCGCACAGGTCCGGCGCCGACACCTGGACCGGCAGCACCTCGTCGCTGCTCGCCTGGACGACCGGATAGGTCGGCAGCTTCAACGGCACGCCGGTCAGCGCCGATACTTCCCGCGCCACGCCGAGCACGGACAGACAGTCTGCCTTGTTCGGCGTCAGCTTGATCGTGAACTTCAGGTCGTTCAGCTGATAATAGTCGCGGAAATTCTGTCCTACCGGCGCGTCGGACGGCAGGTCCATCAAGCCGTCCTGTTCGCTGGACAACTTGAGTTCCCTGGCCGAGCACAGCATGCCCTGCGATTCGACGCCGCGCAACTTGCCGAGCTTGATGTGGAACGGTTTGCCGTCGTCGCCCGGCGGCAGCACCGCGCCGACCATCGCGCAGGCGACCTTCATGCCGGCGCGCACGTTCGGCGCACCGCAGACGATGTTCAGCAGCGTGCCGGTGCCGGCATCGACCTGGCAGACCTTCAGGCGGTCGGCATCGGGATGCTTGGCGACTTCGCGCACTTCCGCCACCACCACGCCGGAGAACGGCGGCGCGACCGGCTCGACTTCCTCGACTTCCAGGCCCGCCATCGTCAACAAATGCGCGAGTTCGTCCGACGTCATGTTCGGATCGACCATCGTGCGCAGCCAGCTTTCGGAAAATTGCATGTTAAAACCTTGTGCAGACGTCACATAAACACGGCTGCAGCGCGGGGCACGCGCCGCAGCCGCTTTCAGTTGAATTGCCTGAGGAAGCGCAGATCGCCTTCGTAGAACAGGCGCAGGTCGTTGATGCCGTAGCGCAGCATGGTCAGGCGTTCGATGCCGGAACCGAAGGCAAAGCCGATGAAGCGCTCCGGATCGAGTCCCATGTTGCGCAGCACGGTCGGATGCACCTGCCCTGCGCCGGAGACTTCCAGCCAGCGGCCTTTCAGCGGACCGCTGCCGAACGCGATGTCGATCTCGGCCGACGGTTCGGTGAACGGGAAGTACGACGGACGGAAGCGCACCTGCAGATCGTCGGTCTCGAAAAAGGCGCGAACGAAGTTCAGGTACACGCCCTTGAGGTCGGCGAAGCTGACGTTCTCGTCGATCCACAGGCCTTCCACTTGGTGGAACATCGGCGAGTGCGTGGCGTCGCTGTCGACGCGATAGGTGCGTCCCGGCGCGATGACCTTGATAGGCGGCTTGTGCATGCGCGCATAGCGCACCTGCATCGGGCTGGTGTGCGTGCGCAGCAGCAGCGGCTTGCCCAGCGTGTCCTTGCCGTCGATGTAGAAGGTATCCTGCATCGAACGCGCGGGATGATTTTCGGGGCTGTTCAGCGCGGTGAAGTTGGTCCAGTCGTTCTCGATCTCAGGGCCGTCGGCCACGTCGAAGCCGATCGAACCGAAAATCTGCTCGATGCGCTGCCACGAGCGCATCACCGGGTGCATGCCACCGATGCCGCGGCCACGGCCGGGCAACGTCACGTCGATCGCTTCCGCGTTCAGGCGCGCCTGCATCTGCGCGTCCGCCAGCGCGTCGCGGCGCGCGGTCAGCGCCTGCTCGATTTTTTCCTTGGCCGCGTTGATCACCGCGCCCTGTGCCTTGCGCTCTTCAGGCACCAGCTTGCCCAAACCTTTCATCTGTTCGGTGATCTGGCCGGTCTTGCCGAGATATTTTGCTTTCGCGTTCTCCAGCGCGGCGGAATCCGCGGCTGCGGAGAAGTCTGCCTGCGCCTGCGCGACGAGTTGTTCTAGCGGATTCATGCTGTTCTGTGTTCGGCCCTGTGGAATCGGCTACGGAAGCGAAAGGGAATGCGGAAAGAAAAACGGGACATGGTCATGACACCCTGCCCCGCTTGCATTGCTGCGCCGCCATCGACGGCGGCACATGCCATTCTCACAGCATTCAAGCAGCGATATTGGCTTTCACCTGATTGACGATCGCGGCAAATGCCGCCTTGTCCATCACCGCCATGTCGGCCAGCACCTTGCGGTCCAGCTCGATGGAGGCGCGCTTCAGGCCGTTCATGAACTTGCTGTAGGTCAGTCCGTGCTCGCGCGTTGCCGCGTTGATACGGGTGATCCACAGCGCGCGGAACACGCGCTTCTTGTTGCGGCGATCGCGGTAGGCATACTGGCCTGCGCGCATGACCGCCTGCTTGGCGATGCGATAGACCTTGCTGCGGCGGCCGCGATAGCCTTTGGCCTGCTCAAGGACTTTCTTGTGACGGGCCCGTGCGGTAACCCCACGTTTAACTCTAGGCATGATTGCTCCTTGGGATGTGAGGTTAAGCGGTCGGCATCATCGCGCGGATCGAGTTCATGTTGGTCTCATGAACATCGACGGCACCACGCAGTTGACGTTTGTTCTTGGTGGTCTTCTTGGTCAGGATGTGGCGCTTGAAGGCTTGACCGCGCTTGACGGTACCACCCGGACGGACACGAAAGCGCTTCTTGGCGCTGCTTTTCGTTTTCATTTTCGGCATGACACTATCTGTCCTTTTCGGACAGCTCCATTTTTAACATGATTGCAGGTGGCAGCAACGTCGCTGCGCTTGGATGCCTGCTTTCACTTGTCTGGCAATGACGTCGAGGTCATTGCCTTTGCACATATTGCCCTCACCGGGATACGCGCAAATCGTATGTCGCTCGGCAACAGAACCGGTTGTTGCCTCACCGGCACCCGGATCGCCACCGCACGAACGAATCACTTCTTCTTTTTGGGCGCCAGCACCATGATCATCTGGCGGCCTTCCATCTTCGGAAACTGCTCGACCTGGCCGTATGGCTCGAGATCGGCTCTCAAACGCTCAAGCATGCGCATGCCGATGTCCTGGTGCGCCATTTCACGCCCACGGAAACGCAGCGTGATCTTGGTCTTGTCGCCCTCTTCGAGGAACTTGGTCAGGTTGCGCAGCTTGATGCCGTAGTCACCTTCGTCGGTCCCGGGTCGAAACTTGACTTCCTTGACCTGGATGACTTTCTGCTTGAGCTTGGCTTCATGCGCCTTTTTCTGTTCCTGATACTTGAACTTGCCATAATCCATCAGGCGCGCCACCGGCGGCTGCGCGTTCGGCGCGATCTCCACCAGATCCACGTTGGCCTCTTCCGCCAGGCGGAAGGCTTCGTTCAGGCTGACAATGCCAAGCGGTTCATTCTGCACGCCGCTCAAGCGGAGTTGGGGCGCAGTAATTTCACCGTTGATTCGATGCGACTTTTCAGTAGCTATTGGAATTTCCTTTAAAAATCAAATAATTAAGCCGTGCTCCTGCGCTGTGGGTTTCCCCTTCAGGCCTTGGTTTCGACCTCGTTCCTGAGGCGCTCCACCAGTTCGTCGACAGGCATCGCGCCCAGATCGACATTGCCCCGCGCTCGCACGGCCACTGTACCCGCTTCCCGTTCCTTGTCGCCGATCACCACGATATAGGGCAGCTTCTGAACGGAATGCTCGCGTATTTTATAGGTAATTTTCTCGTTGCGCAAATCGAGTTGCACCCTAAACCCTTGTTTTTTCAGGTTTTGTGCAACGGTCTGTGCGTACTCGGCCTGGGCATCGGAAATGTTCAACACGGCAACCTGCACCGGCGCCAGCCACAGCGGCATCGCGCCGGC
>Ga0164242_10003389_pt1 | contig 18225 bp, 21 predicted proteins | sample OricomgcompostMG_FD_108783 | JGI IMG/M metagenome (GOLD analysis project Ga0164242, IMG submission 108783) | Miracle-Growth compost microbial communities from Emeryville, California, USA - Original compost - Miracle growth compost (MG) ... | reverse complement strand
CTCGCCGGTGTTCTCCGGCGTCGTGTTCACCGCGGTCGGAGTCGGCTACTTCCTCGCGATGGTGCTGGCCGCGGGCGTCGAGGCCCGGCTGGGGCGGCAGGTGCTGGCACTCGGTTCGCTCGCCGTCGGCCTCGGCTGCGTCCTGCTCGCGGTCGCGCCGTCCGCGGGACCGTCGGCCGAGCTGGTGCCCGGGCTGGCCCTGATCGGCTTCGGCATCGGGCTCGTTCTCGTCCCGCTGTCGCAGACCGTGCTCGCCGACGTCGAGCCGGCGCACGTCGGTGCGGCGGCGGGCGTGCTCGCCACGGCGCAGCAGGTCGGCGGTGGGCTCGGCGTCGCGGTGATCGGCGTGGTGTTCTTCGACGCGGCCGGACGCGGCCTGGTGCACGCGTTCACCGTCAGCCTGTGGGTGCTCGCCGCGCTCACGCTCGGAACCGCGGCGCTCGTTCAGGCGCTGCCGCGAAAGGGACGCTGATGGCGGCCGGTCGCGGACTAGTCCGGGTCCGGCATGAGCAGCTTGGTGGCGGCGGTCAGCCGCCGGCCAAGCCGCTTGTAGTCCGAGTGCCCCATGCCGGCCTGCAACATCGCGCCGGACCAGACCACGCTGAGCGCGTCCAGCAGCTGCGCGTTCGGCCTCGGCCCGAGCGCCTCGGCGATCCGGTTGTTGATCTCGACGCCGATCAGGTGACGCAGCTGGCGCACGTCCGGATCGGGGTCGAGCAGCGCGACCGTGATCGCGGCGCCGAGCTCCGGCTCGGCGGCGAGCAGCTTGGCCAGCTCGGTGAACACCGCGCAGACCCGTTCGCGGGGTGTCGGCAGGGCGGACGGCCGCCGGCCGCGTCCGTTGATCAGGCGCCAGAAGATCTCGACGACCAGGTGGTTCTTGGACGAGAAGTAGGTGTACGCGGTGGCGGCCGAGACGCCTGCCCGACCGGCGACGCTGCGGATAGTCAGCGCCTCGAAGCCGGCCTCGCGCAGCTCGTCGCGGGCCGCGTCGATGATCCGCCCTACGGTCACGGCCTGGCGTGGATTGAGGTGGCGGCGGGTTGCGGTCACCAGGCCCTGGCTGACCGGGATCGAGTTCGAGGCGGAGCTGGGCATCGGCGTCAGGATGCCGGCGTGGCCGGGGCGAGCCCGAGCTTGCTGCCGAGGTGGGCGATGTAGCCGGCGACGTCGTCGGCGGACCGGTCGGGCAGGCCGAACAGCACCTCGGTGACCCCGGTGGATTCCCAGTGGGCGAGCAACGCGGCGTCGGGCCGACCGGCGAGCGCGACGACCTCCGGTTGACCGTCGCGCCCGCCGTCGGCCCACATCGTGCGCAGCAGCTTAACCTTGTCGTCGATGTCGACGTCGGTGGGAGTGGTGATCCAGCCGTCGGCGTGGCGCACGATCCAGGCGAACGTCTTTTCGGTGCCGCCGGCTCCGACGAGAACCGGGACGTGCGGTTGCGCCGGCTTGGGCCAGGCCCAGCTCGGGCCGAAGTTCACGTACTCGCCCGCGTAGCTGCCCTCGTCCTGGGTCCAGAGCGCGCGCATCCCCTCGAGGTACTCGCGCAGCACGGTGCGCCGCCGATTGGCGGGCACGTGATGGTCGGTCAGCTCGTCCACGTTCCAGCCGAACCCGGTGCCGAGCGTGACGCGTCCGCCGGACAGGAAGTCCAGCGAGGCGATCGTCTTTGCCAGCGTGATCGGGTCGTGCTCGACGGGCAGCGCGACGGCGGTGCCCAGCCGGATCGTCGAGGTCACGGCCGCGGCCATCGAGAGCGCGACCCATGGGTCGAGCGTGCGCAGGTACCGGTCGTCGGGCAGCGACGAGTCGCCCGTCTGCGGGTGCGCCGCCTCGCGCTTGACCGGGATGTGGGTGTGCTCGGGGACGAAGAACGACTGCAGGCCGGCCTGCTCGGCCGCTCCCGCCGCCGCCGCCGGCATGATGCCCCGATCGCTGGTGAACAGCACAACGCCGTATCGCATGCAGCGACTGTGGCAGAGCCCGGGGGATCGCGTCCAGAGTTCGGGCCGTTGAGCCGGTCACATTACTGAACTGGTGTCCAGTCAGCTGCCTGGTGCACCGTCGTGATTTGGGTTTGCGGCGTCAGTCGGCCCGGGCGCTCAGCGACCTGCGCCGCGCCAGCGTGGTGGCGATACCGTCCGCCGCGGCACGCACCGAAGCCACATGCTGCTCCGGGCGGAACCGCGTGACCGGCCCGGTGACGCTGACCGCGGCGAGTGCGCGCTCGTCCGCGTCGCGAACCGGTGCGGCGACGCAGACGATGGACGGCGCGGACTCCTCGTGCTCGAACGCCACGCCCTCGCGGACGACGCGCTTGAGCTCGTTGCGCAGCAGGCCCGGGGCGATGATCGTGCGCGGGGTCTGCCGGTGCAGGCCGGCGGCGACGACGCGCTCGAGCACATCCGGCGGCGAGAACGCGAGCAGTGCCTTGCCCAGGCCGGTGCAGTAGAGCGGCATGCGTCCGCCGACGCGCGACGGTGTCGTGGCCTGCCGGTGGCCGCCGATCTTCTCGACGTACACGACCTCGATGCCTTCACGGATGCCGAGGTGGACGGTCTCGTGCGTGCGCTCGTACAGGTCCTGCATGAACGGGATCGCGACCTCGAGCAGGCCGCGTTCGACGGAGGCACGCATGCCGAGCTCGAACAGCTGCCCACCCAGCCGGTAACCGCCGTCCACGCGATCGAGCAGCCGCGCCTCGACGAGGTCGGTGGCCAGCCGGTGCAGCGTCGTCTTCGGCAGCTCGGTGCGCCGCCCCAGCTCGGCGAGCGACACGGTGTCGTCGTCGGGGCGGAACGCGTGCAGCACGACGAGCACCTTGCCCAGCACCGTCGACCGGTCCGGGCCGCTGCTGCTCGGAGCGGTCATGCGCACATTCTGCACGGCGCTGTGCGGTGCTGTGATGATGTTGGTATGACCGCTCGCCTGCTGTTCGTCTGCTCCGGCAACATCTGCCGATCGCCGACCGCCGAGGCGGTGATGCGGGCGCTGCTGCGCGAGCGCGGGCTCGAGTCGGAGGTGGAGGTCGACAGTGCCGGCACAGGGAACTGGCACGCCGGCGAGCGTGCCGACCGGCGAGCCGCGGCTGCTGCTTTGCGTCGCGGCGTGTGTCTGGACGGCGTGGCCCGGCAGGTGACGCCGGAGGACTTCGAGCATTTCGATCTGCTGCTGGCGATGGACTCCGGGCATCTGGCCGAGCTGCGCCGGATGGCTCCGCCGGCGACGTCCGGCAAGGTGCGGCTGTTCACCGACGCGGACGTGCCGGACCCGTACTACGGCGGCGAGCCGGGCTTCGAGACCGTCCTGGACATGGTCGAGGCCGGCTGCACGGATCTGCTCGACTCGCTCGGATTCGGGACCGATCGCGATGGTGTTCGTCAAGGCTGATCCCGCGCCGCTGGAGGCCGCCGGGCTGCGGTGGCTGGCCGAGGCCGGGGCGCGCGTCCCGCAGATCGTTTCCGAGTCGCCGAATCGCCTTGTGTTGCAGGAGATTCCGCGCGGCCGGCTGGATCCGTCCGGCGAGGAGGAGCTCGGCCGGATGCTCGCCACTGTGCATTCGGCGGGTACTGCCCGCTTCGGTACGTTGCCCGCGCCGGGGCAGTTCGTCGTCGGACGGTGCGCGCTCGAGTCGCCCGGAGAGCGACGACTGGGGCGAGTTCTACCTGGAGCATCGCTGCCTGCCGCTCGCGCGTCGCGTCGGTCTCGAAGGCGTCGTCGCGGGGGTTCGCGTGGACGCACCGGCGGAGCCACCCGCGCGCCTGCACGGCGACCTGTGGAGCGGCAACGTGCTGGCCGACTCGGACGGGCGGCCGTGGTTGATCGACCCGGCCGCGTACGGCGGGCATCGCGAGGTCGACCTGGCGATACTGGACCTGTTCGGACGGATTCCCGCTCGGACGGTCGACGCGTACCAGGAGGTCACGCCCCTCGCCGACGGCTGGCGTTCCCGGCTGCCGCTGTGGCAGCTGTTCCCGCTGCTCGTGCACGCCGTCATGTTCGGCGGCGGCTACCTGCGCGAGGCCCACGACCGCGCCGTCCACCTCGCCTGATCCCGCCACCCCGCGAGTGGCCACTTAGCCCGCGAGTGGCCACTTAGCTCGCGAGTGGCCACTTATAACTGGCCACTGAGCGCGTAACTGGCCACTGAGCGCGTAGCTGGCCACTGAGCGCGTAACTGGCCACTGAGCGCGTAGCTGGCCACTGAGCACGTAACTGGCCACTGAGCACGTAACTGGCCACTGAGGCCGTAACTGGCCACTAGACCCGCGAGTGGCCACTTAGCCCGCGGGTGGCCACTTAGCCCGCGGGTGGCCACTTAGCCCGCGGGTGGCCACTTGTAACTGGCCACTGAGCACGTAACTGGCCACTCGCGATGAGGGGCGCGGTCAGGTGCGCGAGGCTCGCTGCGACCGGTACTCGTAGCCGAGCGCGGCGAGGGCGAGCGCGATGCCCCAGAGGATGTGCACGCCGGTCAGCAGCAGTAGCGCTGCACTGGCCGCGAGCGATACGAGGGCGGCGGCGCGAGACCAACTCCGCCGCGGCAACAGCCGGACCGCGGCCGCCGTCGCCAGCACGTACACCAGCGTGAACGCGCCGGTGATCAGCAGGACGGTCGCCTTCACGTCCGCGTCGAAACCGAGCTCCAGGACGACGGCGACGGCACACAGCGCGAACAGCACGCCGAGCGAGCGGCGCGGGACCTCGCCGACGCTGCTGCCGCGCGCGAACCACACCGGCAGCGAACCATCGCGTCCGAGGGCGGCACCGAGCTTGGCTCCGCCGGCGAAGTACGCGTTCACCGTGCCGATCGTGAGCAGCACGGCGATCACGGTCGTCACGCCGCGCGCCGAGTGCCCGAACCCGGCGGCCAGCAGGTCGGCCAGCGGCGCCTTGGTCGAACCCGCGGACGGCCCGAGCACGAAGATCGTCATCGCCGCGACCGCGAGGTACAGCGCGCCGACGAGCACTACCGCGAGCGTGGTGGCGCGTGGCAGGTCGCGGTGCGGTTGCCGGTACTCGCTGGTCAACGACGTGACGGCCTCCCAGCCGACAAAACCCCAGACGAGGACGGCCGCCGCCGGTCCGATCGCGGTCCAGCCGTGCGGGGCGAACGGCGTGGCGTTGTGCCAGTGCGCATGCGGGGCGGCGGCGACGGCGGTGACCACGAGCAGCGCGGCGAGCACGGCCGAGAGTCCGAGCTGGACGCGTCCGGAGAGCCGCACGCCGAACGCGTTCAGCAGCGCGACGACCGCGAGGATTCCGACGATCGTCGCTGCCCGAGTGGTCCTGCCGCCACCGAGCGAGGCGGCCACGTAGTCGCCGGCGAACGACGCGGCGGGCACGGACCCCAGCGGGATGCTGAAGTAGAAGCACCAGCCGACCACGGCCGCGGCTCGCTGCCCGAACGCGAGCCGGACGTACGTCGACACGCCGCCGGAGTCCGGATGCCGAGCACCGAGCGCGGCGAACGTCGCGGCCAGCGGCACGGAGAGCAGCACGAGGAACACCCACGCGACCAGCGACGCCGGCCCGGCGGTGTCCGCGGCGAGCGCCGGCAGCGAGATCACGCCGGTGCCGAGCACCGCGGCCAGCGTCAGCGCGGCACCCTGCAGCGTGGTGAGACCGCCGCGGACCTCGAGCTCGTCGACGGCAGGGACGAGCGGTTCTGCGGTGGTCACCGAAGGAGGGTAACGGGACGCGCCGACAACGGTGCCGCCCGCCAGAAAGCCCGGCGACCGACCGCGATTACGCACACCGACCGATAGCGGCCGGCAGCGGCTGCGGCGACGCTGGGCTGCGGCGGCGGTGATCGCGGCGCCAACCTAGGAAGGGAGAACAGGATGTCTGGCTACTCGCGCGCCGGCGCAACGTGTCTGGTGCTCGCACCGGTCGCCGGCGTCGTCTCGGCCCTGGTCGGCACGCCCGTGTCCGGAAAGGCGGCCGACCTCGCGTCCACGTTCACCGATCACGCGACGGCAGCGCGGACGGGCCTGGCGATCAACGCGATCGCGGCAACCCTGCTTCTGGGCGGAATCGTCTGGTTCGCCATGGCCTGCAGCCACCGCGCCGGCCGGTTGGCCGTTGTCGGCGGAACCCTTGGGGTGCTGGGCATGCTTGCGGTGCTGTTCGACGACGCGGTGCACATCAGCGGCTCGCTGGTCGTCGACGGTCTCAGCGCGGACCAGGCGAAGACGGCGCTGGAACCGCTCACCTCCGGCGGCGTCTTCGCGGTCGGCCCGCTGTCCGAACTGGGCGATCTCGGCATCATCCTGCTCGCGGTCGCGGCCCTGCGACTCGGCCTGCCGCGATGGGCCGCCGCGGTGCTGTGCGTCGGGGTGATCGGCGAGGGCATCGGCTTCGCGGCGGGCAGCCGCTACCTTGTCGCGGCCGGCTTCGCGCTGACGGCCGTCGGAGCCGCGATGGTCGTGCGCACCGCGTTCATCGGTGCCGCGCTACCCATCCCGGTCATGCGGCAGCGCGCGGATCAGCCCGTGTAGTACCGGTCGGCAACGTCGAGGGCCTCGTCCAGGACGGCGATGCCCTCGGCGACCTCGTCCGCGCTGATCGTGCACGGCGGCACGACGTGGGTGCGGTTCCCGGCGATCATGGGCCAGAGCCCGCGCTGCTTGCACGCCGCCGCGAACTCGCCCATCGGCGCGGCGTCCGGGCCGACCGCGTTGAACGGGACGAGCGGCTCGCGGGTGGCCCGATCGCGCACCAGCTCCACGGCCCAGAACGCGCCGAGACCGCGCACCTCGCCGACCGACGGGTGGTTCTCGGCGAGCTTGGCCAGCGCCGGCCCGATCACGTCCGAGCCGAGGGTACGGGCGTGCTCGACGATGCCTTCCTCGCGGAAGATGTTGATGGACGCGACCGCCGCCGCGCAGCCGAGCGGATGGCCCGAGTACGTCAGCCCGCCGGGGTAAACGCGCTGCTGGAACGTCTCGTTGATCGCGTCGTTGATGAGCACGCCACCGAGCGGCACGTAGCCGGAGTTGACGCCCTTCGCGAACGTGATCAGGTCGGGCGTGACACCCCAGTGGTCGACGGCGAACCACTCGCCGCAGCGACCGAAGCCGGCCATCACCTCGTCGGCGATCATCACGATGCCGAACTCGTCGCACAGCGCGCGCACGCCGGCCAGGTAACCCGGCGGCGGAACGAGGATGCCGTTGGTGCCGACCACCGTCTCCAGGATGATCGCGGCGACCGTCTTCGGGCCCTCGAACGTGATCAGGTCGCGCAGGTGCGCCAGCGCGCGTTCGGACTCCTCCTCGGGCGTCGTCGCGTAGAACGCCGACCGGTACAGGTACGGGCCGAAGTAGCGCACCACGCCGGGCAGGCCGGGCTCGCTCGCCCAGCGGCGCGGCTCGCCGGTCATCGCGATCGCGCCCGCGGTGGCGCCGTGGTACGAGCGGTGCGCGGCGAGCACCTTGAACCGTCCGGTGTGCAGGCGCGCCATGCGCAGCGCGTTCTCGGTCGCCTCCGCGCCGCCGTTGGTGAAGAACACCCGGTTCAGGTCACCGGGCGCGAGCCCGGCGATCAGCCGCGCCGCCTCGCTGCGGGCGTCGTTGGCGAACGACGGCTGGATCGTGCATAGCCGCGCCGCCTGCTCCTGGATCGCGGCGACGAGCTTCGGGTGCTGGTAGCCGATGTTGACGTTCACCAGCTGGCTGGAGAAGTCCAGGAACCGCTTGCCCTCGTAGTCGGTGAAGTACGAGCCCTCGGCCGAGGCGATCGGCAGCGGGTCGATCAGCGCCTGCGCCGACCAGGAGTGGAAGACGTGCTCCTTGTCCAGCGCCTTGACCGTCGCGCCGTCCGTCGGGATGTCGTACACCGCGCGCTCCTAGCTGTTCGTCGGGAAGCCGAGATCGATGGTCGAGGTCGCCGGGTCGGGCCACCTCGACGTTACGACCTTGCCACGCGTGTAGAAGTTCACGCCCTCCGGTCCGTACATGTGCGTGTCCCCGAACAGGGACGCCTTCCAGCCGCCGAACGAGTAGTAGGCGACCGGCACCGGGATCGGCACGTTGATGCCGACCATGCCGACCTCGACGTCGAACTGGAACTGCCGCGCGGCGCCGCCGTCCCGGGTGAAGATCGCGGTGCCGTTCGCGAACGGGTTGGCGTTGATCAGCTCGACAGCCTCCTCGTACGTCTTCGCGCGGACGATCGCCAGCACCGGCCCGAAGATCTCGTCGGTGTAGACGCTCATGTCGGGTGTGACGCCGTCCAGCAGCGTGGCACCGAGGAAGAAGCCTTCCGCAGGGACATCGCCCGCGCGGCCGTCGACGACCACGCGCGCGCCGGACTGCTCACCGGCCGCGATGTAACCGGCGACCTTGTCGCGGTGCTCGGCGGTGATCAGCGGACCCATCTCGCTGTCCGGGGCCGCGCCGGCGCCGACTCGCAGCTTGGGGATGCGCGCCGCGATCGCCTCCACCAGCTTGTCACCGACGTCGCCCACCGCGACCGCGACCGAGATCGCCATGCACCGCTCGCCGGCGGCGCCGTACGCGGCCGAGACGGCTGCGTCCGCGGCGAGGTCGAGGTCAGCGTCGGGCAGCACCAGCATGTGGTTCTTCGCGCCGCCGAGCGCCTGCACCCGCTTGCCGTGCCTGGTGCCGGTCTCGTAGATGTAGCGCGCGATCGGCGTCGAACCGACGAAGCTGATCGCGGCGACGTCCGGATGCGCGAGCAGCGTGTCGACGGCCTCCTTGTCGCCCTGCACGACCGTGAACACGCCGTCGGGCAGGCCCGCGCGCTTCCACAGGTCGGCGAGGAACAGCGACGCGGACGGATCCTTCTCGCTCGGCTTGAGCACGAACGCGTTGCCGCACGCGATCGCGTTCGCGGCCATCCACAGCGGCACCATGACCGGGAAGTTGAACGGCGTGATGCCCGCGACCACGCCGAGCGGCTGGCGGATCGAGTAGACGTCCACGCCGGTCGACGCCTGCTCGCTGAAGCCGCCCTTGGTCAGCTGCGGCACGCCGCACGCGAACTCGACGTTCTCCAGGCCGCGCGCGACCTCGCCGGCCGCGTCCGCCAGCACCTTGCCGTGCTCGGACGTGACGATCTTGGCCAGCTCGTCGGTGCTCGCGGCGAGCAGCTCGCGGAACGCGAACAGCACCGTCGAGCGGCGCGAGAGCGAGGCGGACCGCCATTCGCGCGCGGCGGCCTTGGCGGACGCGACGGCGCGGTTGACCTCCGCGCGGGAGGCGAGGTCGACGTCCGCGGTCCGCAGGCCGGTGGCCGGGTTGAAGACGGGGCTGGTGCGTCCGGACGTGCCGGCGACCGTGGTGCCGTCGATCCAGTGCGAGATGCGGGTGCTCATACCGTCGAGATTACGTCACACCACTAGGCGTAACAAAGGCCAGAATGTTACGTTACAAAGCATGGCAGCGGTCCCGGAAACGCTCGGCGCGGTCGAGGAGCGGATGGCCGAACCCACCGCGCGTGGACTGGCCGACGCGGTGGCTCGCGCCGTCGCCGAGGGCGTGCTCGCGGCGGGGGAGAAGCTGCCGCCGATCCGCACGGTCGCGGTCCAACTGGGGCTGTCGCCCACCACGGTCAGTGCCGCGTGGAACCTGCTCAGCCGCGCGGGCACCGTCCAGGCGGACGGGCGGCGCGGCACGGTGATCACTGCGCGGCAGGCGGGCCCGGCGCGGTACCGCAGCGCGCTGCGCGGCGGCGGCGACCTGTTCGCGCTGGACCTGTCGACCGGCACACCGGATCCGGCGCTGCTGCCGGACGTGACCGCGGCGCTGCGTCGGCTCAAGCCGCCGGCCGAGCCCGCGACGTACCTGGACGACCCGGTGCTGCCGGAGCTGGCCGAACTGCTGCGCGCCGACTGGCCGTTCGCGGCGGAGCGGATCACCGTGGTCGACGGCGCGATGGACGCGCTGCAGCAGATCGCGGCCACGCACCTGCGCTTCGGCGACCGGGTCGCGGTCGAGCAGCCGTGCTTCCCGCCGCTGCTGGACCTGCTCGACTCGGTCGGCGCGGTGCCCGTCCCCGTCGACGTGGACGACGACGGGCCGCTGCCAGGCCGGCTCGCCGCGGTCGCCGCCTCGGTGCGCGCGGTGTTCGTGCAACCCCGCGCGCAGAACCCGTGCGGTGCCGCGTTGACGGGCGCACGCGCAAGCGCGCTGGCGCGTGCGTTGCGCGACACCGACGCGTTGGTGATCGAGGACGACTCGGCGGGTGCGATCGCGTCGGCGCCGCCACTGAGCCTCGGCAGCGAACTGCCCGAGCGCACGCTGCACGTGCGCAGCTACTCGAAGTCGCACGGCCCGGACCTGCGGCTCGCCGCGATCGGCGGCCCCGCGCGGCTGGTCGACCCCGTCGTCGACCGCCGCTTCCTCGGCCAGGGCTGGACGTCGCGGCTGCTGCAGAGCGTCCTGGTCGACCTGCTCACGCACGCGCCGTCGGTGCGGACCGTCGCGCGGGCGCGTGTCGCGTACGCCACGCGGCGCGCCAGGACGGTCGAGGCCCTGGCCACGCACGGGATCGACGTGCCGGGACGCGACGGGCTGAACATCTGGCTGCCGGTGCAGGACGAGGCCGCGGCCCTATTGCTGCTCGCGTCCAGGGGCATCGGCGCGGCCGGGGGCGGGCCGTTCGCCGTCGGTCCGGGCGGTTCGCCGCACCTGCGGGTGACGGTCGGCCTGGTCGCGACCGGGCACCGCGAGCTCGCGCGGCACCTTGCCGATGCCGCCACCGCGGCCGGCCAGTCCGTCCGCAGCTGACCGCGTCGCGAGTCAGCGGTAGTCGGGCGCCAGCCGCGGCCAGGGCTGCAACTGCTCGAGCTGCGCGGCGAGCGAGAGCAGCAGCGACTCGCCACCGGGCCGCGCGACCAGCTGCACGGACAGCGGCAGGCCCTCGGGCGACACCCCGGCGGGGACGGCCATGGCCGGCCAGCCGGCGAGGTTCCACGGTCCCGGGAACGGGACGAACCGCGGGCTGATCCAGGTGTTCGTCAGCCAGCCGCGCTCGGACCAACGCTCCGCCGGGAGCTGCCGGTGCGCGAGCGCCGGGGTGAGCAGCACGTCGTGGTCGGCGAAGAACTCCTCGGCCCGGCGTTGCCACTTCGTGCGGCCGCCCTCACGCGGCAGGCCCGCGCGCAGCAGCAGCGCGCCGAGCGCGGCGTGCCGACGCGTCCGCGACGCGAGCTTGGACCGGTCGGCCAAGGTGCGCGCGTCCAGCTCCGTGCCCGCCGTCCAGCGGAAGAACTCCGCGTTGGACATCGACTGGCTGTAGCGCGGATCGGCCGGGCGCACGGTGTGACCCGCCCCGCGCAGCGCGTCGGCGGTGCGGTGCGCGGCGTCGGCCCACTCGCGCGCGACCGGCGTGAACGGCATCGGTGCGCGGGTCGAGACCGCGACGCGCAGCGGACTCGGCTCGGCGACCGTGGCCAGCTCCGGACGGTCCGCCATCACCGACAGCGTCAGCGCGGTGTCGGCGACCGTCGTCGCGAGCGGACCGTTCTCGGCCATGCCGAACCACGAGTTCGCGCCGAGGTCGCTCGGCACCACGCCCAGGCCCGGTTTGATGCCGACGAGCCCGCAGCACGCGGCGGGGATGCGGATCGAGCCGAGGCCGTCGTTGCCGTGCGCGACCGGCACCATCCCCGCCGCGACGGCGGCCGCCGATCCGCCGGACGACCCGCCCGGCGTGTGCGCGGGATTCCACGGGTTGCGGCTGGTGCCGAACACCGAATCGGTCGTGGGATAGATGCACAGCTCGGGCACGGCGGTCAGCCCGACGACCACGGCACCGGCCGCGCGCAGGCGCGCGACGATCGCGTGATCGCGTTGCTGTGGCGTGGGATCCGAGGCCGCCGAGCCGATGCGCATCGGCTCGCCGGTCACCGGGACGTTGTCCTTGATCGCGACCGGGACGCCGGCCAGCGGGAGCTCGGCGCGGTCGGGGCGCGCGTCCACAGCGTCCGCCTCGCGCAGCGCGGCGTCGGCGCGCACGAGCTGGAACGCGCCCAGCCGCGGGTCGCGTGAAGCGATGCGCTTCAGCGCTCCCTCGACGGCTGAGCGCGCGGAGAGCGTCCCACCGCGGACGGACGCGGCGATCTCGGCAGCACTATCGGTCATGAGCGCACTCTAGGCTGGGACGCGTGGCAGCCACGATCACCGTCCGCTACTGGGCCGGGGCGCAGCGCGCGGCCGGTATCGAGTCCGAGGCGCTGAGCGTGTCCACGATCGCGGAGCTGCGCGAGACGCTCGCCGCGCGCGCCGGATTCGACCGGCTCGCGTCGGTCGTCTCGTTCCTGGTGGACGGCCAGCACGCCGGTGACTCCGAGCGGCCGCCCGAGGGTGCCGTGGTCGACGTCCTGCCGCCGTTCGCGGGGGGTTGCTGATGCGCGTTCGCGAGCAGCGTCCCGAGGACTGGCCCGCCGTGCGCGAGCTGATCGACCGCGCCTTCGCGCCCGCGGCGAATGCGGGACTGCTGGCCGAGTGGGTGCACGAGAACAGTGCGGCGCTGTCGCTCGTGGCCGAACCCGAGCAGAACGGTCCGCTGGTCGGCCAGGCGTTGTTCGGGGTGCTGCCGCTGCACACGCCCGACGGCGCCCGCGACGTGCTGTGTCTGGCGCCGCTGTCCGTCGCGCCGGAGTTCCGCGGGCAGGGTCTCGCGCGCAAGCTCGTCACGCACGGGCTGGCCGCGTTGCAGTCACGTCCCGAGCCGTTCGTCGTGCTCGAGGGCGACCCGGCGATGTACGCGCGCTTCGGGTTCCGGCCCGCGTCCGAGTTCGGCCTCGAGCGGCCGTCCGAGCTGATCCCCGAACCGGCGTTCCAGGCGGTCGCGCTGCCGGCGCACCGACCCGGGCTCACCGGGCGGGTCGAGTACCCGCAGTACTTCTTCGACATCGGCGCGGTCGGCCCGTGAGCGACGCCGTCCGGCTGACCGCGCTGGTGACCGGTCGCGTGCAGGGCGTGGGCTTCCGCTACTGGACGCGCGAGGTCGCCGGGAGTCTCGGCCTGCGCGGCACCGCGACCAACCTGCGGGACGGGCGCGTCGAGGTGATCGTCGAAGGCCCGCGCGCCGAATGCGAGCAGCTGCTCGCGCGGCTGACCAGCGACGACGCGCCCGGCTTCGTCGGCGACGTCAGTGCCACCTGGGCCGACGCCGCCGGCGAGGCGCCGGGCTTTCGCGTCCGCTGAATCGTCAGTCGCCCGGTCCGGAGGTGGCGCAGCCGGGCACGGTCGGCAGCGTGTTGACCGCCTTCTCCTTCGTCATGACGCTGACGATGGCGGCTCCGGTGAGCGTTGCCGGGTCGTCGGCGTTCGCCGACGCCGTCGCGCCGTACGCGGGGGACGGGCCGCTGTACGTATCCGGCTGCGCGTTGGACCCGGTGCGCTGCTCCAGCAACTGGAACGTGGTCGGGTCGAAATACAGCGACTGGACCTCGCCCGGCCGGGTGTGCTGGTTGACGAAGTCGGCACGGATCGCGGGGCGGTCGAGGTAGTCCCTCACGTCCCGGTGCACGATCACGCCGGGCGTGCGGCTGAGGACTCCGACGAATGCGGCCCGCAGCCGCGGTGACGCCAGACCGTCCGTGGTGCTCAGGGCGTCGCCGACAGCTGTGAACACTGCCTCGTCGACCGATGACGAGCCCTGCACGTGCGCGCGCATGTAGCGGTTGAGCGCATCCACGTCCGTGGGAAGCGAGGCGAGGAACGACAGGTTCGCGTCGATGAATGTCGCCCGGCCCTGGAACGGGAAGGCGCTACAGCCTCTCTGGCTGCCGGTGCGCACGCTCATGATGTCACCGCCGGGAGAGACCCAATTGCGGTTGACCATCGCGTCCGGGCCGTTCGAGATGGGCTTGCCGGAGGCGTCGAGGTCGATCTGCCGAACCTCGCGGTAGGAGTACTGGTTCGGTCCTATCGCGGTGTCGGCGAGTCCGGGCGGCGGGTCGTAAGCGGGCCCGAGGCTGGCGGCAGCCAGCCTGCCACCGACGTCGCCGCCGCCCGAGCTGCCGGAAACGACGGCCGCGATGGTCCCAGCGACCGCCGCGAGGACCGCGAAGCTCGCGGCCAGGGAAAGCTGCCTCGAACGCCGGCGGCCCGGTGAGGTCGCGTGGGTAGGCAGGAACTGCAACCGGATCTCGGACTGCGACGCGCCGCCCGTCGCGTCGAGCGTGGGCGCCCCGTTCCCGATGATCGCGGCGAGGGTCTCGGACTGCCGTTCGGCGTTCCACTCCGCGGCGATGCTCGCCGCGCTCGGCCGGCATGCGGCAACGGCCGTCATGACGTCCGGCGAATTGGACTCGCCGGTCTTGTTAATACGGAACTTGTTCATACGGACCTCCGGAGTGCGGTACCGACCTGCTCGACCCGGTAGGAGCCGGCAGATCGCGCGGATAACGAGGTGGGGCCGGTCATGGCTCGGGCCAACCGCGCACGGGCGCGCGAGAGCCTGACCTCGAACGCTCGGACCGAGCAGCCGCAGACGCGGGCGGCGTCCCGGTTGCTCAGACCGTCCCAGGCGACGAGCAGCAGCGCCTCACGCTCCAGATCGGTGAGATCGGAGAGCGCCGCGAGGACGGTCTCCCGCTCGATCAGGTTTGTGTCGGCCGGGAGCGCGTGGCCTACCAGTTGCTCGAAGGATGCGACTGCTTCGGCGAGCCGGTACTGCCGCTGATCATGTCGCTGTCGATTGGCGATGGTGTTCCGGGCGACGACGAACAGCCACGGCAGCGCGGCCTCCGGTACCTCCGACCAGCGGCGCCAGGCCACCAGGAACGTGTCCGATACGACGTCCTGCGCGGTCGTGGGGTCGCAGTGACGCCGGACGTACGCGAACACTCGCGGTGACAGCTCGGCGAACATGGCAGCGAACTGCAGTCGATCGGTCTCGGTTTGTGACACATCTGGAAATGTCCGGCCGCGGCCGGATCTCACCTCGCGCCGCAAAAAAAGTCTCGCCGCCGATTCAGCCGGCGACGTTCGGGCCGGCACGGTCGATGGCGAACCTGATCAGGCAGCGCCGGTCACGCACCATCGCGGCGCGGTAGTCGTTCCAGTCCGGGTGCTCGCCGGCCGCGGCCCGGTAGTAGTCGACAAGTCCGTCCATCGCCTCGGGCAGCGAGACGATCTCGGCCGTGCCCTCGACCTGCACCCAGTCGCCGTAGAAGCGGTCGGTGAACACGACCAGTGACACGCGCGGGTCGCGGCGGATGTTGCGCACCTTCATCGCCGGCTCGCGCGTGCTGATCACCACCCGGCCGTCCGCGTCGAGCGCCGCCGCGACCGGCGACAGCTGCGGACGGCCGTCCGCCCGGAACGTCGACAGCACACCGCGATGGTTCGTGCGCAGGAAGTCCCGCGCGCCGGCCGCGTCCATCAGCGCTGGAACGTGCCGACGATCTGGGCGCGGGCCAGCGTGTGGAAGACGAGGTTGAACGACACGACCGCGGGGCTGGCGTCGTCGTCGACACCGAGCGACTCGACGTCCACGGCGTGGACCACGAAGTAGTAGCGGTGCGGACGGTCGCCGTCGGGCGGGTAGCAGCCGCCGTAGTCCTTGCTGCCCCAGTCGTTGCGCACGTGGAACGCCGCGCCCGGCAGGCCCACGCCGGCGGCACCGGCCCCCTGCGCGAGCGACGTCGTGGACACCGGCAGGTCGACCAGCACCCAGTGCCAGAACCCCGACGGCGTCGGCGCGTCTGGGTCGTAGCAGGTGACCACGAAGCTCTTGGTGCCGTCCGGAGCGCCGCCCCAGGTCAGCTGCGGCGACCGGTTCTGCGCGCCCTCGGCCGATCCCTCGTATCCGAACGTGGTCGGCAGCGGCTGCCCGTCGGCGAAGTCCTCGCTCGTCACGGTGAACGAGCCGACCTTCGGCAGCTTCTGGTACGGGTCCTGGGCTTCGGGACGGTCAAGGCTCATCGGTCCTCGCTCCTCCTCCGGTGATCGGTGGTCTACCTGTCGACCCTAGAGTGAAGCGTGACGGCGAGGTAGGGGAGATGCGCATGACCGACGGACCGCAGGACCGCGCGCTGGTCGTCGGCATCGGCGGTTCCCCGGGCCCGGAGTCGGTCACCGGTCGTCTGCTGCGCGACTGCCTCACGCTGCTGGAGAAGGCCGGCGCGCGCACCGAACTGTTCGACGGCGACCGGCTGGCGGAGCTTCCGATCTTCACCACTCACGGCATCGCCCCGAACCCGACGTCCGACGCGCTGGTCGACGCGGTCCGGCGCGCGGACGCCGTGGTGATCGCGACGCCGGGCTATCACGGCGCGATGTCCGGGCTGGTGAAGAACGCGCTGGACCACCTGGAGTCGTTGCGTGGGGACGAGCGGCCCTACCTGGACGGGCGCGCGGTCGGCGCGATCGTGTGCTCGGCGGGCTGGCAGGCGTGCGGCACCGCGCTGGTGTCCGTCCGCTCCGCCGTGCATGCGCTGCGCGGTTGGCCGACCCCGTTCGGCGTGACCGTGAACTCGGCCGAGCAGCAGCCGGACGACCCGCGTGTCGTGGGCGGATTACAGATCCTGGCCGATCAGCTGATGCAGTTCACCGATTGGCAGCGGGCGCGCTGATTCTCAGGCGGCGCTGCTCGATGATCAGGCAGCGGTCCTCGACGTAGAGCAGGCCGGCGTCCTCGGCGATGCGCCGCGCCTCGTTCGACGCGATGCCCAGTTGCAGCCACAGGGCGGTCGCCCCGGCCGCGACGGCTTGCCGCGCGACGTCCGGGGTGTGTTCGGACGGACGGAACACGTCGACCAGGCCGACCTGCTCCGGCACGTCGGCCAGCGAGCGGTACACGCGCTCGCCGAGGATCTCGTCCTCGTGCGGGTTGATCGGGATGATGCGCCAGCCGTGGTCCTGCATGTGCGCAGGCACGTAGTGCGCCGGCTTGCTCGCCGTGTTGCTGGCACCCACGACCGTGATCGTGTCGTAAGTGCTCAGAATCTGCTCGACTGTGCGGTCTGTCCCGTCCATGCCTCCCACACTAGGCTGCGATCATGATTGGGCGGGTGGCATGAGCGGACCGGGAACATTGCAGTGGCGCGGCGACTACGCCGACCTAGCTGCCGAGCCGGTCGCGTCCGCGCTGGACGAGTTCGGCCTGTCTGTGCTCGCCGCGCCGATCGATCCGGAACTCGCCGACACTGCTGCCTTTTGCGAGCGCTACGGCGTGCTTATGGAGGACTCGGCGAACTGCGTGATCATCGCCGGACGCCGCGGCGACTCCGTCAGCTACGCCGCGTGCATGGTGCTCGCGACGACCCGCGTGGACGTCAACGGCGTCGTGCGCAAGCGACTGGACGCGCGCAAGGCCTCGTTCGCCCCGATGGACGACGCCGTCACGCTCACCGGCATGGAGTACGGCGGGATCACGCCGATCGGGCTGCCGTCGTCGTGGCCGGTGTTGGTGGACGCGGCCGTGCTGCAGCGGGACGTCGTCGTGATCGGCAGCGGGCTGCGCCGCTCGAAGCTGGCCGTGCCGTCCAAGTTGCTCGCCGACCTGCCGACCGCCGAGGTGATCGAGGGCCTCGCCCGCTGACCCGCGCGGCTGGCCGAGCTGGACGTCCACCCGCGAGTGGCCACTTTCGCGTCGAGTGGCCGGTTACGCGTCGAGTGGCCAGTTAGCCCGCGGCTGGACCTGTCCGCCGGGGCTCCTTCCGCGAGTGGCCACTTTCGCGTCGAGTGGCCGGTTATAGGTGGCCACTAGGTGCGTAGGTGGCCACTCGGTGCGTAGGTGGCCACTCGACGAGGTCGGTCGCCTGGGCCTCCCACGGCCCGGGCCCGCCGGGGTTCCCCCGCGAGTGGCCACTTTCGCATCGAGTGGCCGGTTATAGGTGGCCACTGGGTGCGTAGGTGGCCACCGGGCGTGTAGGTGGCCACCGGGCGTGTAGGTGGCCACTCGACGAGGTCGGTCGGCGGGATCGGAGTGCTCTGCGTGCTCGGCTTCCAGCTCGGTGCGGGGCGTGTGGTCACCTCGGACTCGGACGCCTCGGCTTTCTCGGGCAGTGCTGGGCGCTCGTTCTGTGGTTGCCTGGGCCTCCCGCGGTTGCGCTCGGCTCGTCGGCTTCCAGCTCGGTCCGGTGCGTGTGGTCACCTTCGCGCTTGATGCGCCTGCCGTCTGGACTCGTGCTCGTGGTGCACGGCTCGGTGCGGTGCGGGTGGTCACCTTCGCGCTAGTGGGCATGCAGCTGCGCTCGTGCCGGTCGGCCTCGGGTTAGGCGTTCAGGAGGCGGGGGAT
>Ga0164242_10003388_pt1 | contig 18226 bp, 14 predicted proteins | sample OricomgcompostMG_FD_108783 | JGI IMG/M metagenome (GOLD analysis project Ga0164242, IMG submission 108783) | Miracle-Growth compost microbial communities from Emeryville, California, USA - Original compost - Miracle growth compost (MG) ... | reverse complement strand
TAGCCGCCGTGCAGATAGACCATCGGCTCGTCGCTTTCCTCGATCAGATTGCCCTGCGCATCCGATAGCTTGTAAGCGACCGACACGACGGTGTCCTTTGCAATTTTCATTCGATCCTCCAGATTACAGACCACATTATACGATGCCCAAGCGGTCCCCAGACCACCCGGAGGACGCCCGCAAGCGGCGCGCCCCCTCCTCCCTGGCAAGTCCCGCGCCCGATACGCCCACGCCACTGCTTGGCGGCCTGAGTCCGGCGCAGTTCATGAAGAAATACTGGCAGAAAAAGCCGTTGTTGATCCGCCAGGCGATACCCGGCATCGAGGCCCCGCTCTCGCGCGACGAACTCTTCGCGCTTGCCGACCAGGACGACGTCGAATCCCGGCTCATCACGCACTTTCGCAAGCGCTGGGCGCTCGAGCACGGCCCGTTCGCATCTGACGAACTGCCGACAGCGAAAACGCGTCAATGGACCCTGCTCGTGCAAGGCGCGGACCTGCACGACGATCGCGCCCGCGCGTTGCTCGAACGCTTTCGCTTTGCGCCCGACGCGCGTCTCGACGATCTGATGATCTCGTATGCCAGCGACGGCGGCGGCGTAGGCCCGCATTTCGATTCATACGACGTGTTCCTCTTGCAGGTGCACGGCAAGCGGCGCTGGCGCATCGGCGCACAGCGCGACCTGACGCTGCAGGAAGGTCTGCCGCTCAAGATCCTGGCGAACTTCGAACCCGAGGACGAATGGGTGCTGGAGCCGGGCGACATGCTGTACCTGCCGCCGCACATCGCACATGACGGCGTGGCCGAAGGCGAGTGCATGACCTGCTCGATCGGCTTTCGCTCGCCCTCCACGACCGAGCTCACGAGCCAGTTTCTCTACTGGCTGGCCGAGCGCGGCGCGCATGGCGCGACCAGCCCGAACGCAGGCAACCCCACGCTCTACCGCGACCCCGATCAGCCCGCGGTGTCGCATCCGGCGCAACTGCCCCCGGCACTTGTGGAGCGCGTCTCGGCCGTGCTTGCTAAAGTGCGGTGGAACGATGCGGACGTCTCCTCATTCGTCGGCTCCTGGCTTTCGGAACCGAAATCGAATGTGGTATTCGACGCCCCCGAAAAACCGCTGGATGAGGCGCGCTTTGTTGCGCGCGCCGCGAAAAATGGGATAACACTCGACCGCAGGACAATCCTGCTTTACGATTCGCGATCGTATTACCTGAACGGGGAACAGTACTTGCTCAGAGATGCGAGGAAATGGCTGCCGGCATTGGCTGACAACCGCTTTCTGGATGGGAAACGCTTTGTAACACTCTCACACGATTCGTGTGTGACAGCGTTGCTACACGAGTGGTATCGTGCGGGCTGGTTACGGCTCGGGATGCTTGCCTAAGCGCTTCGGACTGTTATACCGTACTAATATAGTGCTTGTATGAGAAAGACAACGTATTGTCCCCGGATTTGTCGACGGTCGATACGAAAGTGCCTATAATTTCCGCCCAGGCCGTAGGGAAGATTCACGCTCTTGCAGTGCATCTCCACCAGCGGCTCAGGTCGGTGTTGGGGCACATTACCGGTTTTATTTTGCGCTGTTGCTTACCTTTAACCATAAAAGGACGTGATCATGAAGAAATCCCTCCTCGTAGCATCCCTGCTGGCAGCTGTTGCACTGGCTGCGTGCAACAAGAGCAGCGACCAAGCTGCTGCGCCGGCTAGCGACGCTACCGCTGCTTCGGCACCGGCTGCTGCTGCTTCGGACGCAACGGCAGCTGCTTCGGGCGCTGCAGCTGCTGCGAGCGACGCTACGGCTGCTGCTTCGGATGCTGGCGCTGCCGCTTCGGACGCCGGCGCTGCTTCGGACGCTGGCGCTGCTGCTCCGGCTTCGGGCGCAAGCCAGTAAGCTGTATTCGCGAGATGCTCGCCCGGAGCTTCGGCTCCAGCAGGCATCGAAGCGAACCGCCACGCAGCCTGACTGCCTCGTCAGATGCGCGGCGGGCAAACAAAAAAGCCACGAACTTGCGTTCGTGGCTTTTTTGTTGGTGCCCCGTCCTGCCAGATGCCAGACGCTCGCGGTACGCCGCCGGCATCATGCGCAATGCATGTAACCGACGCCGCGCATATGCAAGCGGATATTACGCAATACGCACTACCGGGCGCGCCACGCCCGCTCAATGCGCGCCCGGCTCTTCCTCTTTCTTGAAGAACGCCTGGACGACCTCGATCTCGCGCGTGCGTTTGAAAGGCGGCAGGCTTTGCCAGATACGGCGGCCATAGGGCTTATCCACAAGACGCGTATCGCAGATCATCAACACCCCGCGATCGGTCTCGGCGCGAATCAGGCGCCCTGCGCCCTGCTTAAGCGTGATCACAGCTTGCGGCAATTGATGGACCGCAAATGGGCTCAAGCCCTTCTTCGTCAGCGCGTCGAGGCGCGCGGCCAGCACAGGGTCATCGGGCGGCGCGAACGGCAGCTTGTCGATGACGACGAGCGACAGCGCATCGCCCCGCACGTCCACGCCTTCCCAGAAACTCTGGCTGCCCACCAGAATGGCATTGCCATAGGCGCGAAAACGTTCGAGCAACTCGGTGCGGCTTGCATCGCCCTGCACCAGCAGCGGCGTATTCCAGCCGCGCGCCTCGATCGTGTCGCGCAGCTTTCCGGCGATTTTGTCGACGGCGCGCAACGTCGTGCACAACATGAACACGCCGCCCCCGGACGCTTCGATGGCGGGCAGCGCCGCCTCGAACACCGCGTCGGTGAATTGCGGCGACGACGGCTGCGGCATATTGCGCGGCACGTAGAGCAAGCCCTGCTGCGGATAGTCGAAGGGACTCGGCAGCGTCATCGAGCGGCGCGCACTCAAGCCCATCTGCGCCGCATAGTGCGTGAAGTCGCCGCGCACGGAAAGCGTCGCCGACGTGAAGATCCACGTGCGCGGCACGCCCGCGCGTTGCTTCGCGAATATCGGCGCCACCGAAAGCGGCGTCTCGTGCAGTTGCACCGTGTGCGAAAACACTTCTACCCAGCGGACTTTTTCGTCGTCGGCGGCTGGCTCGCTTGCGGCATCGCCTTGCCCCTCTCGCTGGCCAGTGTTCGCGACAGCCCGCTCGTCGCGTGACGGCACCTCTCCCGACGCCCCCGAAACGGTCCACCCCGCCAGCACGCCCTGGAGTTCGCGCGCGCGCCGCAGGCACGCGCCCAGCGATTCGGCACGCTCGGCCTGGCCCGCGAGCGCGGTGGCAAGCGTGCCGAGCTCGGTCTGCAACGCGTCGAGCGCGTCGAAGAGCGGATGATCCTCGGGCAACTGCGTGATCGATACGCGCAGCGAATCTTCCCTGAACGCGAGGCGTACGTCGCGCGCCGCGCGCTCGAGCGCCGCTCCGAGTTTCACCCACTCCACCGCATCGCGTGCGTGGCTCAAGCCTTCGGCAACGCAATCGCGTGCGAGCTCGAGAAACTGCGCAGTCGACAGCGTCTCGCCAAAGAACAGCGTGGCGGTTTCGGGCAACTGGTGGGCTTCGTCGAAGATGATCGTGTTCGCGCTCGGCAGCAACTCGGCCATGCCGGTGTCGCGCAACATGATGTCGGCGAAGAACAGATGGTGATTCACGACGACGATGTCGGCCTGCTGCGCTTCGCGACGCGCCTGCATGACGAAGCAGTCCTTATAGTGCGGACACTCCTGGCCGAGGCAGTTATCGCGCGTGGACGTCACCATCGACCACACCGCAGCCGTTTCCGGCACGCTCGCGAGTTCGGCCTTGTCGCCTGAACGCGTGATCTTCGCGAAGCGAATGATCTCCTGCAGATATGCCGCTTCCTGGCGCGACGGCAAGCGGCCATTGTCGGCGGTGCGCTGCAGATAGTAGTGGCACAGGTAATTCGAGCGGCCCTTGAGCATGGCCACGCTCACGGGTACCGCGAGCGCGTCGCGCACGGTGGGAATGTCGCGGGCGAAGAGCTGGTCCTGCAGATGCTTGGTGCCCGTCGAGACGACCACCTTGCCGCCCCAGAGCATGGCCGGTACGAGATACGCATAGGTCTTGCCGGTGCCCGTCCCCGCTTCGACGATCAGCGTGTTGTCGCCGGCTTCGGCGGCCGCGTGGGCGGCTTCTTCGGCACGATCCCGCGCGGGCACCGGTGCGCCACGCTCGAGACGCCGTGCCGGACGCGCCTGCGTCTCGAACATCGCAGGCTCGGGCAAGGCCTGGGCGGCGGCTTCCATTGCCGCGGCCACGGCGCGCGCCATCTCGATCTGCGCGGCGCGCGGACGATAGCCGTCGATCTCCCGCGCCAGCAGTCCATTGGCGGCGAAAAGCTCTTCGAGTTCGGCGCCCCGACGCGCGCTCAGTGCGGGCGCGGGCGTCACCGACGATGAATGCGCGGCGCGCGCGTCACCGTCCTGCGCGCCGCCTTCGCGTGCAGGACGGGATCCGGAAACGGTCGATGAATTCAAGGCAAGCGGTTCCTGCTCGGTCCCCGGAACGCGGCCCGACTACAGCCGCGCCCCGGCGCCTGCCAGGACCCGGAATCAGGCGTGCCCGTTCGAGGTCTTCGTTGAATCGGGTTCCAGCTGCAGTTGCAGCAGGATAATGTTGTCCTTCAGCTTGAGCTTGCGCCTCTTCAGCTTCTGCAATTCGAGATCGTCGTAGTCCGACGTCTCGCACATCCTCTCGATCAGACGGTCGAGATCGCCGTGTTCCGATTCCAGTTGCAGAATGCGGTCACGAAGGACCTCGCCCTTGACTTCACGATGCTCGCGCATGCTCGCCTCCTCGTCATGATCGGCGCACGCCGTGCGAAAGGTCGCACGCCTGAGGTTGCTGTCCGGCTGAAAAAGCGGGGTGCTGCCTGGTGCTACTGGCCCTGCGATTTTTGTTGCTGCTGTTGCTGCGCCTTCTCGGCCGCCTGCTTCTGACGTGCTTCCACATCAGCCTTATGCTTCGCCGCCTCTTCCTGCTTCTGCTGGAAGCGCTCAGCCTTCTGGGCGCGTTCTTGCGCCTTTTGCTGGCCTTCGCGGCGAGCCTCGTCCAGTTGCTTCTGATAATCCGATTGTTTCTTGTCGTACGCGGCCTGGTTGGCCGCACGTTGCGACTGCGCCTCTTCGCCCTGGCGCTGCGCCTGCTGCAACGCATGCTGGCGCTGCTTTTCCTCGAAAGACTGCTCGTTCGCCGCGCGTTGCGGGGCCTCTGCCTGCCGCTGCGCCTGATCGAGCGCGTGCTGACGCTGCTTGTCTTCGTAAGCCTGCGCGCTCTTCGCCTCGTTCGCGGCGCGTTGTGGCGCGTCGGCCTCGTCCTTCGCGCGCTGCAGCGCGGCCTGCTCGTCGCGGCTGCGCGCATTGGCGGCACGCTGCTCCTCGTCGAGCGTCAACTGTTCGTGACGGATATCCGCCTGCACGACGCGCATCGCATCGCGCGCTTTGCCAAGACAGTGGTTCACGAAGAACGTATCGTAGCAATTGTGCTGCGCGACGGCGTACTGATAGTTGTTTTCCGCAGTACGCCGGTCAAGGACCTTTTGCCGCGCGGCAAAATCAGTGCCCGCATCGGCATCCGGGGCCGTTGCACCCGAGGCCGCGACCACCGCGCTGGCAGGCGCCATTTCTTGCGCCAGGGCCGGAGCGCTCGCCGTCGCCAGCAACGCAACGGCATAGACCGCCGCGCGGGCGGTGGTCCGCCATGCCGCGCTTTCGCGCGCGACCGGCTGGACTTGTGTCAAACGGGATGGGATCAACGTCTTCTGAGGGCAACGGAACATGCCTGAAATTCTAACACCCCCCGAGTTGAGCGCTCCGCCATTTATGGCAAAATGCCCCGCTCCACCCGCCGGCGGGCGCTCGCTCGCTTGAGGTCTCCCGCCCGGCTATTCGGAGTGCCAATCCGGGACTGCGATCCGCGCGCGCAACGCGGCGCCGCAACCCGGGGCCGCAAACCCGGACCGCAAACCGATCCTCGCAGGAATATCCAGACCCTATGACGGAAACCGTAGCACTCAAGATCGTCCAGCGCATTGCCAGCGAATTGACCGTTCAACCGCGTCAGGTGGCGGCCGCCGTCCAGCTTCTCGACGAAGGAGCGACTGTTCCGTTCATCGCCCGTTACCGCAAGGAAGTCACGGGCAATCTCGACGATACGCAATTGCGCACGCTCGAAGAGCGACTGCTCTATCTGCGCGAGCTCGAAGACCGTCGCGCCACGATCCTCGCGAGCATCGAAGAGCAAGGCAAGCTGACCGATGAGCTGCGCGCCGCCATCGAAGCCGCGGACAGCAAGCAGGTGCTCGAAGACCTCTACCTGCCGTACAAGCCCAAGCGCCGCACGCGCGCGCAGATCGCGCGCGAGGCCGGCCTGCAGCCGCTCGCCGACGCGCTGCTCGGCAACCCGCTGCTCGATCCGCAAACGGAAGCCGCACAGTACGTGGACGCCGAAAAGGGCGTCGCCGACGTGAAGGCTGCACTCGATGGCGCCCGCGACATTCTCTCGGAGCAATTCGGCGAAACGGCCGAGCTGCTCGGCAAGCTGCGCGACTGGCTGTACAACCAGGGCGTGGTGATTTCGAGCGTGGTCGAGGGCAAGGAAAACGAGGAAGGCGAGAAGTTCCGCGACTACTACGAGTACTCGGAAACGATCAAGACCGTGCCGTCGCACCGCGCGCTCGCGCTGTTCCGCGGCCGCAACGCCGGCGTGCTGATGGTCAAGCTGGGGCTGGGCGGCGAGCTCGACGCGCAGGTGCCGCATCCGGGCGAAGCGATGATCGCGCGCCACTTCGGCATCGCCAACCAGGGTCGTCCGGCCGACAAATGGCTCTCCGACGTGTGCCGCTGGTGCTGGCGCGTGAAGGTGCAGCCGCACATCGAAAACGAGCTGCTCACGAGCCTGCGCGAAGAGGCCGAGCACGAGGCCATCCGCGTGTTCGCGCGCAACCTCAAGGATCTGCTGCTCGCCGCGCCCGCCGGCCCGAAGGCCGTGATCGGCCTCGATCCGGGCCTGCGCACCGGCGTGAAAGTGGCCGTGGTCGACCGCACAGGCAAGCTGCTCGCCACCGACACGATCTATCCGCACGAGCCGCGCCGCGACTGGGACGGCTCGCTCGCGAAGCTCGCGCGCATCGCCGCGCAAACCCAGGCGGAGCTCATCAGCATCGGCAACGGTACGGCCTCGCGCGAAACCGACAAGCTCGCGAGCGAGCTGATCTCGAAGCACCCCGAGCTCAAGCTGCAGAAAATCGTGGTCTCCGAAGCCGGCGCATCGGTTTATTCGGCCTCCGAACTGGCGGCGAAGGAATTCCCCGAGCTCGACGTTTCGCTGCGCGGCGCGGTCTCGATCGCGCGGCGCCTCCAGGACCCGCTCGCCGAGCTCGTGAAGATCGAGCCCAAGGCGATCGGCGTGGGCCAATATCAGCACGACGTGAACCAGCGCGAACTGGCACGCTCGCTCGACGCCGTGGTCGAGGACTGCGTGAACGCCGTGGGCGTGGATGCGAACACCGCGTCGGTGGCGCTGCTCGCGCGCGTGTCGGGTCTGAATTCGACGCTCGCGCGCAATATCGTCGATTACCGCGACACCAACGGTCCCTTCCCCTCGCGCGACCACCTGAAGAAGGTGCCGCGTCTGGGCGACAAAACCTTCGAGCAGGCCGCTGGCTTCTTGCGCATCAACGGCGGCGTGAATCCGCTCGACCGCTCGTCGGTGCACCCGGAAGCCTATCCGGTCGTCGAGCGCATGCTCGCGAAGATCAAGCGCACCATCGGCGACGTGCTCGGCAATCGGGAGGCGCTCTCGGGCCTCGCGCCCACCGAGTTCGTCGACGAGCGTTTCGGCCTGCCGACCGTGCGCGACATCCTCTCGGAACTCGAAAAGCCGGGCCGCGACCCGCGCCCCGAGTTCAAGACGGCAACCTTCCGCGAAGGCGTCGAAAAAGTCTCCGACCTGGTGCCGGGCATGGTGCTCGAGGGCGTCGTGACCAACGTGGCGGCGTTCGGCGCGTTCATCGACGTGGGCGTGCATCAGGACGGCCTCGTGCACGTCTCGGCAATGTCGACGAAGTTCATCAAGGACCCGCACGAAGTCGTGAAAGCAGGTCAGGTCGTGAAGGTGAAGGTGCTCGACGTCGACGTGAAGCGCCAGCGCATCGCGCTCACGATGTGCATGGACGACGATCCGGCGAGCGGCGCGCAGCGCAGCGGCGGCGGCAGCACTGGCGGCAACCGCGATCAGCGCGGCGGCGGCAATGCGAACCGCGGCGGCCAGCGTTCGCGCGACCCGGAGCCGGTCAACGCGATGGCGGCGGCGTTCGCGAAGCTCAAGCGCTGACGCACAAACGCGGCGCGGGATCGGCAACGAAACCCGCGCCCGTCAAGCATCAACAAAAAAGCAGCCCGCGGGCTGCTTTTTTGTTGTCTGCGCAACGAAGCGTCAGATTTCGATCTTCGTCCCCAGTTCGACCACGCGATTCGCGGGAATACTGAAGAAGTCGGTAGGCTTCGCGGCGTTCTGATGCATCCACGCGAACACGCGCTCGCGAAAGATCGACATACCCGGCAACTGCGTGGGCACCACCGTTTCGCGCGCGAGGAAGAACGAGGTGTCCATCATCTCGAACGACATACCCTCCTTGCGGCCGATGTCTTCGAGCACGGCCGTCACGTCGGGCGTCTCGTTAAAACCGTAATCGGCCTTCACGAGATATAAACCGCCACCGATATCCTTCACCTGCACCCGCTCCGAGTCGGCCACGTAGGGAATGTCGCGAATCCGGAACGTGAGGAAGATCGTGCGCTCGTGCAGCACCTTGTTGTGCTTGAGGTTGTGCAGCAGGCTCACCGGCACGAGCGTGTCGCTACCCGTGAGATAGATGGCCGTGCCCGACACGCGGTGCGGCGGATGCGCGAGCAGCCCTTGCAGGAACGGCATGAGCGGAATACCGTCGGCCGCGGTGCGCTCCTTGACGATCATGCGGCCCTTGAACCATGTCATCAGCAAGAAGAACAGCATCGCGCCGATGCTGAGCGGCAGCCAGCCGCCCTCCTCGACCTTCAGCAGGTTCGCGCCGAAGAAGCCGAGATCGACCGCCATGAAGCACGCGATGATGAGCGAAACGAGCCAGACGTTCCACTTCCACACCTTCACCATGACGACGCTTGCGAGCATGGTGGTGATGACCATCGTCGCGGTCACGGCAATGCCGTACGCGGCGGCGAGATTGTCGGAGCTCTTGAAGCCGACGACGATGCACAGAATGATGACGAGCAGCATCCAGTTCACGACCGGCACGTAAATCTGGCCAATGGCGAGATCGGACGTATGCAGCACTTTCATGCGCGGCACGTAGCCCAGCAGAATCGCCTGGCTCGTGAGCGAGTACGCCCCCGAAATCACGGCCTGCGAAGCAATCACGGTCGCGACCGTCGAGAGCACCACGAGCGGCAGCAGCGCCCACTCCGGCGCGAGCAGGAAGAACGGATTCTCGATCGCGCCATGGTCCTGCATCAGGAGCGCGCCCTGGCCGAAATAGTTGAGCACGAGCGAAGGCATCACGAGCCCGTACCACGCACAACGGATCGGCTTGGCGCCGAAGTGGCCCATATCGGCGTAGAGCGCTTCCGCGCCGGTCAGCACCAGCACGACCGAGCCCAGCACCACATAGGCCTGCAGCAGGTGCGCGCCCATGAACGTAACGGCGTAGTACGGATTGAGCGCGGCAATGACACCCGGCGCCTGAACGATACGCGACACGCCAAGCACGCCGATGGTCACGAACCACAGCACCATGATCGGCCCGAACAGGCGGCCCACGAGCGACGTGCCGTGCCGCTGGATCCAGAACAGCGCGATCAGGATCACCATCGTGAGCGGCAACACGAGATGGGAGAGCTTGGGCGCGGCAATCTCGAGACCTTCGACCGCCGACATCACCGAGATGGCGGGCGTGATCACCGCGTCGCCATAGAACATGCAGGCCCCGAAGATGCCCAATGCGGTAAGCAAGGCGACGGACTTGCTCTTGCGGTCGAACGAGCGCATGGCGAGCGCCATGAGCGCGAGCACGCCACCTTCGCCGTTGTTGTCGGCGCGCATCACGAAGAGCACGTACTTGATGCTGACGACGATGACGATCGCCCAGAACAGCAATGAGATCACGCCGAGGATGGAGGTATCGGTGAGCGGAATGCCGTGTGCCGGGCTGAACGCCTCTTTGAGCGAATACAGCGGACTCGTGCCGATGTCGCCGAACACCACGCCGATGGCCGCTACTGCAAGTGTCGGTAGCGGCTGCTTTGCCACGTGCGTGCTAGTTGTCATATACGCGGAAATCCGTTCGAGGCGGAAAAAACGAGCGCTATTCTAAACTGGCTGCGGGCGAAACCCGAGAGTATCGTTGCGACCCCGCGACGCCCCCTTGTCCCGCGGGAGTTTAGCATGCCCCCTGCGACGCCAATCCGGCCGTGCGTCGAGGCCTGGCGAGCACAGACGGCAATCGCGCGGCAAAGCGACACCATCAGGGATGAAAAACGCGCGGCGCAAAAAAACGGAGCCCGAAGGCTCCGTTCCTGTTTTTGGGCCACCGGCGAACCCACCGCCGGTGGCACGCGGGCCCGCAGAGCGCCCTTACTTCTGTGAATCCTGCTGGGCCTGCTGAAGGCCCCGCTTGATCCATGCGCCAAGGTTGTGCGGCCGCACCGTATCCCACTCCTCGAACGGTTGGTGGATCCACGGATTGGTCGGCAAATGCTGGACGAAGTAATCCGGCTTCACCTTCGAGCAGCCCTTGTACCAGAGCACCGCCGAGCGTACTCCGGTCACGGCCGGATAGCGCACCTTGAGATGCTCCTGCACGCGCGCAAGCGTGACACCCGAATCGACGAGATCGTCGACCAGCAGCACGTTGCCCGAAAGCTCGCCGCGCGTCATCGTGATGTACTGCGCGATGTCCAGATCGCCCTGCTCCGTGCCCGCCGCTTCGCGGTACGAACTCGTTGCAAGAATTGCGAGCGGCAGGTCGTAAATACGCGAAAGCTGGTCGCCCACGCGCAGGCCGCCGCGCGCGAGACACAGGATCTGGTCGAACTTCCAGCGCGACTCGTGTACCGAAAGCGCGAGCAGTTCGATCAGCCGGTGATATTCATCCCAGCCGACCCACAGATTCTTTTCGTCGTTGCGCGGGTCCGTCATTTGAATCATGTTTGCTTCTACCTTCTTACTACTTAGACCTTGAACGGATGACGCAGCAGGATCGTTTCGTCGCGATCCGGGCCCGTGGAAACCATGTCGATCGGCACGCCGGCCACTTCCTGCACGCGCGTGAGGTACGCCTGCGCGCTCTTCGGCAGCGCGTCGAACTGCGTGATGCCGATCGTGCTTTCCTTCCAGCCTTCGAACGTTTCGTAGACCGGCTCGCATGCGGCCACCTGCGAGGAGCCGCGCGGCAGGATGTCGACATCCTTGCCGTCGACCTTGTAGCCGACGCACAGCTTCACTTCGTCGAGGCCGTCGAGCACGTCGAGCTTGGTGATGCACAGGCCCGTCACGCCGTTGATCTGGATCGAGCGGCGCAGCGCGGCAGCGTCGAGCCAGCCGGTGCGGCGCGGACGGCCGGTCACCGAGCCGAACTCCTTGCCCACCTTCGCGAGCGTGAGGCCCACTTCTTCCTGGCGGTCGGCGTTGTCGGCATCGTACAGTTCGCTCGGGAACGGGCCCGAGCCGACGCGCGTGCAGTACGCCTTGGTGATGCCCAGCACGTAGTTGAGCTTTTGCGGACCGACGCCCGCGCCCGCCGAAGCCGCGCCCGCGACGCAGTTGCTCGACGTGACGTACGGATAGGTGCCGTGATCGATGTCGAGCAGCGTGCCCTGCGCGCCTTCGAACAGCAGGTTGCCGCCTTCGTTGTTCACGTCGTAAAGGCGCCGCGAAACGTCCGTTACCATCGGCTTCAGACGCTCGGCGTACGACAGCATCGTGTCGAGGGTCTGCTGGAAGTCGACGGGTTGCGCGCCCAGGTATTGGGTGAGCACGAAGTTGTGATAGTCGAGGTTCTCGCGCAGGCGCTCGGCGAAAACCTCCGGCTCGAACAGATCCTGCACGCGCATGCCGCGGCGCGCCACCTTGTCTTCGTAGGCCGGGCCGATGCCGCGGCCCGTCGTGCCGATCTTGGCCGCGCCGCGCTTGGCTTCGCGCGCCTGGTCGATGGCGATGTGATACGGCAGGATGAGCGTGGTGGCTTCGGAAATGAAGAGGCGCTTCTGGACGTCGACGCCCGCTGCCTCGAGTTCGCCGATTTCCTTGAACAGGGCTTCGGGCGAGAGCACCACGCCGTTGCCGATATAGCAGGCGACGCCGGCGCGCATGATGCCCGAGGGGATCAGCCGGAGAATGGTCTTCTTGCCGCCGATGATGAGTGTGTGACCGGCATTGTGACCGCCCTGGAAACGCACCACGCCTTGCGCGTGGTCCGTCAGCCAGTCGACGATCTTGCCCTTGCCTTCATCGCCCCATTGGGTGCCCACGACGACGACATTGCGTCCCGGGGTTACATTCACTGCGCTGGCAGACATGGTGTTTCGTTAGCTGGTTAAAAACGTATTCTACCTGGGTTCGGCGGCGAGGCCGCCAATTTTTCCCAAAATTCCGGGAATTTCCTTTTGCGCTCAACGGCATGCGTGCCGCCGCGAGGTCCTGGCACCGCTCAGGCGCGCGCCTCGACCACCCATGCGCCGTCGCGCTCGACCAGCACGCGGTCGCAGGCGAATTCGTCCATATCGTGCTCGTGGCCCGGCAGCGCCTGGATCACGACCTCGCCGGCATCGCGCAGGGCCGCGACCGCGGCGCGCAACGACTCGTCGTGGCGCCACGGCGCGAGAATCGCGCTACTGCGCGCTTCCACCGGGGAAATACGCGCCACCTCACGCAGATCGAGCGAAAAACCCGTTGCCGCACGGGCGCGGCCATAGGCCTCGCCGACCTTGTCGTAACGACCGCCGCGCGCGACCGCGTTGGGCACGCCGTCCACGTACGCCGAGAACATCACGCCGCTGTGGTACGCGTAGCCGCCCAGATCGGCGAGATCGAGCATCAGCTCCGCACCCTTGATCTCGCCCATGAGGAACGCCAGATCGTCGAGCGCGCGCGCGATGCCGGGCAGCGCCGGCAGGCGTTTGCGGGCCTCTCCGATCACGCTCGCGTCGCCGTAGAGCGACGGCAGCGCACGCAGCGCGTCGCGCGACGCGGGCGGCAGCGCGGCGGTGAGTTCCGCGAGGCGCGGCACGTCCTTGCCAGCCAGCGCTTCATACAAAGCATCGCCGAGCGCGGCGGCGGCAGGATCGGCTTCGAAGAGCGCCGCGAGGACGCCCGCGTGCGAGAGGTCGAGGCGCACCTTCGCAAGGCCCGCGAGACGCAGCGCGTCGAGCATCAGTTGCTGGATTTCGAGGTCGGCTTCGAGGCCCGCATGGCCGTAGATTTCCGCGCCGATCTGGATCTGCTCGCGCGTGGCGTGCAGACCGCGCGGACGCGTATGCAGCACGTTGCCCGCGTAGCACAGGCGCGTCACGCCCTGGCGATTCAGCAGATGCGCGTCGATGCGCGCGACCTGCGGCGTGATGTCGGCGCGCAGGCCGAGCGTGCGGCCCGACAGTTGATCGACGAGCTTGAAAGTGCGCAGGTTCAGATCGCGCCCGCTGCCCACCAGCAGCGACTCGAGATACTCGAGCAACGGCGGCATGACCATTTCGTAGCCATAGGCGCGAAAGCGGTCCAGCAGGCGCCGGCGCAACTCTTCGATCTTGCGCGCCTCGGAAGGCAGCACGTCGGCGATATTCTCGGGAAGTAACCAGGTCGACATCGGGTCAGTCCTACGACAATGAAGGCCGCGCGGGCGCTGGGCGCGCCAGCCGCAAGGGCCTCGAGCGCGCACACGCGCCCGATGCGCGGGCCGGACGATAGAAACGGCGCACGCCGCGAGGCATGCGCCTTGAATTCAGGTGGCGAGCAGCAGCAGCACGAGGCCGAGCCCCATCACGATCAGCCCGCCGATCCGGATGTGATGCGGCGGCCGCTCCGCAATTCTACGAAATGTGTCGCGCCACGCCGTCGGGAAAACGAACGGGAACATGCCCTCGATAATCAGCATCAGCGCGATCGCGAGCAACAGGGAGCCAGCTATGTCCATGCGAAGAAACGCGCCGTGCACACGCGCGGCGCCCGTGTCTCGTTTGTCTAGTGTTTGCGCGGCGCGGCGGGTGCGGCAGGAGCCGGCGACGCCTCTCCGTTCGGACTGCGCATGAAGCGGAAGAAGTCGCTCGACGAATCGACCACGACCACGTCGCCCGGTTTGAAGCTTTCGCGGTACGCCTGCATGCTCTGATAGAAGCGATAGAAGTCCGGATCGCGACCGTACGCCTGGGCGGCGATCGCGGCGGCCTTGCCGTCGCCGTCGCCCTTGATGGCCTGCGCCTGGCGGTACGCGTCGGCGATCACGCCCTGCTGCTTGCGCTCCGCCTCGTCCTTGATCTTCTGCGCTTCGGCGGCGCCCTTCGCGCGCTCGTCGGCTGCGGCCTGCTCATGCTGGGCGCTCATGCGCTTGTAGACCACCTCGGCGAGCTCCGCCGGATAGTCGATGCGCGTGAACTCGATATCGATCACGTCGATGCCGAGCGGCGCAGCGGCCGTCTTGAGCGTGTCGCGCGCGCCATTGGCGATCGCTTCCTGCTGCGCGAGCGCCTCGCTCAGATCGACCCTGGAAAACGCACCCGCCAGCGCATCGCGCGAAAGCGATGCGAGCCGGTCGGCGAGCGTCTGCGGATCGCCCTTGGTGGCGGCGAAGAGCTTGAGCGGATCGGCGATGCGATAGCGCACGACCGGGTTCACGAGCAGCTCGGTTTTGTCCGAGGTCGTGTAGCGGTCGGCATCGGGCGCATCGAAGGCCTGAATGCGGGTGTCGATGAACGTCGCGGTCTGGAACGGCGGCGGCAGCTTCACATGCAGGCCCGGACCCGCGAGCGTCGCCTTCGCGCCGCCCGAGGAGGACACCACCGCCACATGGCGCGGATCGACGACGAACACCGCCGACGAGGCCACGAGCACCACCACCACGAAGGCGACGACGAACGCAATGATCTTGTTCATGTCGGCGCTCCGTTATTGCACGTCGTCTTCGCGACCGCGCGAACGCAGAGCGTCGCGCGAACGGAAAGCATCGCTCGCGGCCTGCGCCGCGTCGCTCGCGGAAGGCGCCGGCGCCGCGCTCTGCTGCGGCTGCGCGCTTTGCTGCTGCGCGCCCTGCGGCTGGCCTTGCTGCTGCGTGTTTGGCTGCCCGCCCTGTTGCGTCTCGCCGCTCACCGACGGCGCGGCTGCGGCATTCGCATCCGATGCGGCGCCAGTCGGCGCTGCGGCCGCCCCGGCACCCGACGCGGACGCTGTCGCAGCGGCGCGCTGACGCGTCGCGTCGACGAGCTTGTCGAGCGGCAGATAGATCACGTTGTTGCCCGACTTGCTGTCGACGAACACCTTCGTCGTATTCGCGTAGATATGCTGCATGGTGTCCAGATACATGCGCTCCCGAATGACGGCCGGCGCCTTCGTGTATTGGTCGTAGACGCTGTCAAAGCGCTGCGCGTCGCCCTGCGCCTGCGCAACCACCCGGTCGCTATAGGCCTTGGCGTCTTCGATGAGACGCGCCGCCTGGGCTTGTGCTTGCGGCAGCAACTGATCGGCGTAGGCCTGTGCGTCGCGTTTCGCGCGCTCGCTATCCTGATGCGCCTTCGCTTCGTCGTCGAATGCGGACTGCACGCGATCGGGTGCCGTGACGCTCTGGATCGTCACGCCGACCACCCCAAGCCCCGTCTTGTAGAGGTCGAGTGCGTGCTGAATGGAATCGGCGAGTTGCGCGCGGATCGGTTCGCGGTCCGCATAGAGGAGATCGTGGGTGCTGTGCGCGCCCACCACCGTACGCACGGCCGCCTGCGCGGCCTGGCTCACGGCGAGGTCGGGATCGACGCTGTGGAACAGATAATCGGTGGGCTGCTTGACCTGGTACTGCACGGTGAAACGCACGTCGAGAATGTCGCCATCGTGCGTGAGCACTGCGGCGTCCTTCACATTCGCCGGCCGCACGAGATTATTGCGGCCGATCTCGACACTGCGGATCTGGCCGATATTCACGATTTCCTGCGTCTGGAACGGAAACGGCAGACGCCAATGCACGCCCTGGCCGACCGTGTGGCGATACTGACCGAACTGCAGCACGACGCCAGCCTGCCCGTCCTGCACGACGAACACGCCGCTGCCCACGTAAATGGCGATGAGCACGCCAAGCACGATGCCTACGCCAATGCGCGCACTGCGGCCGTTGTCCGGCCGCGGGCCGAGTCCGCCCGGACCCTTGCCCTTCTTGCCGAAGAACGCGGACAGACGGCGATTGAAATCGCGCCACATTTCGTCGAGATCGGGCGGGCCGTCACCCTTGCCGCCACCATTGTTGCCGTTATTGCCCGACGGACGCCGAGTGTCGTCGGTACGCTGGCCATTGCCCTCGCCGCGCCCCCAACGTGGGTCGTTCAGCGAGAAAATGGCGCGCGCGCGCTGCCAGCCAGTCCGCTTGTTGTAATCGTTCACCTGTGTTCGTTCACCAGAGTAGACAGCGGGTCATGTGCGTGGAAGTCCCTCACCGGAGCGTTTCGGGGCGTGCGTCGCGGCGAACCTCGAGGGGCGCCTGCCGACAAGCGTTCAGCGGCCGAGTTCGGGTTCCCTGCTGGGTTCGTACGGCACCGTAGTCCAGTCGGCGGCAGGCAGGCGCTGCGACGGCTGGGCAAGCGGCTCGGCAGTCGCGATTTCGGCGATGGCGGCGCGCAGCGCATCCAGTCCGACGCCCGTGCGCGCGCTCAAAAAGACGCGCGAAATATTACCATACTCGTCCCGCTCGACCGTCCCGCCCCGGGACGCCAGTTCGGGCACGGCGTCGATCTTGTTGAACACCAGCACCTGACGAATGGTGTCCGCGCCGATCTCGTGCAGCACCTCGTTCACCTGATCGATCTGGTCGAGGCGCACCGCGCTCGATGCGTCCACCACGTGCAGCAGCAAATCGGCCTGCACGGTTTCCTGCAGCGTCGCGCGAAACGCGGCGACGAGCTGGTGAGGCAGTTCCCGAATGAAGCCCACGGTGTCCGACAACACGACCTGGCCCACTTCGTCGCCGAGCCAGACGCGCCGCGAAGTGGTGTCGAGCGTCGCGAACAACTGGTCGGCGGCATAGGCCTGCGCCTTGGTGAGCGCATTGAAGAGCGTGGACTTGCCCGCATTCGTATAGCCGACGAGCGAGACCGACATCGTGCGCGTCCGCTCGCGCTGGCGCCGCTGCGTGCCGTGCTGACGGCGCAGTTTCGCGAGCTTGCCCTGCAGCATCTTGATGCGCTCGCCGATCAGCCGCCGGTCGGTTTCGAGCTGCGTTTCGCCGGGGCCGCGCAGGCCGATACCGCCCTTCTGACGCTCCAGGTGGGTCCAGGCCCGCACGAGGCGCGTGGCGAGATACTGAAGCTGCGCGAGTTCGACCTGCAGCTTGCCTTCGTGGCTGCGCGCGCGCTGCGCGAAGATGTCGAGAATGAGGCTCGTGCGATCCACCACGCGGCGATCGAGCGCACGCTCCAGATTACGTTGCTGGGCGGGCGAAAGCGCGTGGTTGAAAATGACGATTTCGATGTCGTTCGCCTCGCAGGCGAGACGCAGTTCCTCGGCCTTGCCGCTGCCGATGAACATGGCGGCGTCGGGACTGGAACGTCGCCCGGTGAGCGTGACAGCGGGCAAGGCGCCCGCGCTCCTGGCGAGCAGGCTGAGTTCTTCGAGACTGGCTTCGAAGTCGGTCTTGCCGAAGTCGATGCCGACGAGTGCGGCGTTGATCAAATTAGCAGATGTCAAAATGAAAGCGGCCGGACCGCAAGCGCCGGCGAGGCGCTCAGGACCGGCCGCGTCAAAGATCAGGACGCTTCCGCATCCGGGTGGAAATTCACTGGACGGGCCGGGACCACCGTGGAAATGGCGTGCTTGTAAACCATTTGCGTAACCGTATTACGGAGCAACACGACGTACTGGTCGAACGATTCAATGTTCCCTTGAAGCTTGATGCCGTTGACCAGATAGATCGAAACAGGCACGTGCTCCTTGCGCAGCGCGTTCAGAAACGGGTCTTGTAACAGTTGCCCTTTGTTGCTCATAGCAAACTCCGTATTTTTTTGCAGGTTTAACT
>Ga0164242_10003387_pt1 | contig 18227 bp, 19 predicted proteins | sample OricomgcompostMG_FD_108783 | JGI IMG/M metagenome (GOLD analysis project Ga0164242, IMG submission 108783) | Miracle-Growth compost microbial communities from Emeryville, California, USA - Original compost - Miracle growth compost (MG) ... | reverse complement strand
TTCCACGCCCGAGCGTTTGATCAACGGGTCGCCGACTTCGATGAAGTCGGCTCCGGCGTCGACCGCCGCTGTAGCGATGTCGACGGCACGATCAAGCGAATGAACATCGAGGGCAATTTGGAGCGATCGCTGGCCGCGAGTCCGCCGATAGCGTTCGCGGATGCTGACTACAGCAGGTGAGCGTTCGTTCCGTCCGCGAGTTGCTCGCGCTTCTCTGGCGGTGAGCCAGCGTTGCGACGATTCGGCCAGTGCGACAATAGATTTTTCGAGTTCGGCTGGTAGTTGGACCCAGCCGGTTTGCACTTCACGAAGCAATCCGAACAAAGCTTCGTCCATCGCCGGGGACGGTTCGAGGCAGCTGTCCGAACTCAGCAGACGGATTCTCGTCAGGAGTTTCGCTGTCGAGGCCGGTGGCGCAGCCCAGGTGGTGTCTGCTGCGACGGTGGCGATCACTGAGTCAGCGACCATGAGGTCTGGAAGTGGTGCAGGCCCGCCGGGGAGAACTCCCTGAAGCGCGAGTTCACGGACGTGCCAGTTGCGGTCACTGAGCAGTGTTTCGAGACAACTGAGCCCTGCTGCGTGATCGAGTGTTCCGACGACGCGAGCTATTGCTGCGCGGACCTTGTAGTCGTCGTCGCGGACGAGGTGGTGGACGATCCTGTCGGTATGCTGCCGCGCAATTGTGCGACGTTCGAGCAATGCGTCGGCGAGTCCGGCGCGCACTCGCCAATCGAGATGCAGCAGCAGCTGCGCGAGCAAGTCTCCCCCATTGTGGTCGTATGCGGTGAAAAGGTCGAAGTAGCGGGCGACAAAGACGGCTTCGGCCGTGTTGTCGAGATCTATGCCGTCGAGGACGCGTGTGCTAACTCGGACGTCAAAAGCGTGTTCGATGTGGCCCGCGATATCGGCCCAAATCTGTGAACCATGGATCCGCAGTTGCTTGACCACCCAGGGTGCGTAATGCTCAGCCAGGCTGTCCGGCAGAGCCGGAGTCGCGAGTAGCGCGCGGGCGAGTTGGCGACCAGAAGTCTGGGTACAGCGGTTCGCGCACGATCGTAGGACCTCGACGGACAGGGTTATGCCTTGAACCGCGGCTGTTTCGATCAGCATGGGCAGTGCGGTATCCGTGCTGGTCGACGGCGCCAGAGCGATCATGTCGATCAGGCTCGGCGCGGAGGTACTGAGGGCGCACACGGCAAAATCGAAAACCCCGTGCACCGTTGCAGCACGGGAAGCGAAGGCGGCGAGTTCATTGAACGCGCTGACCGTTGCCATGGACCGGCCCCGGATCGTCATCTCCTCGACAATCCGGATAGCCAGGAAGTACTCACGAAAGACGTCGTGACTGAACCGAATTCCGTCTCCGGATGTCTGCTCGATGATCAGCCCTGCGGCCAGCGCGGCATTGCTGACGGAATCGGCCCATGATTCTGACTCTGCCTTGGTCAGGAATGAGGGAATGACATCGGGCATCAACGTAGAGGCGAGCTGTGCCATCTGCCCTATCACCATGTCGGTCGACGGGCCACCGCGCGCTAGAAGTGTTCGTACACAACGGTCGACGAGATGGAAAGCGCCATTCTCTTGAAGACTTCGGGCGTCGGAACCGTCTGCGCTACAGAGCATCTGCATGTACAGAGGAAGTGTGGCAAGCGATTGCAGGGATTCCGGTAGAGCAGTGAACGGAGCGCGGCTACTGTTGCGATGCGCCTCCCAGATCTCGCGAGCTTCGGTGCGCGTCCACGCCGACAACGAGCACGACTCAGTATGTGTGGTGCCGGGCGGTGCGTAGGCGGTGGCAGCGAGGACGGGGTAAGCCGAAAGGTCGAGTTCCGGTGGGGTGCGCACAGCGAGGATGAAGCGGAGATCCTTCGAGTTCGCTTGCCGCAGGATGCTGTCGACCTGTCGACCGACGAGGGCAAGCCGATCGTCCGTGTCGACGTCGTCGATGATGACGACCAGCGGTCGATTCAGCAGATTCGAGGCTTGCTCCACACTGAGTAATGCGTCGTTGCCGCTGGGCAGAGATGCGTACCTGAGTATCTCGGTCGCTACGTCGGTGCTGGTTGAGATCCAGTTCGCGCAGGAGTGGAGTTGGAAGTCCACTCGGGTCGCCCATTGTTGGGCCAGGTGCCGTGTGAGCCGGGTCTTTCCCGTGCCAGCGCGCCCAGCGAGGACGAAGGTTCTGGCCGGCGAGTCGAGGAACTGTTGGAAACGGTGGACCGCCGTCTGATCTGGCCGGTAATCCACATCTGCGAGGCTTGGGCCGACGGTGTCGAGTAGGACCATGGTCCGCGATCCAGACGCGCTGGCAAGGTTCGCTTGTGGTCCGTCGGTTCGGGCCTTCGCATGCGATGGGTCAGACCGCAGGATGAGTTCGAATCGGTCGCTGACCTCGGCGCCGGACCGCGTGAGGTCGCTATCGAGGATTTGCTGCGTCTCGTAGCGCAGTCGCGCCGCGATGCCTCGCTGTTCCCAATTCGAGACGGCTGCGTCGTTGACTCCGAGGTGGGCAGCGAACTCTCGAACGCTCATACGCTTCGCCTCACGGAGAGCCCGTGCCTCTCGCCCGGTCCACCGGGCCACGACCGAACCCATGAGCGGATCAACCCCCATCCCGTGTTCGCTGCGCTGGCCCAACACTAGCCAATCGGCCGTGAGCCTAGGGCAAGACTAGGGCAGCACCGGGTGTCCGTGGTTGGCGCAGCGTGACAGCGTAAATCTGGTCGCTTCGAACGGCCGGTGTGTTCGACCGTTCGGAGCTAGATGCCCAAGGTGGCGCGAATGACGGTGGGACACAGGTCGTCCTGAAGGAAGGTGGGTTGGGTTGTTAGCGCGCGATGCTGCGATGGAATTTTTACCGAATCAGCTGACGGATAACGAAACTGGTTGGAACACAGAGCGTTTGATGGAATGACGATGTACCTACGGCTGCAACTTCCGCGTTCGGCTGGAGGTTAGACTGCCTCGCCGGCACCCGCTCTATCCATCGTTTGTGGGTTCCCCAGTACCGGCAACTCATTCGCTTCACGCGGTTTGGATTCGATAAATCCCAGGAAGGGTCGCGCCTAATGCCTCAGAAGGTCGTCAAGGAGAAGGTGCTGGTCTACGTCGTACGCGACGACAAACTGCTGGTATTCCGCCACACCGATTATTCGTATGAGCAGGTCGGTATCCAGGTCCCGGCCGGAAGTATCCGTCCCGGAGAGTCCCCGCAGGACGCAGCGCTGAGGGAGGCGCGCGAGGAGACGGGGCTGAACGAGTTCAAGGTCGTCCGTAAGTTGGGCGAATTCAGTTACGACATCTCGCCGTATCGGTGGGAGGTGCAACAGCGTCACGTGTTCGAACTGGAGCTGTGCGAACCTGCGCCGGAGCGGTGGGCCAGTCAGGAAGACCACGACGGCCAGGGGGAGCCGACCCGCTTCGTGTGCTTCTGGATTCCGTTGGAGGCCGCCCACATCCTTCAATCCGGCCAAGGTGCGCTGCTGGGCCGACTTTACGACTGAGCTGGTGAGACCGGTTCGATAGGAGGGGTTCTCCATGGAGGCCGCAACACCTGCTGCTGATCTGTCACGTCGGGTGTACCTGACGTTGCCTGATACCGAGGATACGGCCGCGGTGTCGGTGATCTTGAAACTTCGTGGGGAGACCTGCGATATCGACTGCGTCTTCTGTTATGAGAAACGCAAGGAAGCTCCCGGCGGGGCGAGGATCGGCGCGGATGACATCGGTCGCCTCGCCGAGCTGTTCGGCGACCGGCCGGTGGCGATCGAGTTGCATGGCGGTGAACCGCTCACAGTAGGGAAACGCCAGATGCGCGAGATCCTCGCTGCGCTGGCCGCGCAGGAGTCGGTGACGCGGGTGACGATGCAAACCAACGGGATCCGCTTGGACGGTGAGTGGTTGGACCTCTTCGACGAGGTCTACCCGGATCTGCATATCGGCATCTCGCTCGATGGCGATCCAGAAGGCAACTCGTGGCGTGTTGGCTATGACGGTCGCGAAACCTACACCAAGGTCGCGCAGTCCCTGAGACTGCTCGAACGTCGGGGCCGCAGGACTGGAATCATCACGGTGGTTACCCCGCGGGTACTTGGGCGGGCCGCAGAGGTGCTCGATCACCTTGCCGGATTCGCCGCCGTCAACGCGATCAGCCTCGTCCCCTGCTTCGACTCGAGCGTGATAGCGCCGACTGCGGCAAGCACCTCGCGAGTCTCAGCTTCGCGCCTGTTACAACGCGACGCATTGAGCGGAGGCAGTCCAGCCTGGTCTATCACCGGCGACGAGTACGCACAGTTCGTTCTGGCCGCGGCCGTTCATTGGGTTACGGCTGGCTTGTTCTCCCGGATCAAGCTGGAGCCGGTCGTATCCACGATCCGGGCCCTTAAGGGTTTGGAGGTCGGGTTCTGTCACTTCTCCAACCTCAAATGCGACCACGTGTTCACCCTCTACCCGGACAGCAGGTTCGGCAGCTGCGACGAACTGCCCTGGCCCGCAGCGCAACTCGGCCACCTAAGTGAACTGAGCGACGCGAATGGGATCGCTGAGGCACAATACCGGCTACCGCTGCTGGCCGAGGGCCGGTCCTTGGCGGCAAAATGTGCGGCGTGCCGCTACCGCGACACCTGCGGCGGGGGCTGTATCGCCACCCGGCTGCGCGCGGCACAGGCTGCCGGATCCGACGACGACTACTGCCGCTATCGGTCCCGGTTGATCGATGGGCTCGCCGCGCTCACCATCCAACCAGAGATTCCCTCTGCAGTCTGGTGCCATCGCGTCAAAGCCCGCCCGCACCAGCCGAATTTGATGGCAGATGTGCCAGGGTTCATGCGTCGCTGGCGAGACCCGGAAGCTGCTAGGGGTTCGGTCCGGCTCGAGGTCAGCGACCACGGCAATATAAACACCCTCGGCCGGCCAGGCATTCACGAGGCCGACGACCTCGACCCGCTACACCCGTTGTGGCGGGATGCGATCGAACCGGGCGTCTGGCCTCTGGTCGACCCGATCACGCGCGAGTGGGGATTGGTGACATATGACAGCTGCCAAGGCCACCACTACGGCGGCTTGGAATTGGCACCGGTCGAACGACGCGTGGGAATTTTGCCCCGCGACCGCCGCGAGTACGCCTCCACTGCCGCCGCGCTGTGCCGGCTTGTCGCCGCAGTGGAAGCCGAATTACCTCCGTCGATCCGGATCGTCGTCGGCCGTGCGGAGCTGACCTGCTCTACTACGGGTAGCCGATTCCCCGTCCTTGACCTGCGATTTGAATGTCCCGAAAAACAGGCCTGGGAAGCCTATTTCGCCGACCTCGACACCGCCACGGCCATCCTCGCGGGGCAGTTCGATGCGCCGAGTCCCGCCGGGAGAACTACGTGCGGGTGTTCTGAGCCTTATACATCGGGTAGGCACGATGAACAACACGTCTGACACCCTCGCGGTCAACCAGCTACTGGGAAGACTGGTCTACTTTCACGTCCTGTTCATCGAGCCATCTTGGCAGCCGCGACACACGATGCAGGCGCAGCGGAGCCTCTGCTGTCGCCACATCGACCTGGGTGCTACCCACGTCTCGAGGCTCTACACGAACACGACACCTTGGACGGCGCTGATACAGATAGCCGCAGATCTCGGCGCCTGGACGACTTGGTGCGAAGACAGCCAAAGGTGTTGTCCGGCATGCCGTATTCGATCTTGCGCCGTGGTCATCGTCGACTGCTGGGCCACCACTGAACAACGCGCCTTTGGGGGCGACCTGCCTGTGCCCGACGATACGCGGCGGCGGTGGTCGACCGCCATCGCCGAGCTGATGGTCAGGGCGTTCGCGCATCAGCACGGCCTCCAATGCGCCGTTCGGTCGAACGTCGACACCACGAGCACACCACCGCCCGACAGGTTTCCACTGACGTTTGAGCTGGCCCGATTGTGGCGAGATCCGACCTGCCCGGACCCAGTGGTCAGCTGGCTCAACCACTGCACTCGACTCGATGACATAGCCGAGCGTCTTTGCCAAGGGAGAAAAACATGACCGGGCGCCGTCCGATCGGGTTCAACGAGACATTGACGGTGGGCAGCATCGAGGAGTTCCTCAGTGCCTCCGAGATCGCCATTCTAGAAGGCTGTATGGACCAGTTCCTGCGTGACATCGATGGCGAAGATATCCGCAGCACCTACGACCAGCGTCGCACCACCTCCATCCACGAAATCCCCGGCCACGACACCGCCGTTGCGATGGCAACCTACGAGCCCGCCGGTCGAGTTGAGATCACCAACATCCCCGGCGCCGCGGAAGACATTCTCCAACAAGCGTTTACCCGCTCCCGACGCGCTCTGCAGCGGTCGCTGCCCTCGGTGAGTTCGTGTCGCCCGTGGACCTACGTGGAATACGGTCCTGGCCAGCACATCACCCCGCACTTGGACGGCATAGCTCCGGACCCGCATGACTGGCCTCGCCAGATCGCAGGGATCAGCGTCGTCATCGGGACACGTTGTCAGGGAGGGGATTTCTTTGTCGAGACCACCTCGGCCGAACAACTGTGGAAGTCCGGTGGTGTCGGCCAAGTACCCGGCTACGACCCTGGGATGGCCTTCGCACGCGACGGTGCTGACAACTCCTCGCCCTGGTTCGCCGCCACGGCGCGCACACGCTGGAGTGCCGCCCCCGCACCGGGCACAGCGCTGCTGTACGGATCACAACTCGCACACGGCACCACCCCGGTCCAGGTGGGTCGCGCGCGCAAATTCATCTCCTGGCTCTTCGCCGACAAACATTGACCGGCCGAGGGACTACGCGCACATGTTGATCGCTCTTGAAGGCATCGCAGGATCGGGCAAGACCACCCTGCGCGACCGGATTCTCCACCTGGCCGAACACTCCGGCATCCCGGTCCGCCATATCGGCCAGTTCTCCTGGCTTTCGCCAGCTGCGACCCGCACCTTGGTCGCGATGCGCACCGGCAGGGCGATTGTCGACGAGCTGGATGCAGTGGCTGCCGTGCTCGACGACCTCACCCTGCACGCGCACCACAACATCGCAGCGGCAGCTCGCGATGGACACGTCCTCGCCGATCGGCTAATCCTGTCATCGGCATGCCTGCTCGGACTTAACTACCCCGGCACAGTCGCACGTCACCTCGAACCGTTGGTTCGCGTCACCAACGCACTTCCCGACTTGACCGTGCTGGTGACCACCCCTGTGGAGGTTTGCGCAGCCCGTCTCGCGGCCCGCCCAACTGCGCAGCGCGTCGGCGACGACTCCGGCACAGCGACCCGATTGCATGAGCTCTACCAGCGATGCGCTGACCTCTGGCCACACGGCACTGGAAGACCGCTCCTCCGACAACCCCTCAACACCTTCGAAGACACGGAGCAGCTGGCGCGGCAGCTTCTCGATGAACTCGAAAAGGTAGGCACCCAGTGAATCTGCATCCGCTGCACCCGGCCACCTCAGTGACGGACGGACTCGCTGACTCCGGCTGGAGAATCATCGAACTTCTGGCATTCACCCGTTCCAGCACTTTGATTCTCGCGTCCCAGGATGACAACGAGCCGGTCGTGATCAAGGCCGGGTTCGGCAGTAACCATGTGCTGGCCGAAATGGACGAGCAGGACCGACCGGCGGCATACGGATTCTATTGGTACCAGCAAATGACGCCAGCCGAGCGAGTTCTTTCACGCGAGGACTTCCGCCACGAACGCGAGTTGGCCCGCGACTGTCGCGGAGCCACCCGAGTTGTTTACCTCATCGACGAAGGCGAGTGCGGCGGATTCGACTGGTACACCATGCCGCACTACCCAGACGGCAACCTACGCGCCTTCACCACCCAAAACGCCTCACCCGCCGGACTCGGAGCGAGCATGACGATCCTTGCCGATGTCGCCGCCGGCCTGGACGAGCTGCACCGACGGGGCATCGTGCACCGTGACCTCTACCAGGAGAACGTACTCCTGAAAAACGGGCGCGGAGTGATCACCGACCTTGGAGCCGCCTGCCGGATCGGCGAGGCCCGCGGTCCACGCCGCCGCGGACCAGAAGTCCACTGGCCACCCGAATACGCCCACTCCTATGCCGAGGCGACCCCAGGAGCGGACGTATACAGCCTCGCCGTGCTCGCCTATCGGATCCTCTTCGCTGACCTACCACGACTCGACGGGCCACGACATCTCGACGGCCTACCCACCACGGTGACTGATCACATCACCGCTGCACTGGCCAACAATCCCGATGCTCGCCCCACTATGACGGAGTTGCACACGAGTTTCCTCGAGGGTGCGACCGCCACTCCATGAATCACTCGACAGGAGGGAACGCAACCACACCACGCACACATCAGATTCGAGATGAATAGCGAACGTAATTACACGAGAAGGGTTTCCATGATGATCGGCACAACCGAAGAGATCACCGACTTCCTTGCCGCGGTCGAGAAGTTGCGCGACGACGAGGGTGCTGTCCGCACGACAGCACACACGTCGAGCATCATCGCTGCGGGCTGGCCGAGCTCCGACCTGTAGTCGCCAGCGTGGGCTGTGCCGATGCCGTCGCAGCCCACCTCAGCCCTACCGTCAAACGCACGAAAGGCGCCGTTGTGGACCCACTCACCGGATTATTTCGATTCCACCGGACGACCGACCTCTACCGGCATCGGACACGCTCGATCTACACGGTCCTGTCCGGCGATGAGTTGCCTAATGGGTGTGAAACGAGTCCTAGTGCAATGGACTACGCGCTGGCCCACCATTACCTCGAAGGGGCGGAACTAGCCGCTCGCAGCGGTGATCGAGACACCTTGAGCTGGTACCGCACCCATTCGAGAACCTTTCCCCCTCACTGGTTCACCACGACTCCTATCGGCCCCACGATCGTGCAATGTCCCGATCCTCGGACACTGCGTCAGTCCCCCATTGCCGATACGCCCTACCACTTGCTCGGCCCTAACACTGAGCCCGCGCCGCCCTTGGCAACCGAGCTGGTTGCCGCAGCCTTCGACATCGGGGCCGAATACGGGTTCGGCGATCTGATCGCCGATCACGCGCCGATCGTCTGCCTGCTCATCGAGCGAAAACTCGGTGAGCCCCTCAACAGCTGGGCCATCACACGGCTACCCGGCACGGTGTTCCTCGACCACGTCGGCGATCCGACGATCCTCGCGCGTGACCTGATCCACGAAGCAGCCCACAATTGGCTCAACACCGCCCTCGCTGCGGCCGACGTCGAGCTCGATGACGGAAAAACGTGGAATTCTCCCTGGAAGAACACGCGCAGGCCCACTTTTGGATTCCTCCACTCCTGCTGGGCATTTCCTCTCACCATGTTGTTCGCCGCCCGCGCGGTCCGTCGAGTCCCCCAGGTCCTGGCGACTTACCTCGCCCAGCACCGTCGAAAGCTGGCATCGACCGCTGCGGACCATCAGCACGCGCTCGCCGCAGTCACCGACACAGATCTTCGCGAGCGACTCCGTACAGTTCACGCACTGGCTCTCCGTGCATGCCCCGATCAACCGCCTCTGGTCACATAAGTGATGGGAAGTAATGAATGACCACGGCACCGAACGCCGTAGCCGGCCATGGTTGGGCGGGCGCCCTCCGTGCTTTTCGTCGTGGGCTTGGGTTGAACCAACAGCAGTTTGCCGAGACGCTTAACGAAGCAGGCGCTGCCTTGGGCCTAAAACTATCCTGCGATCAGCAGCATGTGTCCCGTTGGGAACGCGAGGTCATCCGACGGCCGGACGCCGAGTACGTTCTGGCCCTGCAACGGATCGGTGGCCCCGTTCCGAATGCCCCGGCTGCCGACGACCGAGCCCTGCCTCCCAGCGACGTCTCGCCGTATTCCTCGCAGGTCGCAGGTGCTACGACCGGAGTCGTGGAGCGTCGCAGATTTCTCGCCGCCGTAGCTGCTGCGGCGACCGCCGGATCTGTCGCCGAACTCGCGCCTTGGCTTCCATCGTTTTATCCTCAGCCCGGCCCGACCCCCGGGCGGGCAGGTCCGGCCGATGTGCAATGCGTCCGTGAGGTGACGGCTGGATTGCGCGGGCTCGACCAACGGCATGGCGGATTCGCTGTGCTTGATTCAGCAACAGGTCTGTTGCGGTGGAGCAGCGAGCTATTGCACCGGTGTGGTGATCATGAAACGACGACGGCGATGTCGGTTGCGCTGGCCGATCTCTCCCGGTTGACCGGCTGGGCGTACTACGACACCGGCGACCAGGCTCGTGCACGAAGCTATCTGACGTTGGCGTTGACCTACGCACGTAGCGCGGGTGCTGACAGTCTGGCCGCATCCATCCTGTACGTACTCGGCCGCATCAGTCTGATCGAATGCCAGCCACGTGAGGCACTTCGAATGTTCCAACTCGGACAAATGAGCGCCCAAGACGCCTCCAACATCGGCGAGTCGGCCCGCTTATATTCGAACGAGGCGTGGGCCCACGCAATGATGGGCAATCGTCGGCAAATGCACGACGCTCTCGGTCGTGCCGAACACGAGATCTCCCGCGTGAACGCCGATCCAGATCCGTGGACCGAGGTCTTCTTCGCGGCCGGCGAACATGCCGGGCTGACGTCTGTGATCTACAACGAGTTCGCCTTGACAGCCGACCGGAACTTGCGCGAGCAGTACACTGCGCTGGCCTTGGATCGGGCAGTGGAATCGCTGTCTAGGTCTACGAGCGCTCGTCCTACCCGAAGCGTGCTCTTCGACCAGACAACTATCGCGGCTTGCCGGTTCCGACTGGGAGACACTGATTCAGCGGTTGCCGCCGCAGGCGCCGCGCTGGACCTCACCCAGGAGGTGATCAGCGCTCGAGCCCTCTCTCGTCTTAGCTCTATGGCCGGTGCGGCTGATCCGTTCCGGAAGAAGTCCCACGTCAGCGAAATTGTGCACCAGATAAGGCAACTCGCCCCGCCTGCGCCGAAAACGTTGTTCTAGCCCGTGCTGTCACGCTCCGGGTTCGGAACTTAAGATGACGGGGTGGCGACGAGCATATCGCCGGACCGTGCTGCGGAACTGCACGCTGCGGTAGTCGAGGCATGTAATCACATAGACGTCGATCCCTCCGGGGCCGAGCTGATCAAATACACCGTTAATGCCGTCTACGCCCTTGGCGCGCCGATCGTCGTCAGAGTCGGCTCCGGTGATGTCGGTCATTACCGTGGGACGCGGCTGATCGAGACCGCCAACTGGTTGACACGACATGACGCACCGACGATCCGCCTGGTCGACGCGCAGCAGCCAGTGTTCATCGGCGACTTCACAATAACGTTCTGGCACAAAGCCCATCATCGTGAGCGGTGGACCGCCTCCGACCTCGCCCACCCGCTGCGCGCCCTCCATCTCCTCCCCACCGACGACGCCGACCTACCTCACTGGGATCCGTTCGAGACTGCGCGACATCGCCTGGCCGCAGCCGACGATGGACTTTCGGCGGACGACCTCCAGTGGCTTCAAGATGCATGGCTGGAAGTCGAGCAGAATTATCGGACCGCTGAGTTCTCGATGCCCTTCGTCCTCCTCCATGGTGACCCACACGTCGGCAATCTACTGATAGACCACCGCGACCGGATAGTGCTTTGTGACCTCGATGAGTCGGCGGTCGGGCCAATGGCATGGGATCTGGTGCCGCAGGCAGTCGGAGCCACGCGCTTCAATCGTGCCAACTTCTACCGGGATTTTGCAGCGGAATACGGCGTCGATGTTCGCGACCTCCCGGAATGGCCTGTCCTGGCCAGAATTCGCGAGCTGATCATGGTCACCAGCGTCCTGCCGGACCTCGGGCAGCGCCCCGGTATCGCAGCCGAACAAGCGCACCGGCTGGCCTCGCTCCGCTCCGGTGACGCCGCAGCCGTTTGGCATCCGTACCAGTAGAGAGTTTCTGCTCCCAGGGATTCCGCACCGGTGGCGCCCTGGTACTTACGCGCCGTATTCGAGGCCGCATTAGCGCGCTGTATCCGACGTATTTCCGCGCCGTTGAGTATCAGTGGTTCCCGGGCTTGACTCGAAGTATGGCAACGCGCAACGCAACAGGGCTTAGCGGCATGGAACTTCGCCCACCAAACCCCTCGGCCGCGCGCTGTGGATTCGAATGTTGGCTGATAGCCGCCCAGAGGAGATGAAATGTACGGGGTGATGAATCACGAGCGCGTTCCGGTGATGACTGTGGATTTCGCGCACGCGATTATGCAGGTGCATATCGACTGTGCGTTGTCGATCTGTCCGGTCAAGCAACAGGCGAAACAGCGGCTGATCGAGGCTAATCGCCTTGTCCCGGACAGTAATCGGATGTGATCCGGTTGATCGAACAGGTTCGAAGTCCTGCCCTCCTCCGGCCGTCTAGAAATTCGTGCCCTCGTCTATGCGCGCGGAACCCCGCGACGCGTCTCTCATTCGCCATACTTCCGGATCGAGGACCTCATCATGTCTACCGTTCTCACCGACCCGAGCACTCTGCCGGTGCAGCCTTCTCCCAGTGGTTTTCGAACGACGCGGGAGTACGAGAGATGCCTGTATGAGGGGTTGTTCGGTGGTTGCTTCTACGAGCCGCGTACTCGCGCCCTGACGATCCGTACCCACAGGGTGCGGGCGATCATGGCCCCAGAAGATCTCGCGGAGGTCGCGGCGGGGCGGATGCACGGGTATCTGCCGATCGTCACCCTGGTCCACCGCTCCGGCCCCGGGGTGTGGGTGCTGCTCACGCGCCCGCCGGCCTCCGGAGACGACCTGCTCGCGTTGGCCAGGCGTGCCAAGACCAGGTCGATCGTCATGGTCGGGCCAGGAGCCGAGCTTGCGTTGCCGACCGCTGGAGTATCGCGGCGCCGGTGGCGCGGGCCCGTGCCGACCGCCGCCACCATTGTCGGTGACTTCCCGGCCTACGCCGAGGTGATCGAAGCGCTCACCCATGACGTGTAACCCCACCTGGCCGCCACTACCTGCGTCCCTGGACACGCCGAGTGTGGTGTTCACCGATATCGGTGGTGACGTCGACGACGCCGCAGCGCTGGTGTTGATGGCGATCACCGACCCGCAGCTGGCTCTGGTGGACACCGTCGACGAGTACCCGGATCACCGGCGTGCACGGTCGGCTCGTCATCTGCTGGACGTACTGGCCCGCAGTGATGTTCGCGTGGTCGCGGGGCTCTCGCTCGGCGCGTCGGGATATTGGGCCGCTGATGGCCTGGTCCCTGCTGATATCGAGGTCCCGCCCGGCGACCTTTACGACGTCATGAGCGAACTGTGCGAGGCCGGTTCGAAATCGGTGCGCTGCCTCAGTCTGGGGCCGCTGACCGATATCGCGCGATTGCTGGTCACCGACGCCCATCGGTCCGCGCCGCTGGACTCCGAACGCCTGCTGCGCGTCACGGCGATGGGCGGCGCACTCAACTACCGGAATCCTGAACGGGCCGGACATAACTGGCGGATGAACCCGGCTTCGGTGCAGACGGTTCTGGCAGAGACCGAGCATGTCGCATTGGTGCTGTCGGACCATACACCGTCGACGAGATCGCGGTATCTGCGTCCTCGCCGCTGTATCGGCTGCTGGACTCGTTGCCGGGAGCGTCGGCGCAGCTGCTGCGGCAGCATTACGACCAGTTCTTCGGTCGCTTCTACGATTCGAGCAAGCTCCACGACGCCGTCGCCGCGAGCCTCGTGCTGGGGCAGGGGTTCGTGCCGAGGCGTGGGTGAGTTCGAACTGCGGCGTGACGGCCGTATGCGCGAAGGCCCCGGCACACGGGCGTGGCTGTCCGACGGGGTCGACTACACACTCTTCATGGCGTGGATGGAGCAGATCTTCCGGGACGTGCCCCAATGACCGAGGGCGGCGCAGGTCATCGGACATCCTTCACCCGAATATGCCGAAAGCCTGTTGTGATAGCGCCCCTGCCGATCACCAGCTCGCAAGCAACCGAATAGCCAGCCGCGACGAGCAGTCCTCGCTCAGCGCGAGCAGGTCGGCCGGGCGAGCGGTACAAGGTGCATCTCATCGGGTCGCGGAAGGCGCAAGCTCCATACGTTGCACGGCACTGCGTGCAGAAGGAACCCGGTCGAGGGCGTGGATTTCACCGAGCCGGACGGCAACGAAATCAACTCTGTCACAAGTCAACTCATCACCATCATGACGGTCGGCGGCGGATCTTGATCAGCACCATCGTCCAGTCATGATGAACAGGGAGCAGGAACTGCCGATGTCAGCTTGGGATCATTTGGTCATCGCGCAGCGCGAGCTGCGAAGGTCCGGTGCGCCGATATTGGTCTCGATCGGCCTGCCATACAAGGAGGGCCCGCGCACGTGGGCCGTGTCCTTCCGGATCGAGGGCATCGAAGAGGAGCCGCTCGAGGAGACTGTGAGGGGTGCCGACTCCGCCGAGGCATTGATTTCCGCCCTGAGGACGATCGCGGCGGTGATCGACTCGTGGAACGCCGACCACTCGATCACGTGGAACGGCCGGACCGACCTGGGGTTCTCGCCATAGCGATAGTCACCGTTGCCGATTCCGGGCTGCCGCCGAGCCTCGAGCCACGGCTTCATTCCAAGCGCCGAGGTCGATCGCCTCCGTCACGTTTACCTGCGGTCTTGAAACTGTTCATTCGCAACGCTATTGGAGGAAATCATGCCAGTCGGTGCAGCGCCCTCTCGCTCTGAGTGCGTCACGCGGCGGGGCCACCACGACACCAGCATCAGCGATTGGGGGGCGAGGTTCGACGCCCTCACCAGGCAGGCAACGCCTGGTGTGGACGCCGCAATGTTTGCCCGGCAAGCCCTCGCGGCATCCCGCTAGAAGTTACCGGCGACCGTGATGGAACATTTCTCGACTTCCAAGGGCCCCGCCGTTGATTCACAGTCCGGCGAGGTGCGGTCCAGCCGCGAATGCCGGCACACCAGTGTCGATGGGATCGAAGTGTCGTGGCGAGTGGTCGATCATGGCGTGCGCGTTCGGTCCATCCGTGAGGTGGCCGGCCGGATATTGATGTCCTATCGAGGCCCGGACTACCCGGATTTGGGGCAGGCCGAAGAACTGTGGCCGCGGTTGTCAGCGCTGTGGAATGCGGTGCGTGAGGAACTGCGGCTGACGAATCCGGAAGAAACGTCACAAGAGCCTCCCGCGCCCGGCCATGCTGGTCCGGTCGAAGCCCGCCCGGGAGAGGGCATCTCCAACACGACAATCCGACGACCCACCGGAGGTAGCGTCACATGAAACGTGCCGACAAACCCGCACGGAGGTCGGCGCGAGTGAGCTGGGTGTTGTGCACTCCGATCCTGGCGCGGCTGGCGGGCCGGGAGCTGGCGGGGCGGTGGCCGACTACATCGTTCACCGTGAGTCGGCTTCGGCCTCGATCGGTGACACGACGCTCGTCTGTGCTGGTGCAATGGTCCGACGGCCCGAGCGAGGAGGCGGTCAGCAGTTGGCTGGCCTGCGATGCCACCGAACGACGCGCCAGCAGAGCCGCGGATCGATCGCAGCCCGCTGCGTGGATGCGACCGCTGCTGGCCATGTGTGTAGTCACCACCGAGCGCACGATCACTCCCGCTGGCATGGACATGATCGCGGCGGCGCTCGAACGCGACTGCGGGGTGAGCGTGCCACGGACCGACGAGGGTATCGACTGGGAGCGGGCTGCTGATGTATGGGTCATGGCGCCGATTCAACTGAGCGGCAGCGCTTTCGAGTCACTGGCTGGCACGGCGGCAACGACGATGCAGGGCCCGGTCCCCGTCGCTCTCGCGCTGCGCCTGGTGTCGGAGTTCGTCGACCTGACCGGCGGTACAGCGCAGTAGGAGGCGCGGTAGGGACTCGCGGGTGCGGACGCGCTCGGTGTTGTCGAGATAGAGGCCGCTGATCCCGTGTGTACCGGTCGGAGCAAGAGCACGCGCGGGGGCCGTACGGGTCATCCGGCGGATTGCCGCTGTCGTTGCGCGGCATCACGTGCTCGGGACCAGGGAGATGTTCAGGTGTCGTGCTGGTGCTCGCCACGGGGTAGAAACGGTGAGGGCAATCGGTGTGGCCTGGGACGAGTGGGTCGGGTCGGCGATGGTGGTGTGCAGCGGGAACAGCTGACCGTCGATCCGCGCGGTCCACATCCGCGGGAACTCCGGCTGTGTCGACAATTCCGCGATCAGTGCCGCACGGGCCTGCTCGGGCACAGTGCCGCGCGACAGGTAGTGCAGAGCGTAGGTGAACACCGTCGTCACCTCGTGCCAAGCACTGCCCGCGAACACCAGTCGTGCCATCGGATCATAGACCAGCCACCGGAGGAAGTTTCCGGCCTCGAGTAGCCGCGGAAGTTTTTGCACGGCAGCATCATTGGCGGCTGCGATGTCGAAGAGCCCGGCAGTGAGCAGTATCGCGGGGAACCGCGTGGCGGTGAGCTGTTGTTTCATGTCGGCCGGGGCGGGGCCCGGCTCGGGCGCGGCCCGTGCGGAGGTTTCGTTGCGCAGGATCAGTTCGGCCAGGTGGTCGCGGACCTCGTGGGGAAGCCCGAGTGGGGCGGCGAAAGTCTGTAGCGTGCGCACATTCACGCGCCGTTGCCCGCGCAGTATTTTGCCGATGTGCTCCTTGGACAGCGATGTCTGCTCCGCCAGCTCCGAGTGCGTGATCTGACGTCCCACGGTCGCGAAACCCTCGAACACCCTGTGCTCCTCGAGTTCGGCGGCGATGATTCGATCCAGTTCGGCCTCCTCGGGCCGGCTGCTCGTGCCCTCGTCTCTGCTCTCCGGCGTCGGCGGGCCGCCGGATACGGGAGGCTGGTGCGGTGAGATCTGCAAGCCACTGCTGGGGAGATAGGGGTTGATGCCGTCCCGTGTCGGTGGTTGCCCTCTGCCCCGCCACGGCCCATCGTCCGCCCACGGCGACCGGGCTCGTGCCGTGGGGCCGCCCTCGTCGCTGTCGTCGTCGGCGGTGACGAGGCTCTGGTAGACCGCCATGCCCCGGTCGGGACCCGTCTGTGGGCGGTGTGGATGGATGCGTGGATCGGCCGAGTGTGCCCTTGTTCTGGCCATCGCCAGACTCCTCGTGTTTTCGTTCGGCTCCATGTGCGGAGTCACGCCGGGATCTCCCTCCTTGGCAGCGGTGGGAGTTGTTGTGCTGCTGGCGATGTCGAACGGTTCGGCGAACTGGGTGGCTCGCAACAGCTCCAGTTGTCCGTACCGGATTCTCACCAGCATGCGTACGAGCGCGGCCCGGCCCGCGCCCGCACGGACACAGACGACACCAGGAGCAAGGACCGGCTCGATCCCGGCGACCCGAACGCCACCCTGCCGACCACCGCTGCGTGTTGAGCAGTGGCCGACAGGGGCCGGATGTGGTTCTCACAGCACCGCACCTGCCGATAGCGGTGCACCTTCGGCAGTGCGGGGCCACAGCCGTGTCGGGGATAGCGTGACGACGGCACAGACCGTGCGCACGATTTCGAGGCAGTCGCGTCCCCACCGGTCGGTGAGGTAGGTGCGGGCGGGGACCATGACCGCGTCGGCGCGCCACTTGCGCACCCGGTGCAGGAGGTAGTCGACGGGATCGGTGGTTGTGTCGTCGCCCTCCGGTGGGAAGTGCGCGATGTCGGCGACTCGCCACCGGTGGCGGGCAGCGGTCGTGCGGATCGCGTGGTCTTCGGCTGGCGTGATCGCGCTGGCGATCGCTTGAGTCCGGCAGGAGTGCAGATCGGGACGGATCAGCCCGACGACGACGGCTTGTGGACCGCGTCCGACGAGAGCGTCTGGCGGCAGCGGGTGCTCTGCCGCGCAGGGGATCGGGTCGGCCGCTCGCGGGTAGGGTGCGCTCGCGCTCAGAACCGGGGTGAATGTGGTCATGTCAGGACGGTTTCTTTGAGTGCGGTGTGGAGTGTGCCGGGGTCGGCGGGAATCCGCAGCGCGATGTGCCCGTCGGGGCGGACCAGGCACGCGGTGTCGTCGGTGGGCTGACCGTAGAGGTCGTGCACGCGGGCGTCGTGGGCGACGAGTGCCCCGGTGGGCGCGTCGGCCGGGATGTCGGGTGAGGTGATCACGACGGTTCGCACGAGGTCGTGGTAGGGCGCGGTGGTTTCGGCGAGGCCGCCGGCCAGGGGCGAGTGCGCTCGCCGATGCAGCATCAGCAGTGTGTAGTGCGGATGGGACAGCAGATCGTGCACGCTGGTGGTCGAAGTGACGGGTAGGTCGGGGGCACGGTCGCCGAGGGTGAGGCCGTCGAGTCGTGGCAGCCCCGCCGGTTGGGTGAGGACGTCGCGGTAGTGGTGGGTCAGGCCC
>Ga0164242_10003386_pt1 | contig 18228 bp, 19 predicted proteins | sample OricomgcompostMG_FD_108783 | JGI IMG/M metagenome (GOLD analysis project Ga0164242, IMG submission 108783) | Miracle-Growth compost microbial communities from Emeryville, California, USA - Original compost - Miracle growth compost (MG) ... | reverse complement strand
TGAAAGATAGATGCGTAAACATTCAGTTTGCCTTCAAAAATGCAGGCGTCGTTGACCATGTAGCGAGTTTGGAAATTGTCTGTTCCATCCACCACCAAATCGTGATCGCGCACCAGTTGGCGCACGTTATCATTAGTCAGCAAATCCGCGATAGCGTTCACTTTGACCAGCGGGTTAATTTCGTGAATGCGCTTTTTGGCGGATTCCACTTTTAACGTTCCCACGCTGTCTGTTGTGTGAATAATTTGACGTTGCAAGTTACTAATATCCACCACGTCGGCGTCTATGATGGTGATTTCGCCCACGCCGCTTGCGGCCAAATAAAGAGCCGAAGGAGAACCTAATCCGCCAGCGCCAACCATGAGAATTTTTGCTGCTTTTAATTTTTCCTGTCCAGCCACGCCCACTTCCGGCATTATCAAATGCCGTCCATAACGCATGACTTCCGCGTTCGTTAAATTCATATTCCTTATCCTATTAAGAAGGTGTGAATTGTAAAGTGTAGCTGGACTTGAGGTTTTTTGCTAATTGTGAAAAAGTACTTTTATGGTGATTGAAGCTCCTTGATAAAGTGTGACTTAGAAGTTACACTTTTGGGATGGTTGAAGTGGAGATGACGGAAGTATTTTCAAAGTGGCTGAGGAAATTGCGTGATCAAAACGCTAAGAATCTTATCCACGCTCGTATTGACCGATTGAGGTTTGGGCATCTCGGTGATGGAAAACAGATCGGAGGCAGTGTAGTTGAAATGCGTATTGATTGCGGCCCTGGTTATCGTCTTTATTTCACACGTCGTGGTGATACGCTTATTTTACTTCTTGTTGGCGGAGTTAAGAATAACCAACAAAATGATATCGACATGGCGAAAGCGATGGTGAAAAGTTTGTAATTTCAACCAAAGGAGAAGAATGACTACTAAAACAAAAACCAAGTTAAAAACGCTCCCCTACGATACCGCTGAGTTCCTTGAAACCGAAGAACAAATGGCCGGATATTTAGCGGCATGTATGGAAGAGGGCGACCCCGCTTTAATCACTTATGCGCTCGGTATTATCGCTCGAGCAAAAGGAATGACGCAACTTTCGCGTGAAACTGGAATAACCCGTGAGGCGCTTTATCGCGCTCTTTCCAAAAAAGGTAACCCGGAATTTGCCACGATTTTGAAAGTATGCAACGCATTAGGTTTGCGTTTGCACGCCAGCTCCGTGTAAAAGTACTTTTATACGGTTATTAATGAATCAACGGAATATTGGCGTTTCTTTGCCAAACTCCGCCGCTGGGACGAAACCAAAGATCACATGAGCTATTCGGAAAAGTACGCGGGATTTGTAATGGAAGGATTGTTTGTAATCGCGCCGGATGGTTCAGATTATTGGGAATGACCAGCGGAATGCGTTGCGCAATTTGATTCGGATTAAATTTTCTAAATGCGTCCAATGGATGCAAACCGTTCGCTGACGCATGGCGAGGCGTGGGAATCTGATACGCAATCTCAACCCAACCCACTTGAACCGTATGATTCACCAAATCCCGTTTGATAATTTTGTGCGAGGCGGGATCGAATGAAAACTCTAACGTCGCGGCGAACAGTTCACCGGATTTAATATTCGGCGGAATATGCAATTTCTGAGTTCCATCATCCGCGCCTAAAAGTACTTTTGCCGGTTTCGGTAAAGTGCGATTTGAAGCCAGCCACAATGTGCCAGATTGATTCAACGGCACCAACGGAAAAGCCGCATTTATTTGAGGATCCCATTCCGTAACAACCAATGGATTTTGTTTCTGTAATTGATTGACGAAATCCATTTTATGGCCGTGATCCCAATAATAATGTCGAATTGGCCCCCACGGAGTTTTTGCTGAAGGCGCTTTGTGCAGCACGCGTTGCGCGTACCAGAAAGGAAATAAGGTGTCGTCGCCCCACATTAAAACAGTGACGTTTTCGCCAGTTTCTTTTTGCAATTTCTGCACCGCATCAGCCCGTTCCACAGCTGTAGTTTTCGCTCGCGTATCGTTGCGGTGATTGATGGCTGGATAAACGGTAATCCATTGTATGGCGATGGCGGCTATTGCCAGCACTTGCAGAAGCATTCGTCCCAGTTTTTGTTTGTTGGGCTCGCAGCGTAAAAGTACTTTTGAGGCGGCATGATATCCGATTCCTGTCCAAATCGCGATTACGATGTAACAGGGGAAAAGAAAATTAGCGATGTCGGCTACGCCGCTTACTTTGTAATTGGATTGAAAGAATAGGTTGAAGACAAACGGTAGCCACAATAGCCAGCCCAGACGTGGCGCGAGCTTCCAACAAACAATTGCCCCGATTGCAGTGAAAATAATCAGCCACAGATATTGCAGCGCGACATTGGCCAGCCACGCCAGCATTTTTCCGCCGGCTTGAGATATAGGCTGGGTAAAGGTGGGAATGGTGAAACGTAAATTACCAATTTCCACGTTGCGATTATCCCACAACAATGAGCGATATTGTTTGGCGGTGACATGATTCCACCAGCTTTTTAGTGTTGCTGGATGTCCCCAATCGCCCGGTTGATAAATTTGTGTGCCGCCTGGCCCAGATGCAGGCTGAGGGAATTGTCGCGCACGCCAGGGTAAATATAAAGTACAGGAAAATCCCAATAAACCTAGTAATGCCAATCCGAAGAGACGTTTTGAATGGTGCCGTAAAAGTACTTTTGGTTGGCGTGGCCAGAGAAAAACTAATAATCCTGGCAAGAGATAAATACCGGAAAGATGCGCATTGGGAATAAGTCCCACGCCAAAAGCAACAATCCCCAGCCATCTCCATTGGCGATCCAATTTCCAGCGGATAGCGGCATAAAAAAGCAGTGCGATTAAAGCGCCGTTGAGTGCATACACTTCCGCGATGACGCTTTGCGAAGCAAAAAAATAGCAGCCTGCCAGAGAAAGCGCGGCGATAATGGCGGCTAATCGTTGGTGAGTGAGACGTTGGACAGAAGCGGCGATTAAAAGCACTGCAATACTACCCATTAATGCAGAAAGCAGATTATAACGCCACGCTACTTCGCCAATTATGAGTAAATGTGAAAACCCCCAACCCAGCATTGCATAAAGCGGATAACCGGTGGGATGAGGAATACCGCCTGTCCATGATGCCGCAATCAATTCGCCGCAATCTCCGCCATAAGTGAGTGTCGGAGAGAGGCAGCAGAGATAAAAAATAAATACAGAAACGCCTGATATTAACGGAAGGGAAAGTTGACCGCGAAAGAAAGTGCGCTGTGGCATTCGTTATTTCGATAATCGATTACAACTGTAAAAGACGAAAAATAAACCTAACCGGGAAGTTGGGTAGCTGCATTGTCATACAGTGTACTTTTGATCTTTGCGCCAAATATAGAAATTGCGGAAATAGCTATCAATGCAATGAGAGCAATTAATAAGCCGTATTCCACCAATGCCTGTCCATCTTCGTCTTGAAAAAAATGTTGTATCATCGTTAATCACCCCCAATAGTAAGTGCTAAAAATTTTAGATTTTTTATGCTAAATACAAAAAAACCAGAGAAGCAATTCCTCTGGCAACAGATAAAGTTATAAAGAATAGAGTGAATACCGGAACAATTAATTATTCCGGTATTCACCCAAACCGACTTAGTTGGTCAATTGGTTGTTTACGGTGCTGAAGGTGTTCTTAACCTTATTACCGAGTACACTCAAAACAGCGATTACTACGAGAGCAATCAAAGCGATGAGTAAGCCGTACTCTACCAAAGTCTGTCCTTCTTCTTCTGCGAAAAAACGTTTCAACATATCTACGCCTCCAAAAAATAGTTGCCCGAGGTAGTAGATGCCGAAGTAGCAACTCTTCCTCAAGTTACAGTTATTATACCATAGCTACATGCAACACCAAATAAAAATACTTCAATTAATAAAAATTTTTTTTATTAATTTATCGTTTGAAGGTGAACAGAATGGAGATTTGATCTTCATATCTGATCTTCCAGTGCGGAGAAATCCTTAAATTCTGTCTCAGTTTATTTTCATTGGCTGCTTCTTTGTTAATTAAAATGTCGCTGAAACCGTATTGCTCCAATGTGGTGCTGGGATTATTCTTTGCATGACAAGTGTCGAGGTAGGTTTCCCAAAATGCGTCAGGACGTAATTCGATGCGCGGATCAGCCCACGGCCCATGATTGGGATCAAGTGTCCAAACAAGATAAGAACCAAATACCATATCATTCCACAGCAACTTCTTGGGCGGATGTTTGCGCAAAAAAGTTGCTGCTGCAACGGGAGTGTTTTGCGCCAGCAGCATCGCGGGAGTATTCTTGAATTCGTCTGAAGAACGCATGGCAGAAACTGGTGCAAATAGTTTTACATAACTTTTTGGCCAGGGAAGCAGTGGTTTGAAAGCGGGAAGAAATGGAATCACCAGCAAACCAATAATGATTACCAATAATAAATTCATCCTTTGCATGGATAACGGAATCGATGGTAATTGCTTTTGCACTTTTGGAAGAAAAATGCGACACAGCAATGCACTGCCAACAATAATAAACAGCAATGCGAACCACAAAATGGAGCGCACATTGCGCAATCCCATCACAAAAAATGCTGCGCTCACCAGCAATTCTCCGGGGCGTAATCCCAATGCGCCAAAAGTACTTTTGGCGACTTCTGAATTGTCGAGTTCTTTCCTTTTATTTCTGTAACGTTCCGCAATCAAAATCAACATCAGTAAAATCGCAATTCCACAGCAAAAGAAGACCGCGTTGGAGCCATCATTCCATTGTGGCGGTTGCCATTCTTGATTATATTTTTTGTTGATGGTGTTGCCGGTTAATTCCAATACATAAATAAAGATTCCCCAGCCACGCGGATTGACACATGCCGCTGCCACGCTTCCTGCAAAAGCAATCCAGGCCATTTTTAATTGCGATTTTGTGAGGCAATTTCCCAGATATGAAGACAGCGGCTTTCCCCACCAATAATGTAATGTTTCGCCCACGCAAAATAGCAATAACAAAATTAATCCGGTCGCAAATGCGCCGTGCGTATTGGCCCAAATCGCCATCAAGCCAACGAGACAAACCGCGCTAATGATTGATTGACGCTTGCTGAAATTGGGCCATGCAAAAATAATAGCGACGAAAATTGCGAATAGCGGTAAGGAAAAAGTTTGCGGACGCAGATCGGTATTGGGAATACACATAAACAATGCAAACAATCCAACCAGCGCCACGCGCCGCGCGCCGTCATTAAAGACATCCACGCCGGGCGCTGCTAAAAGTACTTTTGCTCGGCGTTGTGCTGCTGCGATAAAAATGCCAATGGCTCCCGTGAAACAAATGGCGCGCAAAATTTGCGATCCCGCCAGGCCGCTCCATTTTAATGTCAAATACATCAGAATTTCAGCGATCCAGCTTTGATAAAAGTAGGGAGTTCGCGTCGGCACGGATGGCGTGAACATCGCAAAGCGAGGAAAGCTGCGATGCGTCACTATCCATTCACCAGCGCGTAAATGGTACCAAAAATCATTAGGCGCCAGCGGCTGCGCCAGCACGTAAATTGCCATTGCGAGAGGAATTAAAATCAGCCACAACAAGCCAATTTTCCCCCACCATGGGCAATACGTTTCAGTTGATTTTTGCATATTGAAAAGCTATTTTAACGAATGTTGTAAGGGCATGATATATTATATAGGTGAATAGTAACTCTAAAACTGTTGGATTGATCTCGCTGGGCTGCTCCAAAAACCTGGTGGATAGCGAAGTAATGCTCGGTCTTTTGCAAGGCGCGGGATATTCTGTCACCGCTGATATTGCTGATGCCGATGCAGTGATTGTGAATACATGCGGATTCCTCGGCGCGGCTGTAGAAGAAAGTTTGCAGGCGCTCGAAGATGTGGCGGCGCTCAAGCGCGATGGTAAATGCAAAGCTGTCGTGGCGGCGGGATGTTTGCCGCAACGCGATGCCAATCTCATCAAGATGCGCGTGCCGGATGTGGACGCGATTGTTGGTACCAACGATTTTCCGCGCATCGTGGAAACTCTCAAAAGTACTTTTAACGAGGGCGGAAATTCCAATAACGCCGCTGGTTTGATTCAGCTTTCGATGACGCCGCGCGAACAGCACACTTATGTCTACGATCACACCACGCCGCGCCTTCGTTCCACCGCGCCGTGGACGGCTTTTATCAAAATTGCCGAAGGCTGCGATCATACGTGCTCGTTTTGTATCATTCCGCAATTGCGCGGCCCATTTCGCTCCCGCGCTATCGAATCCATTGTCGCCGAAGCGCGGCAACTGGCGCAGTCTGGCGCGCGCGAAGTGGTTTTGGTGGCGCAGGATTCCACGCGTTACGGCCTCGATATTTATCAAAAATGGGCGCTGGGCGATTTGTTGCAGAAACTGTCAAAAATTGAAGAATTGCATTGGGTGCGCGTTTTGTATGCTTATCCCAGCCAGGTGAATGATTCATTTATCGACGCCATGACGCAAGCTCCCCGCATCGCGCGTTATCTGGATATTCCGTTGCAACATGCAAGCCGCGAAATGTTAGCCAGAATGCGGCGCGGCGGCCATGCCGCAAGTTATGGAAAATTGCTGGATCGTTTCCGCGACAAATGTCCCGAAATCAGCATTCGCACCAGTTTCATCGTGGGCTTTCCCGGCGAAACGCAGCAGCATTTTGACGAGTTGCTGAATTTTGTTCAGGATCAGGAATTCGACCGCATCGGCGTTTTTAAATATTCCGATGAAGACAGCGCGCTTTCCTTTGGATTGGATGGCAAAGTGGATCAGGAAATTATTGAAGAGCGCTATCATATTTTGCAACAGGCGCAGCAGAAGATTTCTTTGCGTAATAATCGTGCGTGGATTGGAAAGAATTTGGATGTTCTGTTAGAAAACGAAGAAAACGATGGATTCGTAGGACGCAGTTATCGCGACGCGCCGGATATTGACGGAAACGTGCTGGTGAAAATGAATGCACGGCAAAATCGCAAACATGCTCCAGGTGATATGGTTTCTGTGAAAATTACCGGCGCGACAACGTATGATTTAAGTGGTAAATTAGTGTAGTAAAAGTACTTTTATATAAAGGAAAATAATGAAATTATCACAAGTAGGCGCACAGCTTTATACTCTGCGCGACCACATGAAAACCCCCGAAGACATCGCCACATCACTGGCAAAAGTGCGCGACATCGGTTATCAAACCGTGCAAGTCAGCGGCATTGGCCCCATCGAAGTCTCGGCGCTCAAAGATTTGCTGGACAAGAACAATTTGACCTGCTGCATTACGCACGAACCAACGCAGGAAATCATCGAAAATCCCGAGAAAATTGTGGAGCGCATGAAAGCATTGGATTGCCATCAAACCGCGCCGGGCGGTTCCGGTCCGTATCCGGTGGATTCCATCGCCGCAGCGACTGATTTCGCCCACAAAATGAATGCCGCCGGAAAAGTACTTTCTGAGAATGGCATTACGCTGAGTTATCACAATCACAGCCAGGAATTTTCCAAAGTTGAAGGAAAGCGCCTGATGGATATTTTTGTGGAAGAAGGCGATCCGCGTTATTTTCAATTTGAATTAGACACCTATTGGGTGCAACACGGCGGCGCAAATCCCGAAGCCTGGTGCCGCAAATTGAATGGCCGGTTGCCGGTTCTGCATATCAAAGATTTTGGCATCACTTACAAACGCGAACAATTTTATGCGGAAATCGGTTACGGCAATTTGGAATGGCCGGAAATTATTTCCGCCGCCGAAGCATCGGGCTGCAAATGGTTTGTGGTGGAACAGGATACATGTCCTGGCGATCCGTTTGAATCACTCAAAATGAGTTTTGATTATATCGCTGCTAATTTGGTGGAAGACAAATAATTGAACCACGAATAGAAGAATCGCGAGATCAGTGAGCGCAGGCCTCCGTGCCTGCTTATATAAAAATTTATTCCTTATTGCCGTTTTCAAATTAAGGAGTCAGCAGAGCTGACATTTTATAAGCAGGCACGAAGGCCTGTCCCCACTAGCTTTGTGTGTTGGTTCTTTAATTTCCGTGATCAAATTAAAATTATGAAACTAAGCGTGATCGGCACCGGATACGTTGGTCTTGTCGCAGGTGTTTGTTTTGCGGAAGCCGGTAATCAAGTCACTTGTGTAGACATTGATGCCGCCAAAGTGGAGAGCTTGCGAAGTGGCAAACTTACTATTTTTGAGCCTGGTCTCGAACATCTTTTTGAGCGCAATTTGCGGCAGGAACGGCTTACCTTTTCCACTGATTTGCAAACCGCAGTGCGCTCCAGTGAAGTCATTTTTCTGGCATTGCCAACTCCCGCCGGTGAAGATGGCTCGGCTGATCTCCGCTATGTTTTGAGCGCTGCGCAAGACATTGCCAAAGTATTAGAACAATACACGCTCATTGTCATCAAAAGCACTGTTCCCGTCGGCACAGCTGATAAAGTATGCGACGCCATGCAGGCCCATGCAACAGTGGAATTCGACGTGGCATCCAATCCTGAATTCCTGCGCGAAGGCGGCGCGGTAGAAGATTTCATGAAACCGGAGCGCGTTGTTATCGGTGTGGAAAGCTTGCGTGCCGAAAAGATTCTGCGCGAATTATATCGTCCGTTTGTCTTATCCGGAAATCCCATTTTGGCGATGGATCGACGCTCCGCGGAATTGACCAAATATGCCGCCAACGTGATGCTGGCGTTGCGCATTTCGTTCATGAACGAAGTCGCGGCGCTCTGCGATAAATGCGGCGCGGATGTCGATCATGTGCGGTTGGGAATGGGGCTGGATTCGCGTATCGGTAAACGGTTTTTGTTTTCGGGAATCGGCTACGGCGGCAGTTGTTTTCCCAAAGATGTGCGCGCCTTAGTGCAGAGTGGTGAGGAATTTGGCGCGCCACAACAGTTGGGAAATATCGCGCATTTGGTAAACGACGCGCAGAAAAAAGTGCTGGTGCAAAAAGTACTTTCGCACTTTGATAACGATCTGAAAGGCCGCCATTTTGCACTTTGGGGATTGGCATTTAAGCCTGGCACAGACGATATGCGCGAAGCACCATCGCTGGTGATTATCGAAGAATTGTTGCAACGCGGAGCAACGGTTTGCGCCTATGATCCCGAAGCAATGGGGACGGCAAAAGTACTTTTGGGCGATACAATTATGTGGGCGAAAAATTCTTATGAAGCTTGTGAAAACGCCGATGCATTATTGATCGCTACCGAATGGAATAGTTTCCGCGAACCCGATTGGGAAGTATTGAAACAAACGCTCAAAAATCCAGTCGTGTTTGATGGGCGAAATATTTACAGCCCGGAAGTGGTGCGCGAACAAGGCTTCACCTATTATTCTATTGGTCGGCCTGTGATTGAGGAATCGTAGCCGCAGGTCTTTAGCCTGCGTTGTGTAAATTTTAATTCAAAAAAGCGCAGGTTAAAGACCTGCGGTTACGAATTACTTCTAAACAAACATTTCAAGAAGGGAAAATTATGTCATTACAAAGAGTCAGCCGTGCCAGTTACGAACGTCTCAAAGAAGAATTGGAAAGTCTGAAAGGTCAGCGCGTGGGCATCGTCGATGATATTCGCGAAGCGCGCGAGCAGGGTGATTTGAAAGAAAACTTTGCCTATCACGACGCCAAGGATCGTCAGGGTTTATTGGAAGCGCGGATTTCGACATTGGAATTGCGCCTGGAAGAATCCGAAGTGGTAGAAGGCGATAACGCCGGCAGTGAAGTGATGCTTGGCGTCACCGTGACAGTGCGTAATAAGGAAACAGGTCAAGAACGTCCATATACTTTAGCAACTGAAGAAGAGCGATTCGAAGTCGATAATGCCGCTTCCGTTGAGTCACCCGTCGGCCAGGCTTTGATGGGCAAAAAAGTCGGCGATACCGTGGAAGTGCAAGGCCCCAACGGCGCGGTTTATTTTGAGATTTTAAAGATCGAGGGATAAAAGTACTTTTGCCATGAACATTTACACCGCAGCGCAAATGCGTGCTTACGATCAAGCCGCCACCGAATCGGGAATTCCGTCGATGGTTTTGATGGAGCACGCCGCGTTGCGCGTAATCGAATTTTTAGAATACCAATTCGCGCCGTTAAAAGACAAGCGCATTGCGATATTTTGCGGCAAGGGAAATAACGGCGGCGACGGTTTTGCGTGCGCGCGATTGTTGCATGAAGCTGGCGCCGACGTGTTGATTTTATTGGCATCTTCTCTTGATGAATTGAAAGGCGACGCCAAAAAACAATACGAAATTTTAAATGCCACCAATCAAAAATTTTCCATTTTGGATTTAGGAAATTCGCTTTCGCCGGCGCAAGAAGAAAAATTGCGACATTACGACATCGCGCTCGATGCATTATTGGGAACCGGTTTTCACGGCGCGCCGCGTGGTGACGGATTGTTGCGCGGATTGGAATTGCTAAAAAGTACTTTTGCCACACGCGTCGCCATTGATATTCCCAGCGGATTAAATAGCGATGACGGCAGCGTCGCAGAACAATGTGTTCCCGCGCAATTCACGGTGACTTTTGGCGGTTTAAAAAAAGGCATATTGCTGTCACATGCGTCAGAATTTTGCGGCGAAATTTGGATCGGCGGCATTGGCGCAGATAACGTTATCGCGCCGCGCGAAAATACCGGATTGCAAACGATTGACGCACGTTTTGTCGAGGAACATTTATCACATTGGACAGATCGCTCCGCAGCCGATGACAAGCGCGCCGCCGGAAAAGTACTTTTATGCGGCGGCAGCTTGGGAATGAGCGGCGCGCCGACATTGTCCGCCACCGCCGTTTTGCGCAGCGGCGCGGGAACGTGCATCGCGGCGTTGCCAAAACAAATAATCCCCATCTTCGCCGGCGCGCTGGCCGAAGCCACCAGTTTGCCGTTGCCCGATGATGAAAAAGGACGTTTGACGCCAGACGCTTTGCCGATTTTGCAGGATTGGTGGAAAGAAAATAAAGGCATAATGGCGCTTGGCCCAGGAATTTCACGCAGCGATGAAGCGCAGGAATTAGTTAGAAAAATTGCATTGGAATGTCCGTTGCCCTTGATTATCGACGCCGACGCGCTGCACGCATTAGCGCCAATTGCGAATGATTTGAAAAACCGCAAAGCGTCTTTAATTCTCACGCCGCACGGCGGCGAAATGGCAGCGTTGCTGGAAATTTCCCCGAAAGATTTGCCGCAAGATCGCGTCGAAACAGCGCAACGTTGCGCGGAAAAATATAATGCAATCATAGTTTATAAAGGTCATTATTCCGTTGTCGCCGCACCGGATACAAACACGTTCCCTGAGCGGAGCCGAAGGGATGAATCCAATAACGGCGCTTCGACTTCGCTCAGCGACCGTTATGTGGAAATTTCAGAAATGTACAAAAGTACTTTTATCAACTTAACCGGAAATCCAGGAATGGCATCCGGCGGCAGCGGCGATGTGTTGACGGGAATTGTGGCGGGAATGTTGGCGCAAGATCAAGCAAAAAATCCATTTTTATCCGTTTTGATGAGCGTTTATTTGCACGGATTAGCGGGCGATGTGGCATTTGAAAACCACGGCAATGGCTTACTCGCGGGCGATATCGCCAACGCTATTACCGAAGCAATGCGTCGCGCTGCTTCACCGAAGTTGCATGAAATTAATAGTCGGTTATTCACGTTAGAGTAAAAAGTACTTGGCTCATGTTCAATGTTTGTGCTATTAACGCAAATGTAATGAACCAACTGGACATGAACCAAAGTACTTTTGTTCCAATTTACAAACTCAGATGGTAGAGCTGGCTCGCGAGCCAGCTCTACCTTTCATTATTCCGCCGCGCGATAAGCTGCATCCAATCCTGCGCCAGCCACTTTTTCCAAACGTCCATTTGCCGCCAAATGTCGCAGTAAATGAAAGATCATTTCTGTCTCATCCGAACCTATTTTATCCGCGATTTCTTGCGCCGTAAAAGTACTTTTACTCTCTTCTTGCAGCAAAGAAAGTACTTTTAGTTGCAGTTCAATAATTCCCGAAGCCGCTTTTTTGCCCGCTTCCACGCCGGGTTGATGATAGGCATTCACGTTTATCAGCGACGCGTATAAACCAACGGTTCGCTCAAATAGCGCGATCAATTTTCCCACTAAGTTTGCGTCAACCTGTTGAATTGTAATAGTGATGCTTTCGCGATTTTTTTGATACAATGCGTCGCGCGTACCATACAAAAATCCATTCAAAAAGTCGCCGCTGGTGACGTGCGGTTCCACGCGCAATGCGTCAGAATTGGCGTTCTCTCGTTTGCACAAAACTTCGATAAACGTCACAAAAAAATTCTCCACGCCATCGCGCAATTGTTGCACATACGCATGTTGATCGGTGGAACCTTTGTTGCCGTAAACGCTGATTCCCTGATGCACCGTTTTGCCATCGCGGTCTTTTTCTTTTCCCAAGGATTCCATCACCAATTGCTGCAAATAGCGCGAGAATAATTCCAACTGATCTTTGTACGGCAAAACCACCATGTCCTTTTTTCCTGTTCCGTTCGTTGCGTGAAACCATGCACCTGCCAGCAAAGCGGCTGGATTTTGACCGGTTTGCGAAAGACGCGTCGCTGCGTCCATAGCGGCTGCGCCAGCGAGCATTTCGTCAATGTCAAAACCTTGCAACGCTGCGGGAAGAAGTCCCACAGCAGAAAGCTCGCTGGTGCGTCCGCCCACCCAGTCCCACATGGGAAAACGTGCCAGCCAGTTTTCATTATCGGCGACTTGGTCCAGCGCGCTTCCTACTTCGGTGATTGCCACGGCGTGATGTCCAAAATGCAAATCCGCTTCATGGAACGCGTTCTGCGCTATCAACATGCCGTTGCGCGTTTCCTTGGTTCCGCCACTTTTGCTGATGACAACGACCAATGTTTGCGATAACCCATCACCGATTTGCGCCAATGTCCGATCCATGCCGCCGGGATCGCTGTTATCAAAAAAATAGGGCGTTAATTTATCTTGATTGGGATTGCTCAACGCGTGTGCCACAAACTCCGGCCCCAGCGCCGAGCCGCCGATGCCAATTACGAGCAAGTTTTGGAATTTGCCACCGCGCTCCGGCGCTATTTTTCCCTGATGAATCTTTTGCGTGAATCGCTTGACTTCGGTCACAGTTTCGCGGATGGCATCTCCCCATTTTCCCGGCGCCAGTTCCGGCGCGCGCAGCCAATAATGTCCCACCATGCGATTTTCGTCGGCGTTGGCAATTGCGCCGCGTTCCAGATTAGCCATTTCCCGGAAAGCATCCTGAAAGCGCGGCTCCATTTCTTCCCAGAAATTAGCGGGAAAATGGAGACGCGAAATATCCACGCTGACGCCGAGATCGGCGTTGTCATAAAAGTACTTTTGGAAGTGTTCGAGAGATATGTTTGTCATTGAAATTACCTTTTAAGAATTTTAGATTGAATTATTATGTATGACATTTCGTTTATTACCAGTGTCATTTCGAGCGAAGTCGAGAAATCTTGTCGTTTTAAAATAGCAAGATTTCTCCACTTCGCTCGTTTCTTACTCCGGTCAAAATGACGCTAAAAGTCACGGCGAAAGCGGCAATGGAAAAACTCCCATTAAACGCAGCGTCCAACATCCTGCAACGAGAACAATCAGCGCAATGCCGCAAATACGTTGCGGCAATTTTGCGGCCATATTATTAATTCTAATTCCAGGAATCACCAACGCCAAAAATCCCATCATCACGCCGATTCCTACTAATGGCCCCAGCGGATGCCAGAGTAGGGAAGCGTGCCAATCGCCCTGAAAAAAGCACAGCATGGAACGCGTCATGCCGCACAACGGGCATGGCAAACCCGTCAGATTGCGAAACGGACAAATGTCGCCCACGCCACCGATGCTGCCATCTGTGCGAATCGGCAGATATTGCAACGCCGCCAATATAAACGCCGTCGCTGCGACCAGCAAAAAACGCCATTTCCGCGTAAACGGTTTTGTCACATTGGAGTCAACTTCAATAGCAGGACTGGAGTTCATGAAATTACCAGAATCGAGTTTAACTGCAACCAGGCGACTTGTGTTCTGCGGATAAAAGTACTTTTAGCGGACTTGCGCTGATGGCTTTTTAAGGCTATAATTCTTATCCGCGACGCGCGAGTGGCGGAATGGCAGACGCGCAAGATTCAGGTTCTTGTGCCCGCAAGGGTGTGGAGGTTCAAGTCCTCTCTCGCGCAGTAATAGAAAATCCTCGAAAGCTTTCCGCTTTCGGGGATTTTTTGTGTTTGGATTTAATTTGGTTGACAGAGGAAGTCATTAAACTGATAATAAGAATATAATTCACATTGTACTTTGAAAACGGATCACCAAATCATGAATAATTCAATTTTATACGAATCACACAGCCACACGCCGTTATGCCGTCATGCGAAAGGTGAACCGGAAGAATATGCTGAAGTCGCCTTGCAACGTGGATTGAAAGGTCTCATTGTGACATGCCACAATCCACTGCCGGACGGATTAGCGCAAGGTTCGCGCATGTATCCCAAACAGTTTGGCGAATATGTGGATTTGGTGGCGCGAGCGCGTGAGGCTTATGCCGGAAAAGTGGATGTGCGGCTCGGATTGGAAGCGGATTATATGCCTGGATTGGAATCGTTTCTGGAGAAGCAATTAAGCAGTCAGGAATTTAATCATGTGCTGGGTTCGGTGCATCCGCATATTAAGGATTATAAGGAAAAGTACTTTTCCGGTGATGTTGCGGCGTATCACGAAATCTATTTCGAGCATCTTGCCGATGCGGCGGAAACGGGATTGTTCGATACCATTTCTCATCCTGATTTGGTAAAAAATGTCTTTCCCGAAGAGTGGGATTTGCAACGTGTGTTGCCGGCGGTTTTACGCGCATTGGATCGCATTGCTGCGACTGGCGTGGCGATGGAATTGAATACATCCGGTCTGCAAAAAGCCATTTCTGAAATGAATCCTAATCCAACGATGCTCCGCGAAATGAATCAACGCGGCATTCCTGTTGTCATCGGCGCGGACGCGCACGTTCCCGAACGCGTGGCGGCGAATTATGAAGATGCCATGGATTTATTGGAAGCGGCGAATTATTCGGAGATACAATTCTTCCTGGATCGCAAACCGCAGCAAGTGGCGATTGAAGAGGCGCGGAAGAGTTTGGTGGAGTTGGCTGTTAGCTGAGAATAGGATTGTAAATTATTGTCACCTTGAGCGAAGTCGAAAAGATCTTGCCGTTTGTTACTTCATGATGGCAAGATTTTTCCACTCCCCCACGCGTGGGTTCGCTCGTGCCTCGCTTCGGTCGAAATGACACATCGTTACCCTCGCAACAATTTTCTATTTCACACCAAGTTCCACATGAACCGCCTGTTTTTTCTTCGTCACCATCATTAGATGCAGATGTCCGGCGGCGTCGAAACTGCTTTTTGTCTTTCCCAGAAACCCACCATATGTCGGGCTTTGCATGCCGTTAACTACTGCAAATGGACCTTTATCGCCGAGAGCCAGATAGGAAAAGTACTTTCCGTCGGGGCTGAAAAGAAGATCGCTGACTGTATCGTATTTGGGACTTGGTTTGCCGTTGCTGATGACGATTGATTTGTCTTGGGCATCCATTGGAACAATTGCGTAAGCCAATTGTGATGCAGTTGGATTCCACACCGGTTGGGTGATGTCGTAATACGTTTCGGAAGGTTTGCCGTCAGTGATGACATATTTGACGATATTTTCTCCCACGATTTGAATCGCCCCATAAGCCAAATGAGCGCTATCTGCGCTCCAAACCGGCTCGCTGATATTGCTGTATTGAAGAACGTTTTTCGTAGCTGTTTCGAGTTGTCCCGCCGTGGTGGCTTGAAAAGCTGTCATGCCCTGGCCAAAATATCCGGCTGTCCACGCCAGTTGTTGGCTGTCGGGGCTAAATATAATTCCGGTGAATGTGAAAGTTGCTCCCGCTTCGCTGTCCAGCGTTTTTTCATCGACGAGGAGCAATTGCGTTTTTGCGCTGATTTGCGCCTGATTTACCACACCCGGTTGCGCCACGTAGCCGCTGCCGATGGTGCCGATATAAGCAACGTGTTGACCGTCCGGGCTGAGTGTGAGAAGTTGCACGGATTCTACTGCTTTTCCCGGCGAATTATCATGAAAGACGCGCCATGAAGCGTTGTCTCTTGCCGCGTAGGCATAATGCGAACCGTGCGCGCTCCACACGAATTGATCGATCTGATCGGCGGAGGCTTGAAGTTTGCCATCAATCCACACAGAATCCTTTCCGTCTTTCTTAACAATAGCTGCCAATGAAGAACCGTCGGCGTTGTATTGCAACGCGCTAATTGCGTCGAAAGAATCGCTTTTGCGATTGTCGTTAATGATAACGAATTTGCCATTTTGCTGAGCGATGTAACTGATTTTAGAACTATCGGGATTCCACACCGGAAACATCACTTTGTCGAAAGACGCGCCGCCTTTTCCATCGACCAAAAACCGCCATTTATTGCCATCGGGCGCAGCATAGGCAAAATGTTTACTATCGGGACTCCACAAACCGGGACCGATTTCGGGAAAGTACTTTTGTGCCTCGCCGTCGATTTGCCAGCCCATTTCTTCGCTTTGTTTGACGACTAAAGCGATATGTTGGCAATCGGGACTGACCAGCAATGTTTCACCCACGCCGTCCAATGTGCCCAGATATTCATTGATGGTGGTTAACGGTGTTTCCTTCACGGACAGGTCTGCTGCTTTGCTGAATGGAGCCAACGCCATTATCGAAAGAGCAAGAAGCGCGAAACGGAGAAAATTATGTTTCATGAGATAGAGTAAAAGTACTTTTATTGCGGCATGATGCTGGGAACCGGAGCGCTGGGATTATTCCATTGTTTGGGATCCCAATAACGCAATGATTTTGCCAGCACTTTTTCATAAAGATCGATATTACTCTTCATGTTTTCGGGAGTGAACTCCGAGTAATAGTAGAGATGATTCACATAGAATCGCTTTTGATTGGGATCCCAACTGAAATACCATCCGCCATTTTCGTCATTCTGATGCAATAATTCCAGTGCCACATCGGCGGGAATTTTGGATGGATCAGGCACGCCTTGCAATGGCGAAAGAAACCAAATCCATTTGCCCTGCGAAACGCTGACAAATGTTTCGTAGTGAAAATGATCGTGATCCCACATTACGGTCAGTAGTTTTTGGCCTTCGCTTGGCGAAGATTCCACCACTTTCATTCCCATGCTTTCGAGCGTAGTTTTAACTTGATCCGTGGTGATGCCTTCCTGTTGGCTGCGGCCAGGAGTGGCGCGACTCAAGAGAAATGCACCGGTGGCAATCATAAACGTCAGCACGAACGAAATTTTTAATCGATGTTTCATAATGTCTATCCTTCACTATTTTATTTGTCGTCCAGATTAATCTGATTCTTAAATTCATCGGTAATCTTGCGCACTTCCCGCACAGCGCGGCCCACCTGCCGTGCAAGCTCCGGCAGCTTATCGGGACCGAAAAGTAATAATACTAAAACGAGAATAACGAGAAGTTCGGGTGTTCCTGGCATGATAAATTAACTCTTTAAAGCACGGAAAAATCGGGATGGTAAATGGGTTTTGGGTTCAGGGTTATGACTCCACAAAAGTACTTTTTCCACGGTACTCGCCTCACCTTGCACGCGATCTGTAATGATAATACGACGACGATTTGTTCCATTGCTCACCATTATTCTAACGCATTTGGCGTATTAGTTTCGAGCGCCGCCTCAACGACATTCGCAGCGTTAGCGGGACCGTTTTCACGGCGTACTTCGTTTCCCATTCTTTCGGCCTGTTTTTTATAGGAAGAAGTTCCCAGTAAATGCCCCAATTCTTTGATTGCTCGCGCTGTGGAAAAACGCCGTCGCATTAGACGGCTGGCCACGCCGAGTCGTTCCAAACGTGCTGCGTTATCGGGTTGATCGTGACTAAAAGGAACCACCAGCATCGGCTTGCCGGCGCGCATTGCTTGTCCTGTGGTTCCCGCGCCGCCATGATGTACAATCAATTTGGCCTTCGGAAAAAGTTTGCTATGCGGTGCATAATCGCTGACAAAAACTTCCGGCGGGACATCCTGCGGCAAATTAGCGCGATCACCCACCAGCATCACGGCGCGTTGTTTCAGGGCGATTGTTGCTTCCAAACACTGCTGATAAAAATCCTTGGCGGTGAATACAGCCGCAGAACCCAATGTAAAAACAAGGGGCGGT